>Ga0209737_10000749_pt1 | contig 24961 bp, 17 predicted proteins | sample TergutCu122P3_FD_187284 | JGI IMG/M metagenome (GOLD analysis project Ga0209737, IMG submission 187284) | Cubitermes ugandensis P3 segment gut microbial communities from Kakamega Forest, Kenya - Cu122 P3 (SPAdes) (version 2) | ecosystem: Host-associated > Arthropoda: Insects > Digestive system... | reverse complement strand
TTATAACTCTACAGGTCAGTATATTAACCAAAGTGCATCCAATAACGGTTTTTCAATTTTTTCGGCATACAGGGGTAACCAGTATTCGATGTACACCAACTTCAACTGGAACAATGTGAAGATGAAAGAAAACGGCGGATTGGCTGATATCGCAGATTATTTGGAAAACAAAGAAGAAGCAGTCAGAAACAGTGTACGTTCGAATGAAGGGAAAACATACCTGTTCAACCGCAGTTTTTATCTGATGCACTCCTATTCGCCCGTGAAACTTACTCTTCCGTGGCAAAAACAGGAAGACAGCGATTCGGTAAATGTTTCGCGTTTTACATTTGTGCATACTTTAAAATACGAATGGAACAAACGTGGATATAACGATACTGCTACTTATGCCTTGCAGGGCAAGAAACCGTATTTTGACCCAAAAAGCGCTGGAACACGCGATTCATTATATTTCAGACGAATATCCAATCATTTCGAACTGATGATCAAGGAGCAGTCGCGCCGCAAGTTTACCGCAGGATTCAGCGCCGGCATCCTTATGGAAATGGACAGGTATAATGCCAACATTATTCCGGATACAGTAAATATATATATTGAACCAAACGACACACAAAATCCGGTGTGGGGTGGTGATTTGCCCGACATTTACGGCATGGAGCAGTACATCTTTTACCGGAAAACAAAAACACACTTCAATACGGCAATCACCGGTCGTTTCTTCAATCATACAGGCAGATACCTCAACTGGGATATCAATGGCCGTTTTTATTTTACGGGTTACAAGCTGGGCGAAATGAATATCAACGGTACCGTGCGGTTACATTATGATACGTATAAGGGACGCAATACGCTGTTGCTTGGCGGAATTATAGAAAATGCACATCCGAGTTATTTCCTGAAAGAATATACATCCAATGTGCTGGCCTGGGACAACGATTTCAATCTTTCGCAGGAAATACGTTTGCGTGGTGAGTTTATGATGCCGCATCGCAAATTTAAAATAGGCGCTTATCTGTCGCAACTTAATAATTATGTGTACATCAATCAGGATGCAGCGCCCGCACAAACATCAGAACCGTTGCTGACAGGAACAGCATACCTTGAAAAGGATATCCGCTGGTGGAAACTTGGCTTCAGGTTCCGGATCTACGGACAGTATTCCTCGAATGAATCAATTATCCCGCTGCCTGCTTTTGCAGGATACCAGTCAACCTATTTTGAAGGGTGGTTGGTGAAAAATGTATTGAACATGCAGATAGGATGGAATGTGGTATTTAATACCAAATATTATGCATATGCATATATGCCGGCATCTGGAATGTTTTATCTGCAGGAAGAACAGAAAATCGGCAATTACCCGTTTTTTGACTTTTTCCTGAATTTCCAGATCAAACGTGCACGCATTTTTATCAAGACTGATGGATTGAACACCGTATTCAGCAGTATGATAGGGAAGGAAAACTTTATGGTATACCGTTATCCTACCAATGATTTCAGAATGAAATTCGGCGTTTCGTGGGCTTTTTATGACTAATGAAAAAAAAATATAAAAATGACGCAACGTTTTTCCTTTTTTACGTCTATGTATAAAAGTGAATCATGGTTTGGTTAAAAGGTTGAGGGTTTTGACGACGTTTGTTGCAGAACCCTTTTCCATTTTACAATTTTACTGTAATATATTTCGCATAACTTATCGAAACATCACCATCCTGTAATTCATATTTCGCCATACGCTCATCAATTCCATGAAAGCGCCATATTCGACAGGGGTGATGATACTTTTGCGGAGGTAGAGGCTGCGCGTAACCTGATAATAGTTCAACGCGCGCTTTTCAATCAGGATTTTTGCTGAACCCAGCGCATTCTTTTTTTCGATGTTTATTTCTTTGTTGATAAATTCCATGTCGGCTATAGCGCGAAGGGTATATGTGCAAGTTTCAACAACTGGATATGGTATTTCCAGTGTGGTGGTTCGCTGCTGGGTAAGGTAGGGCAACATCCACGAATTGGCGCCACCGGGTACTTCTGGCAATGTAAAAAAGAAATAATCGTCTTTGCCTGTTACAGGTAAACTGCCAATGGTATGCTTTTCAGGGTCGTTTTCCTGAATAGTTTTGGATGCTGCATCTACTGTGTTCATGAACGAATAACCCGAAGTTTTTATTTGTTGCGGCTGTGCAACAATATCCATAAACAGCACAGCGTTGTTGCATTTCGTGGCGACAATTTCTGCGTTGTTTCCCGTCATGGGCAGATAACGCCAGTTAGGCCGGGATATGGTCATACAAGTTCCGGAATAGGTTACCGGCGATAAAACCATTTCATTGCCATCCACCTTCACTGCCACAGCAATATTGGCGATGGCGTGAAGCGAACCTGCCGAGCCATCGAAATACGATGGATACACAGCCACAGGGCGGGCGTCCATACCCGCGCCTTTAGCCAGCGCCAGCAACAAGGCAGTTTTTTCGCCGGCGGTACCACAGGCCTGTTTTACTGCCTGCGCGGCATCGCGAAAGCGGTAGCCTGCATATTCGGCTGGAATGGGCGTGTAGGCAATGTTGTCTGTCAGATATTTGTATACGTTGGTTAAACGATAAATGGGGTCAGTTTCGTCTTTTTCCTTCGCGGGGATTTTTCCGAAAACGGCTTGAATATCCCTTATTTCGCCTGTTTTCATCTGTCCGGCCAACCATTGCAGGGCTGTCTGTTGCGTAGGCCATGTCGAAAAAATCAGACGCGGGATGTTGCGTCCATCTTCAGGCTGGTATAATTCTCGCGATGTAGCGGGCATATTGCGGAATGTCCACTCGTAACGTGTTACGCCATCCTTTTTAATGACATTGGGATTCGCTTTAATGCCATGCAGTTGGTACGCCAACTTCTTTGCGTCGGGGACGGTTACCGTTATTCTGTATTCCTTCACGGGCGATTCTTCCTGCAAAGCCAGACATCTGTCTAATTCAGGTTCGTATCCGGCGTTGGTGTGCAACGTATAGTCAAGGTAAGCAGTGGCGCTAATTTCCAATCCGGTGTGGGTCACTACCATTTCGCGCAGGTGATTGTGGGCGGGCGCATCGGTGGCAAACCGAGGAAGTACCTCGTTGAAAGCGTTCGCAGGCGTCATAATTTTGTTTCCGCCGGCTTGAACGGTATACGATTCATTTATTTTCAACTGTTGTTGCTGCGGATGATACACAATAAAAGTTTCGCCATACAGGCGATTGAAGGACACGTGTGTATTGTATTTCACCACCTGCCGGCAATGCATTTCGCTGCTTCCGTCAGCATGCAGCACAAAATCCTTTTGCAGTAACACAAAATCTGCTTCCGACGATTGAGCGAAAGCGTAATTGTATGCAAACAGCAGAAATAACAGAAATAACTTTTTCATTTTTGATTTTCGATTTTTTATTTTTGATTCAGAAAAACTAATGGGTTGTCAGCGAATTGTCTTTGATTCATCACTGCTTCAAGAAAAGCAGGCCAATCCTGCGCTTCGTATACACGCTTTTTCAGCGACAGTCTATTGACGAAATAAACAGTGTTGCCTGTCTGCTGCAAGGATGATTTGTACGCAGCCACATTGTTGTCAGCCGAGCTGTCTTCAAATGACACGACGAGACGATAACCATCAGGAAGTGTAATATTTTCAGAAAGTTCCACTAACCGCGAGCAGGCGTCTTTGAAACCATACTGCCGTTCGGGTTGCGTACCCAAACGCAGGTAAGATTTCGCGCGATTGAACGCACGGACGCTCAACGGGGTGCAAACCATTTCGCCGGAACGCCCCACAAAAGCATAAGCAGGAATTTCGTATTTGAAGGTGATGCGGATAGGCCCGGCCATGTAATCTTTCGGGTTCTTTCCGTAATCGACGCTTATCATTCGCGCGTTGGGCGATATGGACAGTAAATCGCGCTCCATCGCCGCTCTCCAGTCAGTCATGAAACCGTTGGTAAATGGCGACCGCAACGTCCCGTCGGACTGTCCTTCGGCGGTAACTGTCATTTCGCCTGTCAATTTGCCGTCCAATCCCAATGATGAACGCACATTGATGCGCAGATAATGATCTTCGGGTGGCGAAACAGGCGTGCACATCAAACCTGAACCTTCAGGAACGCCCGGAAGGTAATTCTGTTGCTGTTCGGCGCTCGACCACAGTTCGCGCAGAAACGGCACCCAGGTAGGGTCGAGCAGGTGGTAACGTCCATCTGAAAGTTTCACCACAGCCACGCTGTGATTAAAATGGTCGGCAGGAATGGCTTCTATACGCGATCCGGCCATCGTCATGGCAGGGTATGCTTCGAAACCGGCCATACGAAGCATGGAAATCAGCAATGCCGCTTTGTCCTTGCACACGCCGCAACGGTCGGTGAAATTCATCTCTGTGTTGTGCAGCGTAAAGCCCTCGCCCGGACCCATCGAAATACCTGAATAGCGTATATTGTCGGCTACCCAGTGCGTCAGTATCGATACTTTGTCCATTTCGGTTTTTGCGCCTTTCAGCAGTTCGTTGACTTTGGCCTGTGCTGCAGGATGCGGTGCAAAACTGTTGTAATCCTCATTAACCCTGTAAAACCACAGTGATTTGGCCTGCCAGTCCTTGGCAGTGCTCATGAAAAGTTTCGGAGCGAAGTCGAAAAGATCTACACTGCCCGTTTCCAGTTTGAACGGGAACATTTCTGTTTTCGTAAAACGGTACAACCGCTTGTCACCATTGAGATGAACTGCTACAGAACATTCGCCCTGGTAAAATTCGTACTGCATATCCTTGTCGCGGGGCAGGTTCACGCAATAGACTTTGCGCACTACCGGCTGTTCGTGCCAGAACGGTACAATATCGTAAAATTGGCCTCGCATAGGCGGAATGTACTGTTCGTCGCCATCACCGGAAAGCAGGGCGTAGGTAAATCCTTTTTTAAAGATAGTGTATTCCACCACATCGCCGGGTTCGAGCCTTCCAATGTTCATCATCTTCTGGCGAGCGCCCCAGTAAATAGCGCGTGCCGGCGCCGGATAGTCCATTTCGTTGGCAACATCAATATTTTCAACTGCGCCATCTTTACGGACAACACGCATTGAACGAAACTCGGCGGCGGCAGTCAGCGGGTCATAGTCGTACTTTATGGTACGCAAGCGCAACGCTCCCCTTTCAGTTAGTATTTCTACCTTTTGCACAATATGGAAATAACCCAGACCGGTTTCTTCCACATCCACGTAAGTACTGTCCAACCGGACAAGATAATCGTAACCGGCATATTGGGTTTCGATGTGCCCGTTGGCCCATATATTGGCCGGAGCGACTATAGCAAAAAAAGCAGCGACACATAGAAAACACGAGGAAAAGAATGATTTCATGATTCGATTTTAAAAAAATATTCGCAAAAGTAAGAAAAATTTCAACTGGAAAATCTTTTTATTAGACATTTGTCATTGCAAACAGCGCCCGTTTTAATTCTGTTTTCTGCTTCTTACTAAGGAGCGACAACGATATGGGCGGATATTTGGCAACGCCTTTGTCAGTTTTCTGATACAGCAACAAAGAATCCTTTTTATTGAAAAAACTCGTTACAATATCATATTTAAAAAAACTTGTTTTTGGTATTTCAATTGTCTTCGGTTTTCCGGAAAAAAATCGCAACGAATAAAACCTGAATACCAGATTTTTGCTGTTGTTCGAGAAATAAAAGTAGGTGTAGTGCATCTGATACTGATACCAGTAAAATCCCAGAAATGCAACTGACAAAGCACCATATATAACGCTCTTGATTATTTGGTCAAAGGGTGAAAAAAACACTGTGACAATAATCGGTACAGAAACGGCAATAACCACAAAGATTTTGGTTTTCCTCAATGTCAAGGCTTCTTCTTTTGTGTCGATGATCATAATAAATTGATTTACATTAATTTTATCCGAAAGAAGTTCCCACGCGCTTTGCCTGCTTGATCAGGAAATGGTCGTGCGGAACTAATCGGATTTTACCTCCTACATCTTTTAACGGAACAGATCGCATTTCATTGTGATGGATGGCAACCATTTTTCCAAAATCCTGATTATGGATGATCGACGCGGCATACGTACCCATACGGGTGGCAATAATTCGATCAAGTGGCGACGGGCTGCCTCCGCGAAGGGTATATCCAAGCACGGTGACCCTTGTTTCCAAATTGGTTTCTTTTTCAATCTGTTCTGCAATATAGGCTCCGGCAGGCAGCCTGTCTTTTTTACCTGTTTTAATGCCTTCAGCCACTACCACAATCGAATAGGGTTTTCCTTTTCGCGACCGGTCGAGCAAAACTTCGTTTACCTTTTTGATGCTAAATTCCAGTTCAGGAATCAGAATCACATCACCTCCACCGGCTATACCTGCGTAAAGCGTGATCCATCCTGCATGATGCCCCATCAATTCGATCACCATCACCCGCTTGTGTGAGTTGGCTGTAGAGTGTAGCCGGTCGATTGCTTCAGTGGCTATATTTACGGCTGTATCGAAACCAAATGTAACGTCGGTGCCCCATACATCGTTATCGATGGTTTTTGGAATACCCACCACATTGACGCCTATTTCCGAAAGTAGCGCCGCTGTTTTTTGCGTGCCGTTGCCTCCAATGCACACGATGCAATCAAGCCCCATTTTGGCGATATTCTGTTTGATCAGTTGTGGTTTGTCGGCTATCAGATCACCTTCCTTTTTCTTGAAAGGCTTTTCGCGCGAAGTACCCAGGACAGTGCCTCCAAGGGTGAGTATTCCCGAAAGATGCCGCTCGTCCAACTGCATATAGTCATTGAAGATCAACCCCGAAAAACCGTCGAGTACGCCAACGACTTCCATTCCATAAGTCAAGGCTGCTTTGCCAACGCCGCGAATCGTAGCATTGATGCCGGGACAGTCGCCGCCTGAAGATAAAATACCTATTTTCATTTATTTAACATTATTGAGTGACAAAATTATAAAATGTGGTACAAGTATTACTATCTTACGCATTTATTTTCAAAAAGTTTCTTCAAATAATCCTCCAGATTGACTTTGATGGGCATCAGGTACAGGTTAAAATTACTTTTTTGGCAAAAATGGATCACCTCCTGTCCAAACCTGACATTCCAGTCGAGAGTAGGCGTAAAGGATTTCGGGAAGACAGCCCTGTTGCGGGTTTCCCAGTACTGTTTCTGCCGATGGCCGGTAACGGGGCTGATTCCCCAATATACATCCTGTCCTTCAAGGTATTCAGAATATATTTCGAGCAAGCGCAAATCGAAGAAAGGTTGAGAAAAAAAACCCGTTGCTCCGGCTTCAATTTTTTGCTGTAAATAGTCGAGCTCGTAACGGATATTGTTGCGATACGGATCAAAAGCAGCATAAATCGTGACGTTTTCGGTTACTTTTTTCAATTTGCGGATCAGGTCGATGCTCGAAGTCGGATAAATCGCATGTTTCATATCCTGCGGCTTATCACCTTCAATGACCAATGCTTTCCTTATCTGGTGGTTTTTCAGAAAATCAGTTAACGGGAAGGGCTGGTGCATGTCGAAATCAATCGCTCTCAGGTGCACCATCCTGTCCAATGACGAATGCTTCACCATACGGCAGGCGTCCCACGAACGAATATCGAACCGCAGCAAATCAGGAAAATTGACAGCAGAGATATCAGACATTTCACGTTCTACAAAAGCCACCTTTTCACAGATATACTGCTCACTACGGGGCACTAATTCCAACGAAATTTTCATCAGTTATTCAGTTATCCGGTTATTCAATTATTCCCCATCGCCTGCTGATATTTTTTCGCTGTCCGTTTGGTGAGCAGGATGCTTATTTCGTACAGCAGCAACAATGGCAGCACTACAAGTATCATACTGAAAACGTCGGGAGGTGTGATCACGGCTGCCACAATCATCAGTAAAATAATAGCGTGTCTCCGGTATTGGATCATGAACGCCGGAGTGATGATGCCTACTTTGGTAAGAAAAACCATCAAAACAGGTAATTCAAAGATGATACCGGTAGCAAACGGGATATAGGTGATGGAAAAATAAGAGTCCAGATCAACCTGAGTAACTATTTCTTTACTGGCACTCCAGCCACCAAGGAAATGAATCGTCAGCGGTAAAATTACAAAATATCCAAACAGTGCCCCTATAAAGAACATAATCGATATTGCCGCCACCGAACCGCGTGCATATTTACGTTCATTTTCGTAAAGCGCCGGCGAAATGAACCGCCACATTTCCCATACAACAAACGGGAATGCAAAGATCAACCCTGCGTACAGTGAAACCATGATGGTGGCGGAAAATTGTCCGGCCAACTTGATGGCTTGAATTTTCATGGGTTCTGAATTGATACACAGGTCGGGAGCATTTATCTTTTCGGCTATCTGGCACAGTAGCCTGTTGGATATGAAATCAGGATTTTTGGGCGCTAACAAAATGTGATCGAAAATAAAACGGTAGAAAATGAAGGCCAGTATGGCAAAAAACAATACTGCAATCACCGATCGGACAATGTGCCAGCGCAGTTCTTCCAGATGTTCAAGGAAGGACATTTCGCCACTATTATTTGTTTTTTTTGTCATATCAAAAAAATGTCTTATATTTGCTATAAAATTTTAGCCTGCAAAAATACTTATTTTTGTTGAATTGAAATAATGCTTTAGTGAATTAATGGCAAAGAAAACACACAAATCGTTATCGGAAAACCTGAAAAAGTATTTTGGTTTTTCGAAATTTAAGGGCAATCAGGAGGCGATCATTCAGAATGTCCTCGACGGCAATAATTCGTTCATTTTGATGCCCACCGGTGGCGGGAAATCGTTATGCTACCAGTTGCCGGCATTGTTGCTCAACGGAACGGCGATCATCATTTCACCGCTCATCGCCTTGATGAAAAATCAAGTAGATACCATGCGCAATTTCATGTCGGAAGATGGCGTGGCGCATTTCATGAATTCGTCGCTGAATAAGGCGCAGATCACCAAGGTGAAGGAAGATATCTTGAGTGGGAAAACCAAAATGCTGTACGTTGCGCCCGAATCCATGACAAAAGATGAAAACGTTCAGTTTCTCAAGCAGTTGAAAATATCTTTCTACGCGATTGATGAAGCGCACTGTATTTCGGAATGGGGGCATGATTTTCGACCCGAATATCGCCGCATACGTCCGATTATCAACGAAATAGGCGAGGCACCCATCATGGCGCTCACTGCTACGGCTACCCCTAAGGTACAGCATGATATCCAAAAAAATCTTGGGATGCTTGATGCGCCGGTCTTCAAGGCTTCGTTCAACCGTCCGAACCTGTACTATGAGGTGCGGCCAAAAATAAACGCCGAAAAGGAGATCATCAAATACATTAAAAATAACCCCAACAAGTCGGGTATCATTTATTGCCTTAGCCGGAAGAAAGTCGAAGAACTGTCGGAACAACTGGCAGTCAACGACATTAAAGCCCTGCCATATCATGCTGGCATGGACGCTGTAACCAGATCGGGCAATCAGGACAAGTTCCTGATGGAAGAAGCGGATATAATAGTGGCTACCATTGCTTTCGGGATGGGTATTGACAAACCGGACGTGCGTTATGTAATTCATTACGACATACCCAAAAGTCTTGAGGGTTACTATCAGGAGACAGGACGTGCGGGACGCGACGGAGGCGAAGGCAACTGTATTACCTTCTACAGTTATAAGGACATTCAGAAACTCGAAAAATTCATGCAGGGCAAACCTGTTGCCGAACAGGAAATCGGTAAGCAACTACTGCTCGAAACAGTGGCTTATGCCGAATCGGCGCTTTGTCGACGAAAACTGTTGCTGCACTATTTTGGCGAAACATATACATCAGAAAATTGCGAAACGTGCGACAATTGCCGGCATCCAAAAACACAGTTCGAAGGCGATCAGTACCTGTTGACCTTATTAACGGCCATTCTCGAATTGCAGGAAAAATTCAAGGGCGAACATGTAGCCAACTTCCTCGCAGGCAATGCCGACAGCGCTATAAAGAGTTACAAACACCACAGGAATGAATTGTTCGGATCGGGCGACGAAAAAGATACCCGGTTCTGGAATATGGTTGTCCGGCAGGCTTTAGTTGCCGGTTTGATTCAAAAAGAAATAGAAAATTATGGCCTCCTGAAATTAACCCCCAAAGGACACGAATTTCTCGAAGACCCGTTCTCGATCCTGTTGACTGAAGACCACGAATACGGCGATGACGACGAAGACGGCGATGTGAATTTTTCCGGCAAAAGCAGTACCGTAGACGAAGAGCTGTTTGAAATACTGAAAGACCTGCGTAAAAAGATTTCGAAACATAAAAATCTACCGCCGTTTGTCATTTTTCAGGATACTTCGCTCGAAGACATGTGTATCCAATACCCCATCACCATGAACGAAATGCAGAATATTTCGGGTGTTGGGGCAGGTAAGGCGCAACGCTACGGAAAGGAATTTATTGAAATTATCAAGGCATATGTAGAGGAAAAGGAAATCATCCGCCCGCAGGATATGGTGGTCAAATCGGTGATCAACAAATCGGGACTGAAAGTATACATCATCCAGGCCATCGACCGGCAGATCGCCCTCGAAGACATCTGCGAAGCCAAAAACCTTGAAATTGATGAATTACTCACTGAAATAGAAGCGATTGTCAATTCAGGCACCAAGTTAAATCTTGATTATTACATCAACCGGGTGCTCGATGAAGAACGCCGCGATGAAATCTACCAGTATTTCAAGGAAGAAGCTGAAACCGAATGTATTGAAGCAGCATTGAAAGTATTGGGCGAAGACGATTTCTCGGAAGAAGATATACGGTTGATGCGGGTGAAATTTATTTCGGAGTTGGGGAATTAAACAGATATGAGTCTAAAAAACAAATTTAAAGAATCGGGGAAACTTTTTCGCGATGTGATGGTAGTGGTTATAGGCATTGCCATTACGTTTTCGCTGAACACCTGGATCAGCAAAAAAAACGAAATGAAAGAAGTGCAACAGTATCTGAATGCCGTGAAAATGGAGTTGGAAATTAACCTTAAGACTGTTGAGAATTTCAGTATTTACCACCTAAAAGCAAGGAATCTCAGTAATTATTTGGAATCGTGTAAGCCGGATGCATATCAGTTAGACTCTCTCAATTATTATTGGGAAGTTATAATATTGAATTACAATTTTTTTCCTATAACAAGCGCTTTCGAAATGTTTAAATATTCAGGAGCCATGCGATTACTGAAAGATAAAGAATTTCTGGCCTCTGTCTGGTATATGTATGGTCATTTTGAATTTCTAAAAATTTCGATTGACAACTACAATCAGAACAAGGATGTCATAAAGAACAATTTTTTCTTAAGCGTAACCAATGATATTCATACACAAACTGATCTTGCTTACCGATTTAGCCTGCCTGAAGCGCAACAATATATTTCATTTTTAAAGGTTTGGGGAAAGTCAAGCCGTCCTGAAGATTTTTTGAGCGCCGCCAAGCAAATCGAAAAAATATTGGAGGCGATTGAAAGAATAAATTAATGTGATAGAAAAATGGAACAGAGAAAGTTACGAAAAGAGTTTGTAACCGAAAGTGAATGTGACTTGATAGAAACCATAAGAAATTACAAAAACTCAATGCACAATCCGTCGCTTGAACTTGAGTGGTTTGCGCGGCAGTTGTTTGAAAACTTGTTATATGACAATGAAAATGAATAATTTAACAATGAATACAAATATGAATACAACAGTAATATCAAAGCAGTACACTGTAAAACAACGACTTTCGGATATTCTCACGGATATATCATGGGCGAAAATATCGAAGAAGTATTTTGGAAAATCAAGCTCGTGGATATATCAAAAATTTGATGGAATTGACGAGAACGGAAACAAAAGCGATTTCACATATTCAGAAAAATTGCAACTGAGAAATGCACTTCTTGATTTTTCAGAAAGGATACGCAGAGCAGCAGAAACAATCGACATATAGAAAATGGGGTGCATTTCAAATTGTTTTTTTGGTGATCAGAGATTGACTGTGTCAGGCTTTCCGGAGCTGGGCAATCCCGTTAGGGATTTGATGTTGGTAGAGAATGGTTATTTCAGCGGGCACGAGCATGCCGTTAGGTATGCAATATCTCATAACACATCACGTAACTACGGGACTTCAAGATCCACTGAAGGTACACTTTTCTACCCACATTTTGTTCTTAATGGAACAATGACCTCATTTTCACCTAATTTCAACAAAAAAACAACCTCAGTAGAAATGAGCCAACCACCAACATCAACCTCATTACCTCAATGTTTCAATTAACCATCCATACCACAGAACCTCAATCGCAAGTCCTAATCGGTGAATCATACCGTAATCTTGCCCAATACCTGCCGTCAGACCGGCAGGTGATTGTGATCACCGACGCCAATATCCTCAAATATTACGGCGATTTTTTCCGTGTCTGGCCGGTAATTGAAATCGGGATGGGCGAAAAAAACAAAACCTTGGATACATTAATATATATATACAACCGTTTATTGGAATTGAATGCTGACCGGAGCAGTTTTGTTGTGGCTGTGGGCGGGGGCATTGTGTGTGATGTGGCAGGGTATGCTGCCTCGACTTATATGCGCGGTGTTCCGTTTGGTTTTGTATCCACCACCCTGCTGTCGCAGGTGGATGCAAGCGTGGGCGGTAAAAACGGTGTAAATTTCGGCGGTTATAAAAATATGATTGGCACATTCAATCAGCCTATCTTTGTGTTGTGCGATACTTTAATGTTACAGACATTGCCTGAACGCGAATTTGTTTCGGGTTTTGCCGAAATTGTAAAAGCGGCAGCGATACGGGATGCCAGACTGTTCGACTATCTGGAACAAAACGCCGAAAAAGCTGTAGCACGTGATCCTGAAGTCATCCGGCATTTGGTCATCGAATCCGTAAAGATAAAAGCGGATGTAGTGCAGCAGGACGAGCGGGAACATAGCGAGCGGCGAATCCTCAATTTCGGGCACACATTTGGTCATGCAATTGAAGCGCTCACGGGAATCAGCCATGGCGAAGCGGTAAGTATCGGTATGATGATTGCTGCGCAGCGATCGGTTACCGAATGCGGTTTCCCGAAAAGCCAACTCGACCGTCTCGAACGTTTGCTCATCCGGCTCGGTCTTCCGGTAACCATTGATGCGCCAACCGAAGACATTCTTCGCATCCTGCTGAAAGACAAAAAACGCGAAAGCGATTACATAAATATGGTTTTGCTTAGCGAAACCGGTAAATCGCTTATCTGTAAAACACCTGTTGAAAAAATCACAAAACCTTAAACCACAAACCTCAACCTTCAAACCTTAAACCTGTAACTAATGAATAAAATTCCAACCACCGTAGAGGCGCAAATACGCACACGCGCACGTAATTTGCCCATTTATAAATGTTATGTCAACAAGGATTGGCAACAAGCGCAAAAGGCTATCGTTTTGATTGTCCGCAAGCATACCAACGGGAATATCACGCTGGGCAACTTTTTTGTTGATCTGAAATTACGCGGTATCAAAGATTGCATGTACATATTTAATGAATCGCCTCTGCGAATGGATGAGGCGCTCAAACGGTTTCCCGGATTACATGAGGAATGCGACTACAATCTGGCTCACAACATAATACATGCCGGTTTGGAGTTTGCCGGGGATTATGGTTTTGAACCGCACAAGAATTTCAAAACCGCTCAATACATTCTTGATAAGGATACCGACGATATTCCACTGATGGAAATACCTTTAGGCATCGAAGGAATACCAATTCTGGAAATCCCATACGGAGAAAAATGTCAGAACGAAATAGCCATCCTCAAAAAAACGGCAGGCGATAATTTTTATATTGTTCGCCACGACGAAAACGGAAAACCAATACTTGAAAATCGTACCTATCTGGAAATCATGAATGAAATTACGAAATCCGGTTATGATGGTTTGCTGGGAAAATCCCCCGATTTGAGAACCGATACGGAAACACAGGTTTTAACTGACTTGTTGTATATGGAAAAGATGTACACAGATGATGAAATGAAAAAGATAGATGAAGAAATTGAACACATCGCCAAAGATCCGAGGTTAACCATGCCATATGTTCCAATTAAAGAATATTCTGATAATATGCTTGAAAAAGAATATAAGCTTTTCACAGACGGTAAAATAAAAGAGGCTTATGCTGAATCCCTCAGGGTGATTGACGAACATCCTGATAATCCGCTTCTTTGGGACGTCCTTTTGTGTAATCTTGCTGTGGAAAGCAATATGGTACACACAGAAGCGGTAAAAGAAGCCTACTCGCGTTTTCCTGATGACCCGACCATAAAGGCATGGTATGCAGAATGGTTGGCTCAGGAGGAGCGCTACGATGATGTTTTTGCATTGTTCGATCATCTACCCGGGTTAGACGCCTTAACAAAGGAAAATGTATCTATCGGCGCTCATGCGATCGAATCCTTCTGTTACGCTTATGCAGCGGCATGGCTAAGTAAAAATGATTTGCGGCGCGCAGAACCCTATTATAGTCTGATTTCCAAGTTGGACTATACTTACCGTATTGGTGGTTATATCCAGAAATTGGTGAAGGAGTTCAAGAAAAATAAACTCTTCGAAATATACGATGTAGATAAAATCGAAACTGATGAATGAAAAACTGTTCGAAAACGAACAGTAAGTGTTCGAAATCGAACAGTTTTTTCAGAGGACGATTTTTTAAAAGTCTGATATTCAAATATATACATTTTTGGCACGGTTATTGATAGTGTTTTATAAAATATCAAAAAATAGTAATAACTTAAAATTTATAGTATCATGTTAAAAAAGAAATTAATAGTTTGCCTGTGTTGCCTTACAGGCGTTGTATTTTGCGCTTCGGCGCAGGAAGCATGGACACTGGAGGAGTGTATCCGCTATGCTTATGAAAACCATATCCAGTTAAAACAGCAGCAATTGCTTGTTTATGAAGCAGAAAATAACCTGCTGCAATCAAAGTTAAGTATTTTGCCCAACTTGAATGCTTCGGGCAGTTACGGTGCGTCAAAGGGGAAAACGCTGGACATGAATACTTTTACTATTATAAGCGGCAAAACGGTGTATATTGCTTCAGGAAGCGTTAATGGCAATGTAGATTTGTTCAGAGGGCTGCAAAAGAAAAACACCATCGATCGCAATTTGTATTCGTTGCTGGCAAGTATTGAGAATGTCGAAAAATTGAAAAACGAACTTTCCATCAAAATTGCCCTTTATTATTTGCAAATTGTTCATGATCAGGAACGGTTGGCCGTATACGAAAACCAGTTAAATCAAACCATGTTGCAGGTGAACCGTACAGCGACGCTTGTGGAAGCTGGTTTTGTGCCCGAAGGCAATTTGTTTGAAATACAGTCGCAGGCAGCCACTGATGAATTGCAGGTAGTAAGAGCACGCAACAATCTGGATATTTCGAGGTTGAATCTTGCGCAACTGCTCGATCTGGAAACACGAACCAATTTTCAGGTCGTTATTCCCGATTTCTCGAATCTGGAAATATCCGACTTGCTCTCCTCGGTGGATGATGTGTTTGCCACTGCCGAAACTATTCTGCCACAGGTAAAAGCCGCTGAATATAACCTGAAAAGCGCGGAAAAACAATTGGCTTTTTCCAGAGGATACCGTAGCCCTACGTTATCGCTTTCTGGCGGGTATAGTACACGTTATTCGAGTACTGCTAAAAAGTACGATCCGGTCACAATGGAAGAGTTGAGTTACCCGTTTTGGGACCAGTTAAAAGACGGCATCGGCTCTGGTATCACTGTAGGATTGAGCATCCCTATTTTCAACGGCTGGCAGGCGAATACCAGCATAAAGAATGCCAAACTGACTGTGCAAAACCATCAATACCAGTTGCAACTTACCAAAAATGTCCTGTATAAGGAAATTCAACTGGCCTACGCCGACGCGGCGGCAGCATTGAAACAGTATTTTGCTGCTACAAAGGCTGTAACTTCAATGGAAGAAACCTTCAGGTACACCCAGCAAAAATATGAAGTGGGATTGATGAATTTTGTGGATTACAGCGCCGCCAAAACACGGCTCGAGGCAGCGCAGTCGGATATGCTGCAAGCCAAGTTCGAATATATATTCAAAACCAAGGTGCTTGATTTCTATAACGGACGGGAAATTAAACTGTAAAGGAATTTAATTTTTAATTAATTTCACTGTACGCGCTCTTCCCTGTGATTCAATTCTTAACAAATACAATCCTGAAGGCAGGTTGACGGGATAAAGTGACAATTCCGGCGAACTGCCTGATATTGACGTAACAATCTGCCCCGTCATGGTGATGATTTTTAGAGTGTATGCGCCTTCAAGGCCGTCAATGTGTACCACATCCGTTACCGGGTTTGGATATACGGACAGTTGTATCTCTTCGTGCGATAAATAACCCGATATAATCTGTTTTTCAACATTAGGCGTTATGGTTTTGTTTTCTTCGCTGACTAAAAAATTTTGGTTCCCATAGATGGCTCCTTCTGAATTTGCTTCAAGAAAAATAGGTTCTACCATTTCATATCCGGGTATTTCTACTGTAATACGATAATATCCCTGTGGGAGATTAGTGAATGAATAATAACCGTTATCGTCGGTTTGTGTAGTAGCTACCAAAATCCAATTGTCTTCTGCCGTTTTTTGTACTGTCGGCGATGTTGATGAATGAAGTTTTACGGTTGATTTTTGAAGCACGCGCGCCGAGGCTTTCAGCATCGATATTGTAGTAATATCCTCCTCAAGGATGCCGCTTATGGTGATTTTATTATCTGTCAGTACCCTCTTTTCCTGAAGTTTAACGGTAATATATTGGCCGTTTGATGACAATTGTATAGTATCTGCACCATCCCAGAACGTCACATAATCTTTTGCTGAATAATAAGCGAACAAAAAACCTGGAGCATTTACGCCGATAATGTATTTTCCTTCAGGCAAACGCTTAGATCGTGAATCTTTGGCAAGAATTAATTCATCCGTCAAAACATAGTTGTCATTTTGAAACCAATATACGAAAGCTTGTGCATCTGACAGTTCCGGTTCGGTTTCAATAGTAATTCTCCCCATGTTGCTGGTAACGGTGGATGTAAAAAATACTTCACCCCAAATCTTATATTCATCAGGCGACAATTCTTCTTTATACTGTATCCGAAGCGCGATTCTACCATCAACCAAATTCTGTATATCCTCGAGTGCATAATACACTTCCCCTGTGTTAAGAATGTTTATGGGTCTGATGCTCTCATCATCCTGAATAATGCATCTCCAGAAGGTGTTTTTCATTCTTGACATGCAATTCATACTTTTCATCTCAGCAGTCAAATCAATCTTCAGGCACAGTGTTTCTTCCCACCATTCAATACTATAATCCGGTTTGAGTACCTCTTGCTCCTTGAAATCAAACACTATAGCCGGTAAATGAGGTACGTTTAAATTCGAGGCCAACAAATGATTATTGTTGATATATAGACTTTGTATATTACCGCATCCCTCAAAATTGGCTATTTCAATCCTGTTGCTATGCAGGGAGACCCACTGCAATTTTTCACAACCCTTCAAATTAACGGAAGTAAGTCTTTCATCATAGCATACAACAAACTCCAAAGCCTTGCAATCTTCCAGATCAAGGTATCCTGATAAAAACAAACCATACTTTTTATGATTTAAATTATCAAGATCAATTCGTTTGAGTCTTTTGACAGGTTCGTCTGTCCATTCAAGAACTTTTTTGGTAGGCGCATTGTAATTTGGGCGTTCATTGAGATCATGCAGCCAATTCAGATAATTCCAATCAACTATTTCAGTTCCAAGAAGGATAGTTGAATTTGTTATTTTTTCCCCCCAATAACTAACGGCGTCCTCCTGCAGGAATTTCTTGAGTTGCTTAACATCATGCGGATCATACACTGCATAATTGGACTGCGCCACCCCAACTCCTAAAACAAAAAATAAACCAATAATCGGTAGAGTTAATTTTTTCATTTTCAAAACATTTATAAGTTAATGATATTATTTTTATTGTATTCTTTTACGTGACAAAGGAAGAATTGTTCCAAAATGATTGATTTTTTTCAAGAAAATCGTAATTTTGTAACCCAAAAAAATCATTGACACAAGTTCGCGAATTTAAATATAACATAATGAATCTCGAAAAGATATTGTCCCAACATGCAGCCGAAGCAATTGAATCTCTGTACGGAACAACACCGGATAAAGGATTGTTGCAGGTGCAGGAAACGCGCAAGGAATTTGAAGGGAACTACACGCTGGTTGTATTTCCGCTGTTGAAAATTTCAAAACAGTCGCCCGAAGCCACCGCTACAGCCATTGGCAATTATTTGCAGGCCAATTGCGTGGAAGTAGATCGCTACAACGTTATCAAAGGTTTTCTGAATATCGTGATTTCTGATGCTTTCTGGTTGCAATGCATTGAAGCCCCGCCCCAACCTTCCCCCGAAGGGAGGGGTGGGGCTTTGGATGGGGCTTCAAAGATGATAGAGTATTCGTCGCCCAACACCAATAAACCGCTGCATCTGGGGCACATCCGCAATAACCTGCTGGGGTGGTCGTTGTCGAAGATACTGGCTGCGGCCGGACACAGTATTATTAAGGCGAATTTGGTGAACGACCGCGGTATACATATCTGCAAGTCAATGCTGGCATGGAAACGCTGGGGAAACGGTGAAACACCTGAAAATTCAGGTAAAAAAGGCGACCATCTGGTGGGTGATTATTACGTGAAGTTCGATATAGAATACAAAAAGGAAATCGAACAGTTGGTGGCGCAGGGGATGAATAAAGATGAAGCTGCCCGAAAAGCCCCGCTGATACTGGAAGCACAGGAAATGCTACGCCAGTGGGAAGCTAAAGACCCCGAAACCGTCGCACTCTGGGAAATGATGAACGGCTGGGTATACGACGGTTTCGATGAGACATACAAACGATTGGGCGTAAGTTTCGACCGTATATATTACGAATCGCAAACCTACCTGCTGGGCAGGGAAATTGTAATGGAAGGTATGAGAAAAGGTACTTTCTTTCAAAAGGACGACGGCTCGGTGTGGGTTGACCTAACCGGCGACGGCCTCGACGAAAAACTCCTGCTCCGCTCCGACGGTACTTCGGTGTACATGACACAGGACATTGGTACTGCCTGCCAGCGGTTCGACGAATACAACATCGACGAACTGGTGTATGTAGTGGGCAACGAACAAAACTATCATTTTCAGGTGTTAGCGCTTGTTTTGGCAAAACTGGGCTATCCGTGGGCAAAGAATTTAAAACACATGTCGTATGGCATGGTGGAACTGCCCGCAGGAAAGATGAAGTCGCGGGAAGGCACAGTGGTAGACGCCGACGAGCTGATGGTCGAGATGCTGAACACAGCGCGTGAAATGTCACAGGAATTGGGTAAATTGGATGGATTGTCGGCAGAAGAGGCAGAAAAAATAGTTCAAATCATCGGTCTGGGCGCACTGAAATACTTCATGCTGAAAGTCGACCCGAAAAAAACCATGCTCTTCGACCCGAAAGAATCCATTGATTTCAACGGCAATACAGGGCCATTCATCCAATACACCCATGCACGAATCTGTTCGGTACTTCGCAAAGCCGCAGAAATGAACATCATCATCCAGACCTTAAACACGGGCATTGCTTTGAACAGTAAGGAAGTATCGCTGATTCATGCCATCTGCAATTTCCCGAAAATAATAACCGATGCAGCCGAAACATACAACCCTGCGCTCATAGCAAACTATGTGTACGACCTGGCCAAGGAATTCAATCAGTTCTATCACGATTATTCCATCCTGAAAGAAGAAAATTCGGATATAAGGAATTTCCGCCTGCTGTTGTCGAAAAACACTGCGCTGGTGATACGAGCAGCATTGGATTTGCTGGGAATAGAAGCGCCGGAAAGAATGTAGCACAATGAATATTTCGTATCTACGGAACATGTCATTATTTCAGTATTTCATCGCAAAAATATGCCATTATGGCATGTTTTTCATTTGGCCGGTTTTTTGCAGCCTCAATAAAAAATCGAAAACATGAACTTAAATCAATTTACCATAAAAGGACAGGAAGCCGTACATAGGGCTTTTCATTTGACTGAAGAAAAAGGAAATCAGGCAGTTGAAACAGGACATCTGATGAAAGCGCTTATTGAAGAAGGCGAAGATGTGGTTTCCTTTTTGCTGAAGAAAATGAATGTTAATGTAAACCGGGTTTCGGTTGTTGTAGATAGTATCATCGCATCATACCCCAAAGTGTCAGGCGGGGAGGTTTACCTTTCGAAAGAAGCATCTGCGGCTTTGCAGAAAGCCGTCGCACTGTCGAAGGACGTCGGCGACCAGTTTGTTTCCATCGAATATATGCTGGCGGGTTTGCTTCATGCCGGCGACCAGATAGCGCAGTTGTTGAAGGACAACGGCGTAACGCAAAAAGATATGCAGAAAGCCATCGACGAATTGCGAAAAGGCGCTAAAGTGAACAGCCAGACCGCCGAAGATACTTTTGACGCGCTGAACCGTTATGCCATTAACCTCAACGACCGCGCACGCAACGGCAAACTCGACCCTGTGATTGGCCGCGACGAGGAAATACGCCGCGTACTGCAAATCCTTTCCCGGCGTACCAAAAACAACCCGATATTAGTTGGCGAGCCGGGCGTCGGGAAAACCGCAATAGCCGAAGGATTGGCGCACCGTATCGTCAACGGCGACGTGCCCGAAAACCTGAAAACCAAACAGGTGTTCTCGCTCGACATGGGCGCGCTGATTGCCGGCGCAAAATACAAGGGCGAATTTGAGGAACGTCTGAAAGCCGTGGTGAAAGAGGTGATTGCTTCGGATGGCGATGTAGTGCTTTTTATTGACGAGATACATACGCTGGTGGGAGCAGGCAGAAGCGACGGCGCCATGGATGCGGCCAATATCCTGAAACCTGCACTGGCACGTGGTGAATTGCGCGCAATCGGTGCAACCACTTTAGACGAATACCAGAAATATTTCGAAAAGGACAAAGCGCTCGAACGCCGTTTCCAGACAGTTATCATCGACGAGCCTGATACATTAAGCGCTGTTTCTATTTTGCGCGGTATCAAAGACCGTTACGAAACACACCATCAGGTGCGTATACGCGACGAGGCGGTAATAGCAGCCGTTGAACTGTCGCAGCGTTACATTTCCGACCGTTTCCTTCCCGACAAGGCCATTGACTTGGTGGATGAGGCTGCAGCCAAACTGCGGTTAGAGATGAACTCGGTACCCGAAGAAATTGACGTGCTGCAGCGCCGGATACAGCAACTGGAAATTGAACGCGAAGCCATCAAACGCGAAGGCGACGAGCCGAAAATCAAGTTACTGGGTGAAGAAATTGCCAACCTGCGCGAAAACTGCAACGGCTTGCGCGCTAAATGGCAAAGCGAACGCAACCTGATTGAACGCATACAGGGCATCAAAAACGAAATAGAAAATTTCAAACTCGAAGCACAGCAGGCCGAACGTCAAGGTAATTACGGGCGTGTGGCCGAACTGCGATACGGAAAAATTAAGGAAGCCGAAAACGTCATACAAAAACTCAATGGAGAATTGCAGGAACAACAATCGGGTAAGGCGTTGATACAGGAAGAAGTAACCTCCGACGATATTGCGGGCGTGGTGGCTCGCTGGACGGGAATACCGGTATCGCGCATGCTACAGTCCGAACGCGAGAAGCTGCTCACGCTTGAAGAAGAACTGCACAACCGGGTGGTAGGCCAGGATGAAGCGATTGCAGTTGTTGCGGACGCCGTGCGACGCAACCGCGCCGGTTTGTCAGACCCCAAGCGACCTATCGGTTCTTTTATCTTTCTTGGCTCCACAGGCGTCGGGAAAACGGAACTGGCACGAGCGCTGGCTGAATTTCTGTTCAACGATGAAAATATGATGACGCGCATAGACATGTCCGAATATCAGGAAAGGCATTCGGTTTCGCGCCTGGTAGGAGCGCCTCCGGGATATGTGGGTTACGACGAGGGAGGGCAACTGACTGAAGCAGTACGCCACAAACCTTATTCTGTAGTGTTGCTCGACGAAATAGAAAAGGCGCATCCCGACGTATTCAATATCTTATTACAAGTACTTGATGACGGTCGTCTGACCGACGCCAAGGGGCGTACGGTAAATTTCAAAAACACCATCATCATTATGACCTCCAACATCAGGGATGTGAATCTGTTGAAACAATCCGTCCGACCCGAATTTATCAACCGCATAGATGAAATTGTGGCGTTCAAACCGCTCATGAAAGACGAAATCAATGAGGTAGTTCAACTGAAAATCAAACAGTTGCAAAAGATGCTCCAACTTCAGGGAATTGAGTTACAGGTAAGCGAACCTGCTATTGAATGGTTAGCAACAGCAGGCTACGACCCGCAATTTGGCGCACGCCCCGTAAAACGTGTTATTCAAAAGTACATCCTGAATGAATTATCAAAACAGATTTTGGCAGGAAAAGTTCAGGCGCATCAACCTGTCAAAATAGACAATGTAAATGAACAGTTAGTGTTTGATAATTAAGTGGAAATATGGAATTTCTAACAATATTGACCGAATCTCAGGGGATGTACAGGGAAAAAGGCAGTAAATTCATTGCTTTTGCCTGTCCGGTGCGTACAGAGGTGGAAGTGAAGGAAAAGATAGATTTCCTTCGTAAAAAATATTTTGACGCCCGTCATTATTGTTACGCTTACCGCCTGGGAGCCGACGGCAAACAATATCGTACCAGCGACGACGGCGAACCTGCCAATACAGCAGGGAAACCTATCCTTGGGCAATTGACGTCGAGCGGCGTAACCAATGTTTTGGTGGTTGTAGTCCGTTATTTTGGAGGAATACTGCTGGGAACAGGCGGCCTGATGCAAGCCTACAGACAGGCAGCCGCAGATGCATTAGCTCACGCTGTTATAGTAAACGATGCAATTACCGAAACATACCGGCTTACATTTGATTATCAGGATATGAACCGGGTGCTGAAAGTAGTGAAGGACATGAAACTGGAATATTACAACCTGAATGGCGAAATCAACTGCTCTATGAACGTAAAAGTAAGAATTGACCATGTGAGCCAAATGAAAAAACAGCTCAATCTGATTAAGTCATTGAAAATAAATGAAATATGATATTTAATCACTGAATCTTAACCACTTTCACCGTTTTCTCTTTTCCTTCATTTATCAAACGCAGGAAATACACGCCCGCCGGCAAGTGTTCCAACAGGATGGTTTCGCCGGAGCTGATGATCATTTGGCTATGAACAATGACGCCTGCAGAGTTGATGACCTGTATTTGCAGAGACGCGGCGCGCCACGTCTCTAACACCATTGCACCGGTAATATGCACCTCGCCTGTAAACGGGTTCGGATAAATTTTCAAATCAGGGGCAAATTCGTCATTCGTGCCGGCGATTATATTTGGTTTATCCGGAGTAATGGTTTTCGTGTTATTGTTTACTGTAAAATTGACGCTTCCGCCGGAAATACCCCCGTCAGCGAGATTGACAGATTCTGATGACTGGGATTCATAACCCGGTATCACAACAACTACAATGTATATACCCGGAGGCAGGTTCGTAAACAGGTAATTATTGAAAACATCAGTGTAGGCAAAACCAACGAACTGGCTTCCGGTTGGAAGGCTTGCCTTGCTTGACGGCACTGCAAAAAGCTGTACCATCGTACCGGAAGGCGCTCCGGCCACTGTACCGCTCAAAATAAGCGGACTTCCCTGCGTTACGGTGACTGAAGCTGTGCCCCGTTTCGATTTATCGAAGTCGGAGGTGGCAGTAACGGTAAGCATTGCAGCCGTTTCACCTGCATCTACTGTAAGTATGCCCGCGCTGCTGATGCGCGTTGCCGCAACCGTGTTACCGCTTACACTCCAGGTTACCGCCTGTGATGCCCCGGCAGTGGCCGCTACCGTAGCAGTAAACTGATACGTTGCGCTTTTTTGCACGGCTACTGTTTCGGGTGATACCGTTACGCCGGTTACCGAAGGCCCCGCCTGCCGCGTTACGGCAACTGTGTAGGTCTTGGTAGCTGAACCGTCCTCCGCCCTTACCACTATGTTGAAATTATTGACGCCCACAACAAGATTTTTTGCTCCCGCGCCTGATACCGTGCCATTGCCGGCAGCAGCAGCCGAAATGGTAATAGTGCTCACGTTGTTGGGCACAGTGCACGTGTAAGAGGTAACGCCCGCGCTAAATGCAGGTGAAAGCGTACCGTTTGATACCGATAACGAAGCTAACTCACAGGTGACGCCTATGGCCTGTATGTAGAAAAAATCTTTCCATACGGCGGCATTTTGATAGCGAGACAATCCTTCAGGAACCACATACAGGTGGCATTGCATCACATTCACACCGCTGAAGGTATTGACTGTAACGGTAGGTGGTGCAGGGCGCAGGCTGGTGATGGAACGTAACCCTGTACAGTTTGAAAACGCATAATCACCAATGGTGTTTACGCTTGCAGGAATACTCAGCGAGGTTAATCCCGTGCAACCGTAAAACGCAGTCGTACCAATAACGGTAACACTACCGGGTATTGCTACTGAAGGCATCTTTGCACATCCATAAAATGTGTTGTCACCAATACTGGTAATACCATTAGGAATAATGATTGCGTTGGCTAACTCCGCGCATTCCTGAAACGCACACTTACCGATTGTGATAACACTATTTGGGATGGTTAATGAAGAAATGCGGCTGCAACCACTAAAAGCCCAACTTCCAATACTTGTTACCCCTTCGGGAATTGTAACAGACGTAATAATACTACAATTGTAAAAAGCAGCTTCTCCAATACTTGTTACACTATTTGGAATATTAACCAAAGCAATCCCACTACAACCAGAAAAAGCATAATCCGGAATTGTTTTA
>Ga0209737_10000748_pt1 | contig 24974 bp, 18 predicted proteins | sample TergutCu122P3_FD_187284 | JGI IMG/M metagenome (GOLD analysis project Ga0209737, IMG submission 187284) | Cubitermes ugandensis P3 segment gut microbial communities from Kakamega Forest, Kenya - Cu122 P3 (SPAdes) (version 2) | ecosystem: Host-associated > Arthropoda: Insects > Digestive system... | reverse complement strand
CGCAAGATTTATTCAATAGAGCAGGTGCTGGGGGCCACATTGGAATAGGGAGCATTATAATTATTGGTCCAACCACTGAGCCATCTAATCCGGGTGGTGGTGGTGGAGAATGGGGCTGTTATTTTTGCAGTTGTGATTATTATCAAAACGAATTTGAGCAACTTAGTGGTACTGATTATAAATTCTCTGTGTCTTATCTTTTTCGCGCACCTTGGAATAGTGACAAGAAAAAAACTACTGTTACAATGAAGAATTATAAGTTGAAAAATAATGAATGGAAAAAGGATTTTGGTTCCTATTGCAGACTTGGTTTTTCTACACATCTCTATCAGGCAGTGAGTATAACTAACTGTGCTGATAGAGGTAGTGATGGTAAAACGGGTTCCATTACTATGGTTTTTTCAAAATCTAAGAACAAAACATTTAGTTACAGTAACGGTAATGGCTTTGTTTATAATGATGTTCCCAAAAGCTATATTACTTGTCGTCACAGAGGTGTTGAATTTAAATTTAATCCCAAAGGTGAGGTTTTGCCATAACAAACGTTTAAAATTGAAGCAGGTAGTGTGTTTACTACCTGTTTCAATTTTATTTACGAAATATTTCTCAAAAAATAACTACAAACATATAAAATTCAATGATATGAAGAATTTCAATAGCAAAAAAGCATTTAGTATTCTCTTTTTTCTCTTAATCACTCATCTTCTACCAATCTGTGTTCTCTCACAGAACACTCCATCTTTTTATCATTTCAGGGGGTTTCATCTTGGCATAACAGGACAAGCAGAGTATATTCAAAAGTGTACTTTTGTGGCTCTTACCGGCTCTGACCCTGCTCCAAAACCTCGATGGACCTACGGATGGGAAACAGGGATAGAGTTTTCTTATCATTTTGCTAAATATTTTGGGGTTTCAGTGGGGGTGAATTTTGGTACGGTGGTTTCTTATAATTATGATATTTATAGAAGTACAATTCCTGATTTTCAAGGAGGTTGGCAAGTTGTTAATAAATATGATAAATGGCTAAGTACAGTTAATGATTATGAAGTTCTACTCCCCTTAAAATTGGAGTTTCACTACCCGCTGGGGAAAAATCTATTCTTTAATACGGAAATAGGAGCAAAAATTAAAGGAACTCACTTAAAAATTCGTAATAGAGGAATAAAAGTATATGGAAGATATTCCAGCTATCTTATTGAACCTCTTTATTCTTCAGATAATAATTGGGAACAGATTAAATATTATGCGTCTGAAGGTTACAGGTATTTATCTCAAATTCATTGTGATTTATTAGTTGGGGTTGGTCTTTACTACGCTTTACCGTATGGGGATTTACTACGTTTTAATGTGGGTGTTAATGTTTCTTTTAAACCTATAATAGAAGGTTATTACCACTATTTTCTTACAGACAGTTACGGTACTTTTTCCGTTAAAAATGATTTTATTTACACCCAACTCTCATATATTCACACATTCAATTGGCAAAAAGCGAGAATATTTCTAAAAAAGAATGATGTTTCGTTCGCATCAAAGAAAGAGCGTAGAAAACAGGTAATTGAAATAATTAACAATTAACAATTGATTGCATTTTTTCGGGAACCTTGATGTCGTATCTGCCTGCTTCTAATTTTTTTAACTGTTTTTAAAGTGTAAATTATTAAAATTCAATAATATGTTAACTTCAATAAAAACAACGACAATAAGAAATACGCTATTCTTCATTGTTACTCTATTTGTAATGTCTTATTCTGAAGCGCAGAATTCCCCCTCGTTTCATCCATTTAATGGATTTCACCTCGGCGTAACCGGGCAGACTGAATATGTGCAAAAATGCTCATTTGTTCCACTTACAGGATCGGACCCTGCGCCAAAGGAAAAATGGTCGTTTGGTTGGGAAGCAGGGATAGAATTTTCTTACCATTTTGCCAAATATTTTGGTATTGCTATGGGTATCAATTTCGGAACAGTAGTCTCTTATGATGCTCATTGGTATCTAAGTACTGTTCCTTATATGGGAGGTTGGAAAGAAGTAAATGAATATGAGGGATTTATAGGTGGCACTCCATGTATAAATGAATTTATTTTTCCCATAAAAGTTGAATTTCACTATCCATTGGGTAATAGATTCTTTTTTGCTACAGAAGTAGGTGCCAAGTTAAAGGGAATTTCTTATAGGATACGCTATGGAAAGGATGGATATGCAATCGGATCACATTTTCGCTTTAAAGAATATTTTTCTATTAACAATGAAGGAGAATATGAAGGAATTAGATATTATGAAGACCGTGGGTTCCGAGATTTGACTCAAATTCATTGTGATTTATTAGTTGGGGTAGGTCTTTACTACGCTTTGCCATACGGAGATCTACTACGTTTTAATGTGGGGGTAAATGTTTCTTTTAAGCCTATAATAGAAGGTTATTACCATTATTTTCTTACAGACAGTTACGGTACTTTTTCCGTTAAAAATGATTTTATTTACACCCAACTCTCATATATTCACACATTCAATTGGCAAAAAGCGAGAATATTTCTAAAGAAGAACCATGTTTCGTTCGCTTCAAAGAAAGAGCGTAGAAAACAGGTAATTGAAATAATTAACAATTGACAATTGACAATTGACAATTAGTTACATTACACAAGTTTATCTTGGGTCTTGTTTTCAAATATAGAATTAAGACAGGTTGTTAATAATTCAAAAATTCTCTACTATATGAAGCAGTTCGAGAAATATTTTTTTGAATTGATAATCTGTTTGTTAATGCAAATTATTAACATTTATTAACAAGATTTAGCGTTCATTCAATTCTTTTCTTATTTTTGCCGCGTTAAAAAATTAACAAAAATTAACAAATATACTTTATATGAAAATAATCGGAATTGGAAGCGCTATGCCCTCATTGGCAGTTACAAACGATATGCTATCCGTGTTTTTAGATACCAGCGACGAGTGGATTTCCTCCCGTACCGGCATAAAACAGAGAAGAATAATCTCTAAAGATTCGTTAAAAGAATTAGCTACCCAAGCCTCGCTACAAGCTATTGAAGATGCAGGATTAACCCCCAAAGATATCGATTTTATTCTCTGTTCAAATACAGTGAATAATTATGTTGTTCCTGCGTTTAGCTGTATTATTCAGGGAGAAATTGAGGCGGCGTGTCCCTGTATGGACTTAAATGTTGCCTGTTCGGGTTTTATGTATGCGCTTTTTATTGCCGATTCTCTTATTGAAACCGGAAAAGCAAAGAATATTCTGGTGCTTTGCGCCGAAGAAGCAAGTAGAATAGTGAACTGGAACGAAAGAGACACCTGCGTGCTTTTCGGTGACGGTACGGCGGCGGTAGTGCTGACGGAAGGCGACAGTTTTAAATCGCACCACCTCTCTGCACATTCAAAAGTGGAACCTTTGTATTACCAACGTAAAATGGAATATAACCCATTTATGAAAAATGCAGACGGAGATGCTCCTTTGGTAATGAAAGGTAAAGATGTTTTCAAATTGGCTGTATCCTCTTCTATGTCAGATATAAAAACTGTATTGGAAAAAGCAAACTTGCAATTTGATGATATTGATTACTTTTTACTGCATCAGGCTAATATGAGAATTATTGAATCGATTCGAGATAATTTGAAACAACCGGTAGAGAAATTTCCCCATAACATTGAGAAATATGGAAACACCTCCTCTGCCAGTATTCCAATTCTTTTGGATGAATTATACAGGGAGGGAAAACTGAAAAAGGGAGATAAAATAGTATTCAGCGCGTTTGGTGCAGGTTTTACCTCCGGCGCCGCTATATTAGAATGGACAAAATAATTGACAATTAACAATTGACAATTGTCAATTAACAATTAAACGACTGAATTATGCTACTAAGGGTGCTTTTGAAAATCAGGGTTCAATGTATTAAATCTTAAATTTTAAATCTTAAATCAAAAATTATGAAACGAGTAGTCATTACAGGGTTGGGGGCGATTACCCCAATCGGAAATAATGTGGAAACTTTTTGGAACAACCTGATTAACGGGGTAAACGGGATTGATTTCATAAAATCTTTCTCAACAGAAAATATGTCGGTAAAGATTGCTGCGGAGGTTAAAGATTTCGACCCTAAGGATTTTGGGATTGACCCGAGTAGTGCCCGCCGAAGCGACCTTTATACAAGGTATGCTATGGCAGCTGCCAACGAAGCAATGAAAGACAGCGCATTAACAGTTGACCCTGAACGATTTGGAGCTTATATCGGCTCAGGTATTGGTGGGTTGCATACCATTTATAATGAAAGTGTTAAATTGGTGCAAGAGGGTTCTCAATGGATTTCGCCACTTTTTATCCCGACAATGATTGCCAATATTGCTGCCGCTAATGTGGCGATTACGCACAAAGCGCAAGGACCCTCCTTGCCGGTGGTAACCGCTTGTGCAACGGCAACCCACGCCATTGGCGAGGCATTTCGCGCCATAAAGTTCGGATATGCCGATGCCATCATTGCCGGAGGAAGCGAAGCGGCCGTGCATCCGCTGGCAATTTCAGGGTTTGCCAACAGTAAGGCTTTAGACAGAAATAACGACCCGCAAAATGCTTCCCTGCCTTTCGATAAAAGACGCTCCGGATTTGTATTGGGCGAAGGCGCAGGAATAGTCATTTTGGAAGAGTACGAGCACGCTAAAAAACGCGGGGCAAAGATATATGCAGAGATGATAGGCTATGGCAACACCTGCGATGCTTACCACCTTACCGCCCCCAGCCCCGACGGAAAACCCGCAGCAAAAGCTATGAAAGATGCTATTGCAGAGGGAGGCGGGTTAAAAGAGAATGATGTTTTCTATATCAACGCCCACGGAACAGGAACGCCCCTAAACGACAAAACCGAAACCGCCGCCATAAAATTAGCATTTGGAGAGGATGTAGCCCGAAAGGCAATGATAAGTTCTTGCAAATCAATGACGGGACATCTGTTGGGTGCCGCCGGAGGGATAGAATGTATCGCAGCAGTTCTCGCAGTGTATCACGGAATTGTACCCCCAACTATCGGAATTAAAGAGCCCGACCCCGAATGCGACCTGGACTATGTACCGGATGTATGCCGCAAGGCTGATGTAACGGTTGCCATCTCTAACTCACTGGGCTTTGGAGGGCATAATGCAACGATAGCGGTACGGAAAATTTGATAATTTAATAATAATGTTAAAGATTCCTCACTTCGTTCGGAATGACTACGCTACTGCGGGATACAAAAGCGGCGGCGGCAAGAGTATTTGTATTGTGCAGTGCCTAAACGCCGCCGCCGCACTTCGTCTAAGCAGAATGTCGTCATTCCGACCGCAGCGGAGCGAAGGGAGGAATCTCAAACAATCACTAATCACTAATAATTATGAATAGAGACGAAATTAAGAAAATTATTCCGCACAGAGAGCCGATGCTCTTGGTGGATACCATTGATTTGGTGGAAGAAAACTTAGTGCACGCCACCTATTTTGTACAGGGCGACGAGTTTTTTCTTCAAGGACACTTCCCCGGAAATCCTGTTGTGCCGGGAGTTATTTTGTGTGAAATTATGGCGCAGTCCTCCTGTATGCTTATTGTAAAACATTTGACGAACAGAACGCCGTTTTATGCCGGTATTGATAAAGTTCGCTTTAAAAAACAGGTAAAACCCGGAGACACCATTGATGTTTACGCCCGACTTACTAACCAACGAGGGTTGCTTTTTACCGCCCACGCCGAAGCAAAAGTGGACGGAGAACTCTGCACTTCTGGAGATTTGACGTTTATGCTGATTGATAATGAGAAGTTGGAAGATAGAAGATAGAAGATAGAAGATAGAAGATAGAAGTTAAGAGGTATGAGATGAGAGATTTGAGTAATGAGTAATGAAAAATAACAAATGAAATTGAAAATTGTAGTTTTGATAAAGCAAGTTCCCGATACGAGAAACGTGGGGAAGGACGCTATGAAAAGCGACGGAACGGTAAACAGAGCCGCGCTGCCCGCCATTTTTAACCCCGAAGACTTGAACGCCCTCGAAATGGCACTCTACATTAAAGATATAGTTTCCAATGTGGAGGTTACTGCCATCACGATGGGTCCGGTACGCGCCGCGGAAGTTCTGAGAGAAGCACTTTACCGCGGTGCTGATAAAGCCGTACTCATTACCGACAGAAAGTTCGCCGGCGCCGATACGCTGGCAACTTCCTATACACTGTCGTTAGCCATAAAAAAAATCGGAAATGTGGATTTGGTAATCGGAGGAAGACAGGCTATTGACGGAGATACCGCACAGGTAGGACCCCAAATTGCCGAAAAACTGAATATCCCGCAGGTTACCTATGCTGAAGAAGTGGTTAAAGTAACGGACAAAAAGATACAAATTAAAAGACGCTTGGAAAGAGGCGTAGAGTTTGTTGAAGTTCCCTTTCCCTGTTTGGTTACCGTACACGGCTCAGCACCACCCTGCCGCTTTAAAAACGCCAAGAGATTGATGAAGTACAAAAAAGCCCGCACTAATTCTGAACTTCAAGAAAGTGATAATAAAATAGTTATAGAGAACAACCTGCTAATTGAGGAGTGGAGTGCTGCAGATTTGGAGGCAAATGTGGATATGCTCGGGCTCTCAGGTTCCCCAACCAAAGTAAAAAAGATTGATAATGTGGTATTGCTTCAAAAAGAGAGCAAAATAATAACCTCCTCCGAACAGGAAATTCAATCCTTAATGCAAGAACTATCCGACGAACACATTTTATAAATGTTAAATATTAATTATTAAATATTAAAATTTTGAACTATGCTACTAAGGGGGCTTTTGAAAATAAGGGCAATGAGAATTAAAAATTAAAAATTAAAAATTAAGAGAACAATAAAACATTAAACTTTAAATCTTTTACTTTAAATCTTAAATCTTAAATCTTAAATCTTAAATCTTAAATCTTAAATCTTAAATCTATTACTTATAATGTATGAATGTATTTGTTTACTGCGAAATAACCGAAGAGGGAACTATTGCTGAAGTGAGTTTGGAACTTCTTTCCAAAGGACGAAAGTTGGCAAACCAACTGGAAGTGAAATTGGAAGCGGTAGTTATCGGGAATAATATGATGAATATCGAGAAACTGCTGTTTCCTTATGGGGTAGATGTTATTTATCTTGCCGAGAGCGAGAAATTGTTTCCATACTCCACACTACCCCATTTTTCCATTGTTTCTAAGCTTTTTGAAGAAAGGAAACCGCAAATTGCTTTGTTTGGGGCTACTTCGGTGGGCAGGGATTTAGCACCCCGCGTTGCCTCACGCTTGCGTTGCGGATTAACTGCCGATTGCACCGCGCTTGAAATAGGAGAACACACAGACACTAAAACCGGTACGGTTTATCCAAATCTGTTGTATCAAATCCGTCCTGCTTTTGGAGGAAATATCATAGCCACCATCATCAATCCCGAAACCCGTCCGCAAATGGCAACCGTTAGAGAAGGGGTAATGTTGAAAGAGATTTATAATCCTGATTATAAAGGAGTTGTTGAAAAACTTTGGGTGGATGACTATCTCACTGAAGATGATTTTGTGGTAAAAATGATTGCCCGTGAGATTGAAGCGAAAAAAATCAATATTAAAAATGCACAAATTATAGTGTCCGGGGGCTATGGAATGGGAAGTAAGGAGAATTTTAACAAATTACACGAGTTGGCAGCCCAAATCGGCGGAGAAGTGGGTGCCACGCGTGCCGCAGTAGATGCAGGGTATGCCGAACACGAGCGCCAAATAGGACAAACCGGAGTTACAGTTCGCCCAAAATTATACATTGCCTGCGGAATTTCCGGTGCCGTGCAGCATCGTGCCGGAATGGAGGAATCGGCGAAAATCATCTCCATAAATACTAGTCCGCAAGCACCTATCAACGCCATTGCCGATTATACGATTATCGGAGATGCTAACGATGTATTACCAAAAATGATTAAAGCTATAAAGTCCATTAATCACTAATCACTATTAACTATGAATAATTATTATACAGATAATCCGGCACTGAAGTTTCAACTTTCTCATCCCTTGATGGAAAAAATAGTTGAACTCAAAGAACGCCAGTACAGAGAATACAAGCAATATGACGATGCTCCCGAAAACTTTGAAGATGCCATTGACAACTACGATAGAGTGCTTGAAATTGTGGGCGAAATAACTGCGGAAGTGTTGGCAGTGAATGCCGCAGAGGTGGATACTGAAGGTCCAAAAATTGTAAATAATGAAATAATTTATGCGGAAGGCACACGAAAAGACCACGAGGCGCTGAAAAATGCGGGACTTTATGGAATGTCGCTGCCCAGAGCATACAACGGATTGAACTTTGCTTACGTCCCCTTTGTGATGGCAGCAGAAATTGTATCTCGCGGCGATACGGCGTTTGCCAACATTTGGGGATTGCAGGATTGCGCCGAAACGCTTCACGAATTTGCCTCCGAAGAGATTAAACAGGAGTTTCTGCCCCGCATTAACCAGGGTGCTACCTGTTCTATGGACCTTACCGAACCCGACGCAGGTTCCGACCTGCAAGCCGTGCAACTAAAAGCCTCTTGGGATGAAAATGCAAACTGCTGGCGGCTGAACGGCGTAAAACGTTTCATTACAAACGGCGATGCAGATATAAAATTGGTGCTGGCACGCTCGGAAGAGGGTACTACAGACGGTAGAGGTTTGTCCTATTTTGTCTATGACAGAAAACACAAAGCGGTAACCATCAGACGTATAGAAAACAAATTGGGGATTAAAGGCTCCCCTACAGGGGAGTTGGTTTTTAACAATGCGCCCGCACAGTTGGTTGGCGAACGCAGGTTGGGACTCATTAAATATGTGATGTCGCTGATGAATGGGGCAAGACTGGGGGTTGCCGCCCAAGCAGTTGGACTTTCCGAAGCGGCGTATAGAGAAGCCCATTCCTATGCCTTACAAAGAGAGCAATTTGGAAAGCCGATTGCGCAGTTCCCGCAGGTGTATGAAATGCTTGCCAATATCCGCGCCAAAACCGGTGCCTCGCGGGCACTTTTGTACGAAACCACCCGTTTTGTAGATATTTACAAAGCCCTTTCACTCATCTCACACGAACGTCCGTTAACGCTTGAGGAAAAAAACGAAATGAAGCAGTATCAAAAATATGCGGACATTTTTACCCCGTTGTTAAAACTCTTTGCCACCGAATACTGTAACCAGAATTGCTATGAGGCGATTCAGATTTACGGAGGCTCGGGATATATGAAAGATTATCCGGTAGAGAGAATGTACCGCGATGCCCGCATTACGAACATTTACGAAGGAACTTCACAATTGCAGGTCATTGCCGCCATTAGAGGCGTAGGTAGCGGGTTGTATTTGAGTAAAATTAAAGAGTATGAGGCAGTTGAAATTAATCCCGAACTTGTTCATTTAAAAGAAAAACTGATGGCTATGACCGTTCAATATGAAAACTCAGTAGCCAAAGTGATGGCGTTTGGAAGTACCTCGGAGATATACGATTTTCAAGCGCGAAGGATGGTGGAGATGGCGGGATATATTATTATGGGGTATCTGTTGTTAATAGATACTTGTCGCTGCAGTAATTTTAGGAACTCCGCCGAAATATTTATTGCATACGGGCAGGCGGAGAATAGTCGCTCGGAAACGTTTATAAACAATGCTACTCTGCAATTGCTGGAAGCGTATAAGAATATCTAAAATTCTGTTAACTCTCTTTACTCACAATCGGTTTTCCCAAGGGAAAGATAATTTTCCCGTAGTGCTGGTTTAAGACTGTTGCACCAAATCCATAAAAACTTACAATGGATACAGCAAGTTCTGAAAAACCTGCTAATTTGCTTGTGAAATGCGGCATTATTCCGAAAGAATTTAATGCCAATCCAATGAGTAACAGGTCAATGAAAATAAAATCTATAAACAGCACTTTGTTGGTGGATGCAAATCCATAAGTTAAAAACAACGCAAAGATGACATATCCCAAGAATGCAAATCCTAATTGGAGACCATCAACAGAAGCCGCAAGGGTTTCGCCGAACACGCCGCCTTTTATCATCCAGGAGGTTCCTACGGCAAACCAAAAGAGTGCAAAACCTCCAAATGTAGTGGTTCCCAGTACGTTGTTCCGTTTTGAGTCGTTGATGCAGGCAAACAATTGGGCAAATCCTCCCAGAAATATTGCCCAGGGAATTACAAAAGAGGTATCGGAAGTTATACCAAGTTTCTGACTTGAAGCGACAAGCGTTACCATTGCCAATCCGAAAAGCCCTAAAGCCGACGGGTCGCAATTTACAATTTTTACGTGTTGAGTGTCCATTTTTTTTAATAAGTTAATTGTTAATATAGGTCGGCAAAAATAGCAAATCTTATGTTCGTTGTTATAGTCCGATTATTGAGGGGTAACGTTCACTTTTTCATTACATAAAACATATTACATAAAATGTGTAATAAATAATATATCTTTGCCACGGTTAATGTAAAATGATAAATCTATGAAAAATATTGATAATCCATTTGTTACAAACGGATATTTTGGTAAAGAGTATTTTTGTGATAGAGAAAACGAATTAAAGGAACTGCGAAAAATACTCAAAAATGACTCAAATTATTTACTTATTTCTCGTAGAAAACTTGGAAAAACAGCGTTAATTGAACGTTTTTTTGAGGAGATACAAACGCGGGAAGAGGTAATTTGTATCTTTATTGACCTGTTTGCTACCCAAAATATTCACGACTTTGTTATGCAATTAGCATCCGGTGTGTATGCGGTTTTGAAACCTCATAAGCCGCTTTTAAAGCAATTTATAACTTTTCTGCAATCTCTGCGCGTTTCTATTTCATACGATTCACTTTCAGGATTACCTGAATTTCGTTTGCAATTCGCACAACAGCAGCCTGTTGAAAATACACTTCTGGGGTTGATGAATTTTTTGGAAAACCAAAATAGAAAAATAATTGTTGCTTTTGATGAATTTCAACAAATCGCAGAGTATCCGGAGAAGAATATGGAAGCACAACTGCGAACTATGATTCAAAAAATGCACAACGTTCAATTTATCTTTTCAGGAAGTGACCAACGTATTATTACCGAACTCTTTTTTAGCCAAAAACGACCATTTTATAATTCTACTGTGAACATCGTTTTAGATAAAATTCCTAAAGAAAAGTACTATTCTTTCGTGGAAGAGCATTTTAATAATTGTAACAAACAAATTGACAAAGAAGCGTTGGAGTTTATTTTTGAATGGACTCAAACGCACACCTATTATGTGCAATTCGTTTGCAAAAATTGTTTTGATTTACGAAAGAAGAATCTCAAAAAAGAGGATGCTCAGGAGGTTTGCAAAAATATCCTTGCACAAAATGAAACGATTTATCAGCAATTTCGTAAACTATTGACCGACAGGCAGTGGAAACTTCTGATAGCCATTGCAAAAGAGGAGAAGTTGCGAAAACCAACAGCATCAAATTTTCTTCAAAAATATAATCTCGGAAGTGCATCTTCCGTTAAAATTGCACTACAGTCGTTATTAGATAAACGTCTTATTATCAGTATAGTTTCGCATAACGAAGAGTTTTATTTGGTTGATGATTTGTTCTTGTTGAGGTATTTACAATATAAATATTAGAATTCGCCGCTATGGTTTCCATTCATAAACTTTCGATAAATTTTACAGGCGATTTTCTCTTCAAAGATATCTCTTTTGTTGTAGGCGACAGAGACAGAATAGGTTTGGTGGGAAAAAACGGAGCCGGAAAGTCAACATTACTCAAAATTATTCACAAAGAGTTGGAGCCCGAATCGGGGACAATGGTCATAACATCAGGATTTAGAACAGGCTATTTACCGCAAGAAATGACTACTAACTTTAATAGAAACGTGTGGGATGAAACTATTTCCGCGTTTGTGGAACAAAAACAGCTGGAGAAACAGATTGCCTACATTACAGAACAATTATCACTTCGGGATGATTATGAATCGGAAGCCTATCACAAGTTGGCGCAGCAACTTTCCGATTATACGGAGCGTTTTCACATTCTTGGCGGCAGCACGATGGATGCCGATGCAGAAAAAGTGCTGCTGGGATTGGGTTTTAAGTCAACAGATTTTGCCCGACCGCTTAACGAGTTCAGTTCCGGATGGCAAATGCGTGTAGCGTTGGCAAAAATCCTGCTGCAAAAACCGGAAATAATTCTTTTGGATGAGCCGACAAACCACTTAGATATTGAATCTATTCAGTGGTTGGAAGAATATCTGGCAAATTATGAGGGGGCTGTGATTATGGTGTCGCATGACCGAACTTTCTTAGACAGAGTAACCAACCGAACCATAGAGATTACTTTGGGTAATATTCAAGACTATAAATGTAGTTACTCCGATTATGTCGAGCAGCGTTTAGAACGAATTGAAACACAGCAATCTGCTTACGAAAATCAGCAGAAAGAGATTGCGCAGATTGAGCGTTTTGTAGAGCGTTTTCGCTATAAATCCACCAAAGCCAAGCAGGTGCAAAGCAGAATTAAACTGTTGGAAAAGATGGATAAAGTTGTTGTGGATGAGGTGGATAACAGTGCTATCTCTTTCAAATTCCCGCCGGCACCCCATTCGGGAAAAGTTACTGTGGAGGCAAAACAACTTTCGTTGGGGTACGGTTCTTTTAATGTGCTGAATGCAATTGATATGCACTTGGAGCGAGGCGAGCGTGTGGCATTTGTGGGAAGAAACGGCGAGGGAAAATCCACTTTCGTGAAGAGTATCGTAGGTGAACTTGCCCTGCAGCACGGCTCTATCAAGTTGGGACATCAGGTAGTGATAGGCTATTACGCCCAAAATCAGGCTTTGCTGCTGAATCCGAACAAAACCGTTTTTGAAACCATTGATGAGGTGGCGGTAGGGGATATTCGCCCGAAAATCAGAACGATATTGGGAAGATTTTTGTTTTCTACAGAAGATACGGAGAAAAAAGTATCGGTACTTTCCGGCGGGGAGAAATCGAGGCTGGCGTTGGCTAAATTGCTGTTGTCGCCCTTTAATCTGCTCATTTTGGATGAGCCCACCAACCATTTGGATATGGCATCGAAAGATGTATTGAAAAACGCGCTGCTGCACTACACAGGCAGTTTGATTGTGGTTTCGCACGACAGAGACTTCTTATCCGGTTTGTGTGATAAAATTTTTGAGTTTAAAGAAAAAAAAATAAAAACCTATATTGGTGATGTGTTTGATTTTTTGGAAAAGAAAAAGTTGGATTCCTTGAACGAACTGCAGCGAAAAATAAACGTTGGGGTAGGGGAGGAGAAGTCCACTTCTGCTAACAAAGGGAATTATCTGCTTAAAAAAGAGCAAGATGCACAACAACGGAGACTCCAAAATCAACTAAAAAAAATAGAGAATGAAATTGAGGATTTGCAGAAAGAATTGCAACTTATTGAGACGAAATTAGCGCAACCCGAACTGCATACCCAAGAGATTGAAGACGGAACGATGTATGCCCGATACGAACACCTTAAAGGCATTCTTGTTGAAAAAGAGGAAAAGTGGTTGGAATTGCAAGAAAAAATCAACCATTTTGAGTAAAAAATATGCTTTATTACGAAAATATGTGTATTTTTGCACCCTATTATGTAAACACAACAACAAAAAATTATTTATTAACCAACATTTTAATTATTAACCAAATTTTATTTTTATGAAAAAATTTATTTTATTACTTGCTGTTATCTCTGTAGCAAGTTTTAGTTTCTTGAGCGCACAGAGTTGCGACCCTGCGAAAAACCTGACTGTTGATTATTCAATAGATTGTGCCAAAGCAACTCTAAGTTGGGGTACACCGGGAAAGGGGATTGTAAATCCTACCCAACCAAAAAGTGATCCCAGAGAAAGCAAACCCAAACAGGGCCTTCCCGAAAGAGCAAGCAGATTTGCTACAAGTACAACTATCAATAATGAACCGATAGTTGAAATGAGAGGACCCACCAGCGAATTTTATTGTGCGAATTATGCAGCAGCCGAAACTCAAAAAATTCTTAGAAAAGGTATCTTATCCACACCAACAACAACAACCAATGTTGGTACTATAGGAAACAGAGCCATTCAAGCTTCTGAGTATATTAACGGGACTCTTTATGCTATTGACTATGGTTCCGGTACTAACAGATTTGGTACCATAAATATGGAAACAGGCGCATGGACAACTATAAAAAACAATGTTGAATCAGATGCTATTAGTTTGTGTTACAATCCTACGAATGGATTGGTTTATACTTTTCAGTGGGATATAGGTGCTACTTTCGGAACGATTGACCTCGCCAACGGTAATTTTACTCCTATAGGTAATTCAGCAAGAATGTTCGCAGCTATTGATAATGAGGGTGTTTGCTACGCAGTTACATCTGGTGGGCTAGTTTCTGACCCATGGAAATTTGGAAAAGTTAATTTGGCTACCGCCGAGTTCACACAAGTTGGACCTGATCTTCCTTCCCCCGGAACTACCGGTACCCTTCAGGAATTAGCCATTGACCGTGAAACCAACGAAATCTATTGGGGAAGACCAGATGGATATCTGTATAAAATTAATAAAACAAACGGTACAACTACGAATTTGGGAATTGTTTCCGGAACTGTTATGCAGCTGGGTATGTTTGCAATTAAAACCTCTCCTATCTTACCTAATTGTGATCCTATTCCAAGCCTTGACATAACTTCAACAGGAAATACCGTATACTTATCTTGGGGTGCTGCCCCAGGGTCTCCCACCGGATATAAAATCGAATATGACGGCACAACCTTAACCACAGTTACTACAACTTCATACGTGCATACTCCGGTTCCGGATGGCTTACATACTTATACGGTTACAGCTCTTTATTCAGGATCTTGTATTCCATTAGGAGTAACCAAGACCCATATTGTAGGCGATTTGTGTATGTTTAAATTTGTTTTACGTGATGCTGAAGGCGATGGCTGGGATGGCTCTCAAATTCTAATTATGAAAGGCGGCGTTCTACTTGAAACACTTACCGTTGGAAACGACGTATTAGAGGTTACTAAATTTGTTGTGCTGCCTAAAGGAACCCTTAACTTTTACTGGGAAGCCGAAGGATCTAATGACTTTGAATGTTCATTCGATATATATAATTCCAATGGTGATCTGATATATTCTTGTCCTAATGCTGAATTACTTGTTGGCGAGTTCTTTACTTACCTAAATGATTGCGGAGGAGCTACAACCCCAATTGCTTACAACGTGTATCGCGGTGACGAAAAACTTACCCCAACTCCTATCACTGCCAATTTTTTTGAAGATAAAACCTTCGACAAAACGAAAGCATATACATGGAGTGTGAAAGTAGCCTGCGAAGGTGGCGGCGAATCTGCCCCCGTAACCAAAGATATGCCCCCATGCTTCACTGGCGAATGTAAACCGGTAACCGCTGTTAACGCCGTGTTTAGCGAAGCAGCAAAAGAAGTTACTGTAACATGGACCGCCCCCGCAGGAGGATTAACAGTTCAAAAATATAAAATCTTTGATGGAGAAGCAGAAATTGGCGAAGCCACTACCACAACACATAAAGTTGATGTTTCTTCTCTGGGAGCCGGTGAACATACCAAAAATTACTGCGTACTTCCTGTATTCGACGCCGCAGAATGCACAGGAGACGTAGAAAAAGTTTGTAAACCGGTAACTTTTACACTGAGCATCAAAGATTATGCCAACACATTCTCTATCGTTCCTAATCCTGCTACAAGAGATATTACCATTAAGGCATATAGCGATTTCAATAAGATAGAAGTAGTTAACTTCTTGGGACAAGCGGTAATTACTGTGCAAAATGAAGGAAAAACTGCCAAATTGGATATCTCTACACTGACCAACGGCGTGTATTTCGTTCGCATTAGCTCTGAAAACGGCACAAGCGTGATGAAGTTTGTGAAACAACAGTAATCAATTACGAATTACAAATTACGAATTACGAATTACGAGTAACAAGGGGGTTCTCTGAAAAGGGAGCCTCTTTTTTTTAACTCTTTTTTTTATGAAATAAACAATTATATAAAAAAAATATATCTTTGCGCGCTTATTGTATTAAAAAAACAACAAACACTTTTTTATTAACCAAAATTATTTATTATGAAAAAATTTATGTTTTTTTTGGCTGCATTCCTGATAATAGGAGCAGTCTCTGCGCAACAAATGCGCAACACTGTTGGTACAGGAACAAAACCACAAACAACCGTTGATGCGGATTGTTCGACTTATGCTCCAACAAACAGAGCAATTATTCTTTCTGAGGGATTTGAGTCGGGAACTACGCCAACAGGTTGGCTTTTTACCAAAACAGGAAGTGGAGCCGATTGGCAGGTAGTTGATGCTCTTTACAGTGGTGGTGTCCCCACTGTTGCCCCTCATTCAGGAAATTATTTTGCGACAAATCTATGGAATGGGGCAGGTCCTCGTAATGCATGGATGATAAGCTCCGGCTTTACGCTTGAAGCTGGCACCGAATACACCATAAGCTGGTGGATGGGATTGCAAGGTTATCAGACCGAACGTGACAAAATAAAAGTATGCTTGGGAACTGCACAAACAGCTGCATCTATGACTACAGTAATTTATGACAACCCGGGTACTTCCACTGTTGCTTGCTGGACAAAAATGACGTTTACTCATACACCAGCCACAGGAGGAACCTACTATCTCGGACTTCACGCTTATTCAGACGCTAACATGGGTAATGATATTGATATTGACGATATTGAAATTTCAGGACCGGGCGGCGGCGCAGATGTAACCATTACTACCGCTGTTACTCCCGAAGGTGCAGGCACCGTTACCGGTGGTGGCACAAAACCATCCGGCTCTAACTTTACCCTAACCGCAACCGCTAACACCGGTTTTACATTCGAAAAATGGACCCCCGGCAACGCTACTACTAACCCCCTTGAACTTACAAACGTTACAGCTAATGCTACCTATACCGCTAATTTCAAATCTGCCTACGCCTGCGACCCCGCGAAAAACTTAGATGTGGTTTATGCAGGGGATTGCAGCAAGGCTACTCTAACATGGGAAGCACCTTCGAAATTACGCGCTTTAATGGACTTTAAAGGTAGCTTTGAAGCGGTAGAAGGTGGAATGGTTGCTGTTGGCTGCGACGGTAATAATTTCTATGTTGCAAATTGGCAAACCTCCGGCACCAATTTTGGCCGATTTGAGAAATTTACAATGGCCGGTGTTTTCGTGTCTGCTTTCACTATTCCCGGCGTTGACCAAGTAAGATGTTTGGCTTGGGATGGTACTTATTTCTATGCTGGTTCAGGTACCGCATCTGCAGGCAACATTAGAATTTTGGACATGAATACTCAGACGCAAATTGGCGTTATTCCAAACACCGGGGGCGGTTGTCTTCGTCATTGTTCATACGACCCAACTTTAGATGGCGGAAATGGTGGTTTCTGGATAGGCGACTGGACGACAATTCGCGCTATTAAAAGAGATGGAACTATTATCCACGCCAATACAACAGTAGCGAGCGTTTATGGCTCTGCTTATGACCCTTACTCAGATCCTGCTAAACCATGCTTATGGCTCTTTGCACAACCTGCTTATTCTGCCAGTCCGTTTAGTTCTCGTTGCATTATTCAGCAATTCGATATCACAACGCGTACACTTACGAGTTTCAAATATGATACTGCTAATGATTTTGATTATAATCCTCCGGGGGCTAATCCAACTACTGACCCTGGTGACCTTGCCGGTGGGGCTTGTGCTTTTTTTGGAACAGATGGTATCTACTATTTAGCTGCCAATGTGCAGAGGTCTCCCAATTTAGTTTTACTTTATGAACTCCACGCTGGCAGCGGCCCCGTTGAAAAAGAATACAACGTTTGGCGCGATGAGGTAAAACTTACCCCAACCCCTATCAAAGTTACTACTTTTGATGATACTACTTTCGACAAAACCAAACCCTATACATGGAGCGTAAAAGTAGCCTGCGCAGGCGGCGGCGAATCTGCCCCCGTAACAAAAGCTAAGGACGCTTGCGACCCCGGTGTTACTCTTCCCGAGTGTAAGCCCGTTACCGCTGTGAACGCCGTGTTTGCAGAAGAAACGAAGGATATTACAATTACATGGACTGCCCCTGCCGACTTAATAGTTCAAAAATATGAAATCTATGAAGGAGAAGCAAAAATTGGCGAAGCCACTACCACAACACATAAAGTTGATGTTTCCGATTTAGCAGCCGGTGAATATACCAAAAATTACTGCGTACTTCCCATATTTGATGCTACAGTTTGTACAGGAGAGGTACAAAAAGTTTGTAAAGATGTAACTTTCACACTAAGCATCAAAGACTATACAAATACTTTCTCTATAGTCCCCAATCCTGCCACAAAAGATATTACCATTAAGGCTTATAGCGATTTCAATAAGATAGAAGTAGTTAACTTCTTGGGACAAAAGGTAATTACCGAACAAAACAACGGAAACACTGCCAAATTGGATATCTCTACGCTGACCAACGGTGTGTATTTCGTGCGCATTAGCTCTGAAAACGGAACAAGCGTGATGAAGTTTGTGAAACAGTAGTAATCAATTACGAATTACAAATTACGAATTACGTGTAACGTGTAACAAAGGGGCTCTCTGAAAGGGGAGCCTTTTTTAAATATTAAATTTTAAATTTTAAATTATTAAATTTATTTTTGCACCCAATTTTGATATGAAGATTTATGCCCAGGAAAAACGCCGATTATTGTTCCTTTTGTGGTAAAGCTATTAAAGGAACCGATTTTTTTGTAACCGGAGTAGCCGGTTTAATTTGTGAGGAATGTACTGTTGCCGTAGGAAATATTTATAAAGATTACTGCATCCAATTTGGAAAACGTAAAAAAAGTGAACTGAAATTCAATCTGTTAAAACCTGTTGAAATTAAAGAAAAATTAGATGAATATGTTATTGGGCAGGAGGAAGCCAAAAAGGTAATCTCTGTGGCGGTGTATAACCACTACAAAAGATTGCTTCACGCAGCCAACGATAATAACGAGGTGGAATTGGAAAAATCGAACATTATGCTGGTGGGGGAAACAGGAACCGGAAAAACATTACTGGCAAAAACTATTGCGCGATTATTGGACGTGCCGTTTTGCATTGCCGATGCTACCGTGTTTACCGAAGCCGGCTATGTGGGCGAGGATGTGGAAAGTATCCTGTCGCGGCTATTGCAAGCTGCCGACTACGACGTGGAAAAAGCCGAGCGCGGAATCGTTTTTATCGATGAAATTGATAAAATTGCCAGAAAAGGGGCAGATAATCCCTCCATTACCCGCGATGTTTCCGGCGAAGGTGTGCAGCAGGCTATGCTGAAACTGTTAGAGGGTACAACGGTAAATGTTCCACCGGAAGGCGGTAGAAAACACCCCGAACAGAAGTTTATCGTGGTAAATACGCAGAATATTCTCTTCATCGCCAGCGGTGCTTTCAATCAAATGGATAAAATTATTGCAGAGCGTTTAAACACAAACAGAATCGGCTATAATCAGGAAAACAGAGTGCTGGATAAAAACAATATGATGCAGTATATTACCGCACAGGATTTGAAATCGTTCGGATTAATCCCCGAACTGTGCGGACGGTTCCCAATGATTACCTATTTGTCTTCCTTAGAAAGAGACGCGCTGAAAAGGATCCTGCTGGAACCCAAAAATGCGCTGATTAAACAGTATGAACGTTTGTTTATCTTTGATGGCATTGACCTGAAATTTACCGAAGATGCCATTGATTATGTTGTTGACAAAACCATCACGTTGAAATTAGGCGCGCGGGGGTTACGCTCCATTATGGAACGAATAATGACCAACGCGATGTACGAATTTCCCTCTTCGGAAAAAAAGAAAATTGAAATTGATAGAAAATACGCTGAAAATCAGATGGGTAATTAATTTTCATCAAAAAAATTTTATTCAAAAAAAAATATATTTTTGCCGCCTCAAAAGAGCAACTGACCAATGGTGTAATGGTAGCACTCCAGATTTTGGTTCTGTCAGTCTTGGTTCGAATCCAGGTTGGTCAACTCTACACTACTCTCACTGCAAATGTGGGAGTTTTTTTTAGAAGATGATAAAGTGGGGCGTAAAACCCCTTTTTTTTTGAATATTAACAACATAAATAAATAATCTTATGGAAGAAAGTTTAAACCTACTGGAAACCTTAGCCGAGTTTAAAGATTTTAAAAACATTGAAAGAGAATCGTTGATGCGGATTCTGGAGGATATTTTCCGCTCTGCCCTTACCAAAAAATATGGCGCAGACGCAAGTTTTGAAGTCATTGTGAATGTGGATAGAGGCGAATTGGAAATTCAACGCTACAGAGAAATTGTTGAAGATGGAAAAGTGAGAAACCCGTTTACCCAAATTGCATTCTCAGAAGCGATTAAAATTGAGCCCGACTTTGAAATAGGGGAAGAAGTAATGGAAAATGTTCGTTTCTCTGACTTTGCCCGCCGCGAAATAATGGCACTCCGTCAGCACTTGATTACCAAAGTTATGGAATATGAAAAGGACCTCATCTATAAGAAATATGAACATAAAATTGGAGAACTCGTGTCGGGAGAGGCTAGTCAGGTGTGGAAAAAAGAGATTCTGGTAATGGATGAAGACGGTGTTGAACTGATTCTTCCCAAAAGCGAGCAGATTCCTGCCGATAAATATAAAAAGGGAGACTCCATCTCTGCCGTAGTGCTAAGAGTGGATATCAAAGGCTCCTCTCCACAGATTATCATTTCAAGAACATCGCCATTGTTTTTGGAGAGATTGATGGAAACTGAAATTCCTGAAGTGTACGACGGACTTATCACTATTAAGAATGTAGTGCGTGCCCCGGGTGAACGTGCAAAAGTATTGGTTGAATCTTTCGACGACAGAATTGACCCCGTAGGTGCCTGCGTGGGGGTAAAAGGCAGCAGAATTCACAGCATTTTCCACGAACTGAGAAAAGAAAGTATTGACGTAATTAACTATACAAGCAATGTTCAACTACTCATTTCCAGGTCTTTAAGTCCTGCCAAAATCTCCTACTTAGAAATAGATGAAGAGAATAAAACGGCTAATGTATATATGAAACCCGACCAGGTTTCTTTAGCCATCGGAAAAGGCGGTTACAATATCAAATTGGCAAGTAAATTAGCCGGTTACGAGATAGATGTGTTTAGAGATGATATTAAAGAAGAGGAAGATGTTGATTTGAATGAATTTACGGATGAATTTGACCAATGGGTAATCGATGCTTTTAAAGCCATTGGTTGCGACACCGCCACCAGCGTGCTAAAATTGAGCCGCGAAGAACTAATTCAACGCACCGACCTAGAAGAAGAAACCGTGGACGAAGTAATTGCGTCTGTTAAGAAGGAACTTGATATTGACAATTGATAATTGACAATTGACAATTGACAATTGACAATTGAACTCTTGAACTTTAAATCTTAAATCTTAAATTTTTAAATTGAATTATGTCTGACGAAAAGAAAATACCACGATTAGGAAAAGCAGCCGGTGAGTTTAATGTGGCGATATCTTCAATTGTGTCTTTATTGAAAAAAAATAAGATAGTAATTGATGAAAATCCGAACACAAAACTCTCTGAGGAGATGTATGATATTCTTGTTAAAGAGTTTCAAAGTGATAAAATGGTAAAAGCGGAGTCCACAAAATTAGATATTGGCGTTTATACAAAAACAAAAGAGGAAGCGAAAGAGGAAAAACATCACAAAGAAGAAGCTCCCAAAAAACAGGCAACTGTTACACAAAAAAAAGAAGAAGCTCCGGTTGTTGAAAAAGTTTCTGTTTCAATTCAAGGTCCAAAAGTTTTAGGAAAAATTGAATTAGAACCCAAAAAAGTAGCAGAGAAAAAACCGGAAAAAGTTGTTGTTGAGCCTGTTGTTGCCCCTCCCCCCCCTCCTGTTATTGAACCGGAAATTAAGGAAACTAAAGAAATAACTAAACCGGAACATATTGAAACTGTTGTTGAAGACCTTTCAAAGAATATTAAAACGCTGGGTAAGATTGATTTGTCGGTTTTTGAAGTTAAGAAACCGGAAAAAGGTAAGGATAAATCAAGGCACGAGAGGAAAGGAGAAAAGGGAGAAAGCAGAAAAGCAGAAAAGCAGAAAAGCAGAATGGTGGAAGGAACTAAGGAAGTTAGAGAAGTTAAGGAGGTGGTTAAGGTTCAGGATGTTTCTGCAAAAACTCCTCAGGCGGAAACTAAGCCTACGGTTGAACACATTAAAACTAAGCATATCAAGGTGGACTCGCCGGTGGTGTTGGGTAAAATTGATCTGGGAACTATTAATAAACCTAAGGAACTTATTAAAAAAGACCAGTTAGAACACGGAAAAGATAAAGAGAAAGAGAAAACTGAAAAAACAAATGCAGAGAAAAAACGTAAACGCAAACGCATAAAGTTGCTTTCAGGAAAACCTTCCGGCGAGGAAAAGAAACAGGCAGCCGCAAAGGCAGAAATCTCCGAAGAGGATATTCAGCGCCAGATAAGAGAAACGATGCAACGCCTTGAGCCGCTGGGAAAATCTAAGACCTCAAAACGCAGAAGAGAAAAGCGGGCGCAAATTCAAACAGTAATGCACGAAAGTGAAATGCTGGAATTGGAAAATCAAAAGAAACTGAAAGTTACCGAGTTTATTACGGCTAACGATTTGGCAATATTGATGAATGTTTCCGTAACTCAAATCATATCAACCTGTATGAGCATCGGGCTTTTTGTATCTATTAACCAGAGATTGGATGCGGAAACCATTTCGCTGCTCACGGAAGAGTTTGGCTTTGAAGTGGAGTTTGTAGGCGTTGATACGGATGAAACCATTAAAATAGAAGAGGATGATAGCCCCGAAGGTTTAGAAACGCGCCATCCCATTATTACGGTTATGGGGCACGTGGACCACGGAAAAACATCGTTGCTCGACTATATTCGCAAAACCAACGTAATTGCGGGTGAAGCCGGCGGAATTACACAACACATCGGTGCTTACCTTGTGAATTTGCCCGATGGCAGAAAAATTACCTTCTTAGATACCCCCGGACACGAAGCGTTTACGGCGATGCGTGCCCGCGGCGCAAAAGTTACCGACCTGTGTATCATAGTAATAGCCGCCGATGACTCCGTGATGCCGCAAACCGTGGAAGCCATCAACCACGCGCAAGCCGCAGGAGTTCCGATGGTGTTTGCCATCTCTAAAATTGACAAACAAAACGCCGCCCCCGAAAAAATTAGAGAAGCATTGGCAAATATGAACATTTTGGTAGAAGAGTGGGGCGGTAAATATCAATGTCAGGAGATTAACTCTAAATTGGGAACAGGTATCGATACCCTTCTCGAAAAAGTACTTCTTGAAGCAGAAATGCTTGATTTAAAAGCAAATCCAAATAAACACGGCAGTGGTACAATTCTTGAATCTTCCTTAGACAAAGGAAAAGGATATGTGGCAAAAGTATTGATTCAAAACGGAACCATTAAAATTGGAGACCCCATTTTAGCAGGTAATTATTACGGCAAAGTGAAAGCGTTGTACAATGAACGTAATCAACCGTTGAAAGAAGCGGGACCGGCAACACCGCTGTTGTTGCTCGGACTGAACGGCGCCCCGCAAGCCGGCGACCTTTTGAAAGTAAGTACCTCTGAACACGATGCCAGAATTGCAGCCACCAAACGTGCACAGTTAGCCCGCGAAATGGGACTTCGTACACAAAAACATATTACATTGGATGAAATTGGCAGAAGAATTGCTATTGGCGATTTTAAAGAGTTGAATATCATCGTGAAAGGTGATGTGGATGGCTCCATTGAAGCGTTGTCGGATTCATTGTTGAAACTCTCCACCGCACAAGTTCAGGTAAATGTGATTCATAAATCTGTGGGTGCTGTTACCGAGAGCGACGTGCTGCTGGCATCTGCATCCAACGCCATTATAGTGGCATTCCAGGTAAGACCCTCCCCGGGTGCAAGAAAATTAGCCGAACAAGAACAGATTGATATCCGCATATATTCCATCATCTACACAGCCATCAACGAAATTAAAGACGCTATTGAAGGGATGCACACGCCCGAAATTCGTGAGAAAATACTTTGCAACCTCGAAGTGCGCGAAGTGTTTAAAATTACCAAAGTGGGGAACATTGCCGGCTGTATGGCACTTGACGGCAAATTGCAGCGCAATACCAAAATCCGCCTGATTAGAGACGGTATTGTTATCTACTCCGGAAAATTAGGCTCTCTGAAGCGTTTTAAAGACGATGTAAAAGAGGTACTTGCCGGACAGGATTGCGGTTTGAATATTGAAAACTTTAATGACGTAAAAGTAGGTGATATTATTGAAGGATATGAAGAATTTGAAGTGAAGGTAACGTTGTAGATTTGAAAATTGCAGGTTATTTCATTAGTTGATTAATCTTGCTTTGCCATTCATCTCCAAAAACTACTTGAAATTCAAAGTTTTGGTCGGGAAATTCGCTAAAGAGCTCTTTCCAAGCCTTTTTTGCTCCCAATTCGTTGCAAAGTGCAAAAACATCTTCCTTGTATTTAGTATCTTCGTTTCTCAGATGAATCCCCTTTGTTTCTAAAACATACACCGTTCCGTACTCTTCGCTCTCTTCTTGCGTGTCGGCAGAAACAAAATCGGGATAAATCTTATTCCGTTTCCACCCTTGTATGTGGTAATGCTGTCGGCTCATGTTTCGATGCCACCACAAAAGTTTCTCATGTTCATCAAGATATATCGCCACCGACTTTTCAAGTTCATTAAATTCTTCTTCCGGAACATAATCAAACAGCGATTTTTGGATAGGTGTATTATCGTTTTTTACCAATTTCTTGTTGCTTTTTACTGTTATTCTCGATGGTAATGTATAACCGCCTTTATCAGTAATAAGGAAAAAGCAAAGCTTCTTATCGGTTATTTTTTTAT
>Ga0209737_10000747_pt1 | contig 25005 bp, 12 predicted proteins | sample TergutCu122P3_FD_187284 | JGI IMG/M metagenome (GOLD analysis project Ga0209737, IMG submission 187284) | Cubitermes ugandensis P3 segment gut microbial communities from Kakamega Forest, Kenya - Cu122 P3 (SPAdes) (version 2) | ecosystem: Host-associated > Arthropoda: Insects > Digestive system... | reverse complement strand
AGGATTAGGAAACTTTTTAGTAGATATTGGAGGTGAATTAAGTGTACGTGGCAAACGCGCCCCCAATAAAAAATGGCGTGTGGGCATACAAAAACCCACCGAAACTAAAGGAGACGCAATATCCGCAGAAGAAATCATGGAGCTGCAAGATATTTCAGTTGCAACCTCAGGGAACTATCGCAACTACATTGAAATAAACGGGAAACGATACGGACACACTATCAACCCGCACACCGGCTATCCGGAAATGACAGATTTACTAAGTGTTACCGTACTAACCCCTACTTGCGCATTCGCCGATGCTTATGCTACCGCCTTTATGGTAATGGGCGCAGAAAACGCCCAAGCATTCGTAGCCCAACACCTTGAAATTAAAGCTTATTTTATAATAGGTAACAAGCAAAAGGCGGAAAGCATTGAATCTTGAACTTTAAACCTATTAACCACTAATCACTATTTTTATGCAAACCTACAACAATCAAAACTTTTTTCTCATTGCCGGACCTTGCGTCGTAGAAAATGAAAACACCACCTTGCACATTGCCCAAACCATTAATGCCATTTGCAAACGCTTAGAAATTCACTTCTACTTCAAGGCTTCTTACCGCAAAGCCAACCGTTCTTCCATGTATTCATTTACCGGCATCGGCGATGTGGAAGCCCTGTCTGTATTGGCAAAAGTGAATGAACAATTGGGAGTTCCCATTGTTACCGATATTCATGCGCCCGAAGAAGCGCATTTTGCCGCACAAGTTGCCGATGTGCTTCAAATTCCGGCGTTTTTATGCCGTCAAACCGATCTATTGCAAGCCGCTGCGAAAACAGGTAAGGTGATAAATATTAAAAAAGGACAATTTTTATCCCCTGAAGCAATGCAATTTGCAGTTGAAAAAGTTCGGGCAGCCGGCAACCCACACGTGATGATTACCGAGCGTGGAACCAGTTTTGGCTATCACGATCTTATCGTGGATTTTAGAGGCATTAAAGCATTAAGACAAAATAGATGTCCGGTGGTTTTAGATTGTACTCACGCATTGCAACAGCCTAACCAATCGGGTGGCGTTACGGGCGGACAGCCGGAATTTATTGAAACGTTGGCAAAGGCCGGCATCGCCGTAGGATTTGATGGTATTTTCTTAGAAACACACCCTGATCCGAAAAATGCACTTTCTGATGGCGCCAACATGCTTCCGCTTTCACAATTGGAAGCTTTGCTTGAAAAATTGCTAAAAATCAGAAGCGCGGTAGTTTAAGCTTGGAGGCGGTTTTTCCCGAATTTCTTCCAAAATTAGAGAATTTATTCCGCCAATATTTCTTTTTTCGTCCTTTTTTATTCCGTCATCTTGTGTTTTTTGAGGATAAGTTGTATTTTTTTCTTCCAAATTAGGAACTATTTCTGAGTATATTCAAAATATTTTGCACATCCTTTTTTATAATAAGTTAATGAGCTTTGCTTATTGCCCTTACCGTCTTTTACGATAACTTTAATCTTTATTGTAACTAATTATATTTGTATGTGAAAAATAATAACATGCAAAATAAAACATGTATACCTATTGAAAATATTTTTTCTATTCATGATAACAAAAATTTAATACTACAGAATAAAAAAATAATTTCTTTTCGTCATCAAATAAATTTGTGCGTATAATTTCTTTTTATTTGAGACATATAAGCCCTAAAAAATTATTCTTAATGAGACAAATTTTAATAAAAAAAGTCACAAAATTAAATTAACATAATCTATTCCTATGAGCGAGAAAAATACCAAAGAGTCAAACAATCCACGAGTGTACAATCCTGATGAAGCCAAATTCTTGATTGAACCAGTAAAGTACAATATGAGAATTAGTCAATGGGCTTGCATACTCATAGTTATTGTATCTATCATTGCTTTAGCACCTCGATATAATCTCTACTTTTCTTACCAGCGTGATTTCTTCATGAAATTGAAGGATGATCAATTAAAAGCTATAAAAAATGACAATATGCAACATTTCAATGTAGCTATAAAAGCAGATTCAGTGTTTTTACTCAAAAAAAATAGCAAACAGGAATTGCTTATGTTGTTTGATACTTTACAACGCTATACAAACAAGAGCCATACACAATTAGGAGCTAATTTTGCAATTGATGTCAGAAAAACGCAGAAAGATACATTAAATTTAGTGCCTTCTATGGCGCAAAAATACCTCTTAGAACAATGGATTTCTAGCACTTTCGTCAATATTCCCATACTTGGTATTAAAATTCATGCCAGTGATTCATCAGGGATAATTGCAATCACTTTCTTGTTGCTGATATGGTGGGTGACATTTGCTTGTCGAAAAGAACACTTTTCAATTGTTACCATTCTTCAACGTCTTGAACATCCGCGATGTTACTATGCAGATGCAGATATTAAAAAAGATAAAGACAATGTTCTTGGCATCCATTTTCGTGAACTACAACGAAACGTATATCATGGTCTAACCGCATACAATGTGCTTTTTCCTTCCACAAAACGAGATAATCCTATTTGGGATTTGAATAAAACTAAGTTATTTTGCAATATCAACAGCAACAATGAGTGTTTTGAAAATCACAAAGTTGTTCGTAATGATGATGACGAAGTTAGCAATATGCGAAAGTTCAGCAACTTTATATTTTTCTTACCTGCTATTGTTACGTTATTAGTAGCATTTATGGAAATTTATTCGTTGGGCTTACCATCAATATTTCGGTTTGAAGACCAAGCAATTTATACATTATTGAATAATGGTAATAATTTGCTAGAATCGTTGATAATACATGCTGTGATTCCTTTCATTATAGGTCTTGCATGCCTGCGTTTGGGATATAAGTCCTATAAATATCAAAGAGCAACTAATAAAATCTTAAAAGATTTTAGAGATACTTACATTATGAATTGTGGAGCCGTTAAAACAGGAATAAAAATTTAAAAAATGTTGCGAAATTTCACATAAATCAAACACTACAATGCATTAGAATTAATTAACATAAAAAATAAAAAAAATGACACAAAAGAAAAAAGTAGAAGCAGAGATCAGAGCAGCTGAAGAAACCATTGTTGCTAAAAGCAAATTACCTCTTGTATTTATCAGCCATGATACGAGGGATGCAGAAATAGCTGAAGCATTTAGTAAACTATTAAGCAGTGTTAGTGCAGGGGTTCTGAAATCATTTCGTTCATCAGATAAGAAAGGAACTCAGGGAATTGAATATGGTGTTGAGTGGTTTCCTGAGATAATGAAAAAACTCGATGATGCGTCAGACATAGTTTGCTTGCTTACTCACAATAGTATTGATAGACCTTGGATACTCTATGAGGCAGGTGTTGCGAAAGGGAAACTCTGTACAACAGCATTGGGAATAGCAGTAGGAATCCCTTTAAACAAAGCGAACAATGGGCCATTTGCTCAATTTCAAAACTGTGCTGATGACGAAGACAGTTTGACAAAATTAGTTTTACAACTTGTAAGACGTATTTCAAATTCAGAGCCTGATGAAGAAATAATCAAAGAACAAGTAAAAACATTCAGAGACAAACTTCCTGATTTGCTTAAGAAGCAACCCAAAGTTGTAGAAAAAGCAAATGAATTAATGGAAGATACATCAATTGCTAAATTATTCGAAGAGGTAAAAATTATGTTCCAAGATTTGCCATCAAGAATTGACAAAAGGCTTGACCCCGAAATGATTGGTATGAGAAAGAGGCGCAGAGTTCATCCAAAAATGTTAGACCAATTATTACACATCTCAATGAAAAGGGGTGATAAACAATATGTTTCTTTCTTGATGATGATTTCATTAGTAAAAGATGATTTGCCTTGGCTGTATGAAATAGGGATTGAAACATACAGAGCATTAAAAGCTGCTAAGACAAAATCGGAAGAGCAAAAAGCAATTTCTCAATATCAGCAAGCACTTGATTTAATGAGACATCCAATGTTTATAGATATGTATGCTAGGTCGGAGGAAGATTACATGATAATGAAAGAAGTGGGACATACGATGCAGCGATATTTTGATATGTTTATTGATGAAAAATTATAGAGCATATTGGGTTTAATGAAACATACGTTTTATACCTTGCTCCAAAGATAAAAATGATTGCTTATACGCATATTTTCGCAATAATGTCAAATCAGCTTGAAAAATGAAAGGCTCTTTCTCTCGTAACTCGCAACTTGTAACTCGTAACTTCTCAAAATCAGTCGGTTTCGCCACTTTATTTATCGCTTCTATTATGGCTTGTAACGGACGTGCAAACCCTGTTCCCACTTCGTAAATACCGCTTCGCGGCGTATGGTTTAGAAAATAATAAAGCACTTTCGTTATATCATTCACATAAATATAATCTTGAATGACATTTTTTTCTACACAAATTTCGGTGGCATTTTCTGTATATTTTTGATACATTTTATACACCTCTGAAGCATTTTCTGCTTTGTGCACTTCATTCTTACCATACACTTGAAAAAACTTGAGTCCTGCCCAAAAAGGAGGCGTTCGTTGCTGTTTTTCAATCCATTTGTCAAAAATATATTTTGATTTGGCAAACGAAGAAAGATGCAAAGGATTGTTAACTAAATAAGAAGAAGCATATATGAGCGAAATACCTTTAGTAGTAGTAAAACTCCAAATTCTTTGTGAAAAATCTATATTTAATGTTTCAAAAATATCATGATCAGTAGAAAAATAATCGGTTCGTGCACCAAGATGAAAGATAAAGTCAATATATTGCACATTTTTCTCTGCCCAATGAAAAAAGTGTTCCCGCTGAATTTTGTCTATATATGCTAAGTTTTCCCAATTTTTTCGTTTTTGTTCTTGGGTAAAATCATCTACAAGGATGATGTTTTTTATGCCGTGAAAATTTAATTTTCCACATAAATGACTGCCTATAAATCCTGCTGCACCGGTTATAACAATCACGATTCAATGATTTTAATTGTAATTAAGAAGCGTTTCTACAATCTCTTTCCCTGCATTTCCATCTCCATATAAATTTTGATTGAAGTTTGATTCGGGAAGCGAAATCATTTTTTCCACAGCATTTATAATTTTATGGGTATCGCTTCCCACAAGCACGTTGCAACGTGCGTTTACAAGTTCCACCCATTCTGTTTCTTCGCGTAAGGTTACGCACGGTTTTTTAAAAAAGTAGGCTTCTTTCTGCAGACCGCCACTGTCGGTCATTACCAAATTGCAATCGTTTAATAGTGTAATCATTTCTAAATATCCTACCGGTTCAATAAAGTGGATGTGCGATTTTTCAAAATCGTACTGTATATCTTCCAATTTCTTCTTCGTGCGCGGGTGCAAAGGCAAAATCATGCTGTATTTTTCGGCAATTTTTTCGAGGGCTGAGAATATGGCTTGCAGTTTTTCGGGAGTATCAGTGTTTTCGGCACGGTGGAGAGTAGTGAGGATCTTTTTTTCATATAAACTACCCCGTCTCTCTTTGCCGTCCATTTCACCTCTTCCGTCATCCGGCGGTAAGCCGCCGTCTGCCACCTTCTCCTCAGAGAGGAGAAGGAATTTTTCCCCGCTTTCTGCTTTCTGCTTTCTGCTTTCTGCCTTTTGATAAAACATTGCTGCATCCAACATTACGTCACCTGTTTTTACAATGCGTACCGGAAATTTTTCAAAGCCTTCATTTTTAAGATTTTCAACTGCTTGGTTAGTAGGTGCAAACAAAATGGTAGAGATCCTATCGGTAAGGATGCGGTTTATCTCTTCAGGCATAGCCATATTGAAAGAGCGTAAGCCGGCTTCTACATGCGCTACTTTTACATGCAATTTTGCGGCAGCAAGCGCACCGGCTAACGTAGAATTGGTATCGCCGTACACCAATACCCAATCCGGTTTTTCTTTTAAGATAATCGCTTCAATTTTTTCGAGCATTTGTCCGGTCATTGCTCCATGATTTAATCCGTTGATATCCAAATTATAATCAGGTTTTGGGATGTCCATCTCTTCAAAAAATATATCTGACATATTCGCATCGAAATGCTGTCCTGTGTGTACGATAATCTCTTTGATACCAGGAAACTGTTTCATAACACGACTCACTACTGCGGCTTTCACAAATTGGGGACGCGCACCCACTATAGTTAAAATGGTCATGGTTTAGAAAATTTAGGATTTGTTAAAAATTCAGTATCGGTTAATGTATGTAAAAAGGTCTTTAGATCAGCCATTTGTGATGGTGTTAACCAAGCGCCGCCTTGTTCTAATTTGTGCATTAGCGGATGTACGTGAGGCGAATATTGCAGTCCGAAATTATAAAATTCAAGCACTTCATCAATGGTTTTAAAACGTCCGTCGTGCATATAAGGGGCGGAGACCATAACATTTCGCAAAGAAGGCGCCCGGTAAGCTCCAATATCTTGAGGGTTTTTAGTTACGGCAAACCTGTCATGAGGATCATCAAAAACGGTAGACAATGCGTTATTATAAAACAAATTAGTGGTAAACAAGGGTGTTCCGCTTCCGCCATGACAGTGAAAGCAATCCGCTCCTTCTTCCGTTATAAAAAGAATATATCCGCGCATTTCGGCAGCAGTAAGTTCTTCTTCTTGGCGTAAATATCTATCGAATTTAGAATTTGCTGAAACTAAGGTACGTATAAATTGCGCTATGGCTTTTTGAATGCGCGAAATATTAATTTCTTCGGTTCCGAAAGCTCTTTTAAACATGGCAGGATATTTGGAATTTTGTTTCAACGCATGCACGGTGCGTTCCGGCGTGCTGTTCATCTCGTGCGGTGCAATAATTCCCATCAACACAATATCTTCCAATGTTCGTTGCTGATGGTTTGGGTTGGTTTCGTGAATTAATCCGTTCCAAAAATAGCCTTCGTGGTTAAACACTAAATTCGTCAGAGGCATGGCATTATGTGGAGTAGGCGCTCCTGATAATCCGAAAGTTTTGCCATCCGGAAAACGTGGATTATTCATTCCCACATCAAAATTATTGGCTTGCACGTGGCATGTGGCACAACTCATCATTGAATCGGGATTATTGCCGAGATAGCCGGATAAGCGTTCGTCGTAAAAAAGATGACGACCCAGTTCAATGCCCCCTACGGTAAGCGGATTATCTTTCGGTATGTTCAAATTTGTGGGAAAATAGCGCGGAATTGGGAGAGAATATGGGATATTCTCGGGCTCTTCCGGCTTACAAGAAAGAAGCAAGAAACCTGAAGTCAAAAAATAAAACAAGTAAAAAAACAGTTTTTTAGTGTTCATTTTTAATATTATAACACATCTATAAATAACTTGCAAACGTAGTAAAATATTGTCAAAACAAAAAAAATCATTCACAAAAAAAACGAAACAAAATAAGTATATTTTTGCCGCGGAGAGGTGGCAGAGTGGTCGATTGCGGCGGTCTTGAAAACCGTTGAGGTGCAAGCCTCCGGGGGTTCGAATCCCTCCCTCTCCGCAAGATTCCCATAGTTAAGTAATTAGCAACATCTATTCGTTTGCTACAATAAGCAAAACAGCTAAGCGTTTTTTACATACCTTAAGTCGTTCAAAGTAAAACGAATTTTTAAAATTAATCTATCATAATGAAAAAAAATATTTTATATCTAATAACCGCTGTGGTAATAGCATCAGCTGCATTTGTTGCCTGTCAAAAAAATAATGGCAATGAAAATGGCGACATTGATAATAATGAACCCAAAATACAAATGACCGCAACAGCATCAGTCGGTTTTGAGTTTAAACTTGAAATAGCCGGAACGGGCACAATGAAGATTAAGTGGGGAGATGGAACAGCAGTAGAAACACATACACTTTCGGGCGACGGTTCACACTATAGCCATAATTATAAAAAATCAGATTCTTATTCCATAATAATAACCGGCAATATTACTTATTTGAATTGCAACACTTCTAATATTACGTTTTTAGATGTGAGTCAACATACTGCACTGACAAAATTAGACTGTTCAAATAATCGTTTAACGAATTTAGACATAAGCAAAAATACTGAATTAATCTATTTGGATTGCAACGGAAATAATTTAACTGATTTAAATATAAGCAAGAATTTAGCATTAGTATATTTATTTTGCGGCGGAAATCGTTTAACAAATTTAGATATAAGCAGAAATTTAGCGCTGGTACATTTGTTTTGTGGCATAAACCATTTAACGAATTTAGATGTAAGCAAACATAATGCACTGACAAAATTGATTTGTAGCGCGAATCGCTTAACGAATTTAGACGTAAGTAAGAATAGATGGTTAACGGAATTGAATTGCAAAGGAAATAAACTTACAAATTTAGACGTGAGAAATAATACGATGTTAAAAGATTTGATATGTAGTTCCAATGACCTCTCCCGTACTGCATTGGATGCTTTGTTCGAAACATTGCACATTTTTTTTGTTGATGGAAAATCTATAAATATAGCAGGAAATCCCGGGAGCCATCAATGTGATCCAAGCATTGCAAAAAATAAAGGTTGGGCAGTAATCTTGTAATGATTACATTTCATATCTCAGGGCAACCTCTTTACAAACATTCTCTAATTTTTGCATAATCGTCTCGTCTATTATGCCCTCTTTCAAAGTATCTAAAACTTCTTGGTGTGTTTCGTGCAGCGTGCGCAAATAATCGGCTTCAAAATTCTTGATGCAATGTACGGGAATTTTTAGTAATAGTCCGTTTACACCGCAAAACAGAATGGCTATTTGCTCCTCAACCGTAAGCGGTGCATGTTTGGGTTGTTTCAAAATTTCCACATTTCTTTTTCCTTTTTCCAATACATTTTTAGTAGCTTGGTCAAGGTCAGAACCAAATTTGGCAAAAGCTTCCAATTCGCGGTATTGTGCCTGATCCAATTTTAGTGTTCCGGCAACTTTTTTCATGGCTTTAATTTGGGCATTTCCTCCTACACGCGATACTGAAATTCCCACGTTAATGGCAGGACGAACACCGGCGTTAAACAAACAGGTTTCCAAGAAAATTTGCCCATCGGTAATTGAAATTACATTAGTAGGAATATAGGCGGAAACGTCGCCGGCTTGGGTTTCAATAATGGGTAATGCCGTTAATGAGCCACCTCCTTTCACCAGATGCTTAATGCTTTCGGGAAGGTCATTCATTGTAGCGGCAATTTCATCACACTCAATAATTTTTGCGGCGCGTTCCAACAAACGAGAGTGGAGATAGAAAACGTCTCCCGGATAAGCTTCGCGACCCGGCGGGCGACGCAACAGCAATGAAACTTCGCGATACGCCACGGCTTGTTTCGACAAATCATCATAAATAATTAATGCGGGACGTCCCGTATCACGAAAATATTCTCCGATAGAAGCTCCTGCGAATGGTGCATAAAACTGCATGGCTGCGGGATCAGAAGCCGTTGCCACAACCACTACCGTGTAAGCCATCGCCCCTTTTTCGGTTAATGTTTTTACCGTGCTTGCCACCGAAGAACCTTTTTGCCCAATAGCCACATAAATACAATACACCGGATCTCCTTTATCGTAAAACTCTTTTTGATTTAAGATTGTGTCAATGGCTATCGCCGTTTTTCCGGTTTGGCGGTCTCCGATAATCAGCTCTCGTTGTCCACGTCCAATCGGGATCATGGCATCAATCGCTTTGATACCGGTTTGCAGCGGTTTTTTCACAGGTTGACGAAAGATAACGCCCGGCGCTTTTCTTTCAATGGGCATTTCGTACAGTTCGCCTTTAATATCTCCTTTCCCATCAATAGGTTCGCCAATAGTATTGATGACGCGACCTAACAACCCCTCTCCTACCTTAATAGAAGCAATTCTTCCCGTGCGTTTGCAAATATCTCCTTCTTTCAATTTTTTCGAACCTCCCAAAAGCACAATTCCCACATTATCTTCTTCCAAATTTAATACAATACCCATTATATCGCCTCCCGGCTTTTCAAAAATCACTAACTCACCCGAGAGTGCATTTTGAAGTCCGTAAACACGAACAATGCCATCCCCCACAAGCAATATGGTGCCGGTTTCTTCCAGTTCGGCTTTAGAATCAAAATTGTGTAATTGTTTACGTAAAATTGCGGTTACTTCTGAGGGTTTAATTTCTGACATAAAGGATTTAAAATTTAAAATTTAAAAATTTAAGGTCTTATTGTCGTCAGTTTTAACTGACGGACTTAAAAAGTTTAATTAAAAAGTCCTTCAATTTCATCTCCAAATTTCTTGTAAATGAAACTTCTTCTTAATTTAAGTGTTGGGGTTAATTCGCCGGACTCTACTGTCCATGGGTATCCGATAAGTTTAAATCGTGTAATTTTTTCGGCTTCGCCGAAGAATTTATTATATTTGTCTACAATCTGTTTAAATTTAGCGAGTATTCGCGGATGTGTGATCATTTCTTCATTGGTAGTATATGGGATTCCCTCTTTTGTGCACCATGAGCGCATATCTCCAAACTCCGGCACAATAAGCGCTGCTGCAAATTGTTTATTTTCTCCAGCCACCAAAATATTGTCAATCATTGGGTGTTCGGTAAATTTATTTTCGATTAAAGTAGGAACAATGTATTTTCCAAAAGCGGTTTTAAACATTTCTTTTTTTCTTCCCGTAATACGCAATTGCCCTTCAAGTTCAATTTGCCCCAAATCGCCGGTATGAAACCATCCTTCCTTGTCTATCACTTCAGCAGTCAGTTCAGGGGCTTTATAGTAGCCTTTCATCACGCAGTGTCCTCTCGTAAGAATTTCACCGTCTTCGGCAATTTTCACTTCAATTCCGGGAAGTGGTGGGCCTACTGTACCTATTTTCACACCATCTTTAAAGAAGTTGCTCACTGCAATTACCGGAGAGGTCTCTGTTAAACCGTATCCTTCTAACACCGGCACATCCATTGCCCAAAATATTTTGCTCAACTTAGGCTGTATGGCAGCGCCTCCTGAGACAACCACCGAAAATTGTCCTCCCAAAGCAGCTTTCCACTTATTGAGTACCAATTTCCTTGCAATTTTCAACTTCCACATATACCATTTTGATTTCCCTTCCAATTCAAAATCCAAAGCTACTTTGTTTGCCCAAAAGAAGATCCTCTTTTTTATTCCCTTTTGTTTATGACCCACCGACAAAATTTTATCATAGAATTTTTCCAGCAGGCGCGGCACTGAGGTAAAAATGTCAGGGCGAACCTCTTTTAAATTATCGGCTATGGTAGCCATACTTTCGGCATAATAAATAGAAATGCCAATGTAATGCCACGCATAGATCATCATGCGTTCATATACATGACAAAGCGGCAAATAACTTAAACAGCGACTATCTTCTTTTATCGGAATAATAGGAGTTATCGCTTTTAGATTATACAACATATTGGCGTGAGTAAGCATCGCTCCCTTAGGATTTCCCGTAGTACCGGAGGTGTAAATCAAGGTCATTACATCATCGGAGGTTATTGAATCTTTAATCTCTTTTAACTGTTGTGGCATTGGATTCGCCATGCCCAGCTCTATAATTTCATTTAAATGTTTATATTCTCTTAAATTTCTAAATGTATAAACATTGTCTCTCAAACTGGGAATAGCATTGAGTACATTTTCAATTTTTCTAAGTAGCTCCCACCCTGCCACAAAAACCATTTTTACATCTGCATGATTCAAGATATATTGATAATCAGACTCGCTAATGGTTGGATAAATAGAAACATGAATAGCACCTACTTGATGGATTGCCATATCTAAAAAATTCCATTCGGGACGATTATTGCTTATGGAGGCTATTCTATCTCCTTTTTTAATACCTAACTGTAGAAGTCCGTAAGCAATTTGTTCTGCTTTATGAATATATTGGGCAGTACTGTAATGTACCCATACTCCGTTTTCTTTGCCGCAAACGGCATCTTCTTTTGGAAAGTTTTCTAAAGCATGAGGTAGTAAGTCAAAAATTCTTGTTACATTCATGATTTGATATTAAGGGTACAAAAATAGGAAAAAGTGTATATAAACTATCCCGTCTTGCAAAGCAAGCGCTCTTCAAAATTTGAAGGGGATTAAATTAAAACTGCCGAATAAATCGGCAGTTTTAATTTAAGAAAAAATGTATTATTATTTCTTTTCAATTCTAAAGATAACAGCGCGTTGTTGAGAATATTCCGTTCCCGGAAGATCTATTCTGTGTTGCGGATCTTCAGCAGTAAATGCGTGTGTTGCAATTTGATCTCCTGGAACGCCTTCTCTAATGAAGATATTTCTCACAGCATTGGCGCGTCTTTGAGCCAAATCTTGATTATGAGCTTGCGAACCTTCAGGTGAAGTATAGCCTGTTACGATTACTTTCAAATCCGGATTAGCTTTCAGAATTTCTACCACTTTCGCTATGTCCTGTTTGTTTGTTTCGCTAAGTTTTGGAACATCTCTATCTAAATCAAACAAGATTTTGATCAATGATAATGATTGAGCAAGATCAAGAAGCGCTTTTTTCTTATCAGCATTAGCTTCTTCAAGTAGCTCCTCTGAAATTGTAGGCACAATATAATAATAGAATTCTTGAATCGTATTGGTTACAACGATGGGTTCATTTTGTTTTTTCACCATTTCATCCATGTATCTTCTTTTAGCATCGCGCATATATTCTTTGTTGCTGTTGGCTTTGCATGGTAAGAAATGGAAGCCCAATTTAAGTCCTACTTGGAGGAGATTCCATTTATCCGAAGAGTTTACATATCTGTTAGAAATATCACCAAGTCTTCTGTCATTTACATTCATAGCAGAAAGGTCAACTCCTTCTTTGGGAAGAATATTGAGGAATCCGTACGATGCATATACACCTACATAGAAATCGGTGCTTCTTGACATTCCGAAGATTCCGCCAAATTCACCCAAAATATCTACAGAAGGTCTCATTTTTGTTTTAACAGATCTGTCTGCAAGATCTATAGCATCCATGTGATGAGTTAAGCCTCTATAAGTCACATTCAATGCATGATCATAGATTTTTTCAATATCTACTATACCACCGGTAAAACCTGCTTTGGCTGAAATAGGGAAATATCCTTTCACACCCACTCCGGCATAAATACCGTTTTTACCGCCAAATTTTTTCTCAAACTGAACGGTCAGCGGAACTTCAATAGCCCACACACCCATTCTTTGTTTAAGATCATTTGCAGAATACGTCAAATCATAAAGATCTCCATAATGATATAACGGATCATTCAAGTCAAAAAGAGTAAGATTTTCATTTATTTTGGCCATGCGCGCGGCATAATTAATACCAACACCTATACCAATACCCACATTTCTATGAAAGAAGTAGGTATAGCCTATTTCTGCCATTGCCGTATAAGAACATCTCGTTAGACCATCAATTTCTTTTTTAAGTTCTTTAAACATGTTATTTGCATATCCTCCACCAAAACGGAACAAAATTCTATGGGGGCAAAAGTCGTCTTTGGGTTCGGCTACAGTATCCGCAGTTGCGGTGGGTTGGGATTCACTTTTTGTTGCGGTGGTTTGGGAGTAAGCCACAAACATCGTGAAAATAAGACCGATTAAAAATAGTTGTTTTTTCATACGTATTTATTTTTTAATTTTTTTCTATTTAGTTAATTTGTTAAAGGCAGGCAACTGAGCGTTGCCCGCCTTAGAACATTTTATTATTTCGCAATTACAAATTTAACCGCCTTAGTTTCATTAGTACCGGTGGTAATTCTACCGAAGTAAGTACCTTGAGCTTTAAAGCCATCTACCAGAGTTCTTGAGCTAACTACCGGTATGTGTTGAATGTGAGCTCCTTTTGCATCATAGATGTCAAGAACCGCACCTTCTAGCTCAGCAGGAGTCAAGTCAATTTCAACTGTAATAGCTTCATTAACTCTAGCCGGTACCGGATAAACATTAATAGTTGATTTAGAATTGAACTCATCGCCGCAAGTGTTAAATGTAATTCGATCGCTTAACTTATTGCCATCTTTATCTACTTTGTATCCTGTTAAGCGTACAGAATAAATTCCGTTCACACCATTCGGATCTTGATAGAATTGTTGTGTTGCACCCGGAATGATATCACCATTCTTATACCATTGATAAGAAGTAAACATATATCCGCCATTGTAATATGGGTTTGCAGGATCAGCATAATTGTTACTTACTACTAATACTTCGCCATAGCCTTCCCATCTTCTATGTACAAATTGATTTACTCCGTTTGCACCGTAAATTACAGTGAATGTGTAAATACACTCATCAACTTCAATGGTAACAGTATGTGTTCCGATGGTTACATTGCTTGGGATTCGGATTTCCAGCGTATTTAGACCTTGACGAATTGGGTAAGATCTGGACGCTTCAGAATCAAATGTTACATATGCAAGGTTAGAAATAGCTGAAATCACTTGAATGTCAACTGTAATTTGATCGTCACAAGCTAAAACCTCAGGTGACATAATTTTTACGTCAGTTACAGTTATCGTAATTTCAGGTTTCACATAGCCGTCTTTCACACAAGTTGAGTTATCTTCTAATAATTCGATAGCGTAAGTTGTAGTTGCCACAGGTGTTACAGTGAATACTTCATTCATATTGAATGAAACAATATTGTCTATTCTTGTACCATCGGTTCCTACTAATCTATAGAGGAATGGCGGAGTACCTGTAAACGTAACATATAGATCAACTGTGGTAGTTGCTGGATCGTTTGCACAAATTTGGGTTACTGTTTTTTGAGTATCAAATGTAGCAGTTACGGATTGTGGTATGCCTACGTTAACTACAATCCAATATTTACAACCATCAATTTCAATTGATACATTATAGTTACCTTCCTCAGTTATTCCCTCAGGAACATTAACAGTAATTACACTATTGCTGCCTTGTGACTTAATAGTATAAGTTGCCGGAGCAAATCCTTCAAAAGTAACTGTAGCTATATTAGATATCGCTTCTGTAATGTTCAATCTCACGTCAAATGTAAGATCGCATATTTCAATGTACGAATCAACTACTTCAAGCTTCGTTACGCGTACAATAACATCACCTAATATAACATTTGTACAACCAGAGCCATCGGTTAGAGATGTGATCATAAATTGAGTAGTTACAGTTGGGATAGGTTTAACATCAACTGTGTAAGAAGTTGTTAAAACGTTATTAAATATTCTACGGAATCCATTATCTCCTTCAACAACAAAGTTAAACGGAGGTGTACCTACAAGATCAATTACCAATTTTACATCAGCAAATGGATCGTTTGCACAAGATTGTAGAGATGATAATTCTTCGTTAAATGTTGCGCTCGGAGCTGGGAATACCGTGAACGGATTGAATGTATGAGAAGCAAGTTCACAAGCAGTAAGAGGATTAGTTGGGTTATAAGTAACTCTGTAGGTATAAGTACCTGCTACCGTTGGCGTGTGGTTTACAATACCACCTACATGACCAGGAGCAACAGGCATAAATTCGCCATTGTCAATTTTATACTCCCAAATAATTACGCCTACATTGGTTGAAGGATCAACACCACCTTCAACTACAGCATGTAAAGTAAGCTCGGTACCCGGACATATTCCTGCGTAAGGATCCGGATAAATATAACGCTCAACCCATGTCGGATTGGTTGTTACATTGAAACTGCGGTCAGCCGTAGCAATAGCGCATGTCGGATTTTCAAACATTACCGTAATGGTGTATGTAGTTATACCTATATTCTTAAGTGTAACTTCATGTGGAGGTATCTCGTTGTCTATAACAAGTCCTGCGGTTGCATCACTCCATACATACTCACCCTTTTGGTAAGCAATATGATTGTCGCCAAGGGTTGGGAACAGCGTGAGTATAGCGCCTTGACAAACATCATACACGTTGTTGTCTGCAAGATTAATTTCAACAGAAGGTTGTGGTGCAACAATAATATCTTCAAAAGCAGTCCATGAAGAATAACATCCTAATTCGGTGTTATAAGCTCTCACTTCATATTTGTAGGTGCCGGGAGTGTACAATTTTTCGGTATAGAAGTTGTACTCTGTTGCAATAGGTTGTCCATCACGTCTCCATTCATATTTGAAACTTTCGATATCAATTAAGTTTTCATCAAAATCTACTATGGCGGCATACAAGTTCACTTTACCACCCACACAGATAGCCGGTAATAAGAGGCCGTTTTCAAAATCGTGTGTTACCACTAATGTCGGAACCTCAACTACATTTACGAGAATGCTATTTGATCCTGAACATGCATAACCATCTTGAGTGCGTACTATTTCTACAGAAATTTCATTAACGCCTACGTTTAGTCCATCTGAAATAACTATTTCGTTAGTGCCAAAAATTTCTATACCGTTCACTTTCCATACATAATCATACGGATTTTCAGGAGTTGGAGCCGGAGTTGGGTAAGCTGTAACAGTGATTGCAGCACCTAAGCAGATAGCGTTTTTATCTACATTAAGGGCAACAGTAGGTTGTGGTAAGATGTCCACTTTGTGGTATCCTGAAGTAGCAATACATCCGTAACCAACAGCGGTTACCTCTACGAAGAAGAAGTATGGATCTGCCGGATCATTAGGCTCCAAGTCGTTCGGAACTATCATGTCAGGAATTTCATATACTTTTACAACTACTGGTTGGCTTTGACCTTTAACGTACTTCAATTCATATAGATATTGAACGCCCGGTTGAGAAGCGTGTTGTGCATGTAGTACTAATTGCATGCCTTCTGTTGCTTGGAAACAAACTTTATTTTCACCATAAATATCTACTGTGAATGTTGGGTGAACCACTACAGTTACCGGAGCTGAAATTTCAGAAATACAGCCGTCGTTCACAGAAACCGTTGCGGTATAAGTGTATGATGTCAAAGTACTGCCAGCAGTAGGCTGATCAGTGATCGTTTGTCCTGTAAAATCAGTAAGAGCACCATTTTTGTACCACGTATAAGTACCATTAATATTTCCGCTTATGGTTATTTGTTCTCCATTGCAAATAGTGTTACTAGAGATAGTTAATACCGGTTTTGGCAAAGTAGCGCCAACTTCAACTGTATGTATTTCAGAGAAAACTACACAACCTGATTGAGTGTCGGTAATTTTAACTCTATAGAAATATAAGCCGGGAGCATTGTTTATTACTTGGGTAGCAGCATTTGTTCCTACAGGATTTTCGTTTTCATACCATTGGTAATTAACCGTAGCAGTGTTAGGAGTTACTATAGCTTGTAATGTAATGTCACCTTGATTATTACATATGGCATTTGGTCCAACAATACTTACAGTAGGAGCAGCTTTAACGGTAATGGTACCAGCTTGTACTATGGTTGATGTACATCCGCCTACATTAGAAGTTGCAGAAACTTTTACATCAAATACACCGGGTTGATCGAATATATGAGTAAACGGATTAAGAGTAGCTCCTTGAGGTTCACCATTAATGTACCAGGTAACAGTTACGTTAGTAGCAGGAGTAATGGTAGCTGTAAAGGTTACTTGTTCGCCTTGGCAAATGGTAGCAACTATCGGAGTAGTATAGGTTACAACAGGCGTTGGAATTACCGTTACGGTTACTTCATTTGAAGTGGCTTTACATCCTGACTCAATTTGAGTTGCAGTGAATGTATAAGTAGTAGTTGCAGTTGGATTTACATAAAGGATAGGAGCATTGGCGTTTTCAATTTCTTCGTTTTCTTCCTCGCCAACAATATACCACTGATAGATGATATTAGGAACTGCCTGAATTTCAGCTTTTAGCATTACCGTTTCACCTGAACAAATTTCTGTTTTGTCGGCTGTAATACCAATTACAGGGAATTCATTTACATAAACATTATGCATTGCAGAAAGTGTTACACAACCTGATGCAGTATCGGTAATTTGAACAGTAAAGCTATATTCAAATGGGCTTGCCTCTAACTGAGCAATATTTAAAGTAGCACCTGTAGCAGTGTCAATAATTTGGCCATGTAAAAGCCATTGGTAAGTAACCTTAGCATTTACAGGATCAGTGTTTGCGTATAGTGTAGCACCTGTAGCGTTTTCGCAAATAATACTTGGTCCGCTAATGGTAACTGTAGGAGCAGGAATTATTTCCACTGTTACAGAATTTGTAACATACTCGCAGTTATTGTACGGATATACTAAACGTGCTTCGATATAATGCGTTCCCGGTTCAGAGAAATAAACATTTATATATGGTAAACTTTCTCCGGGAATTTGAACACCGTTCACCCACCAAGAGATGGTTGGGTCTCCGTATTCTTCTGCATTATTATCGTCTCCTAATGTAAAAAGAATAAAACTTCCAAGACAAGCTACTTGTGCAGAAGGAATAATTTCTACTGAATCTAATGCACCTTGTTTTGTAATGGTAAACTCTGCCAACTCGGAAGAGCATACTGCATGCAACATTTGTACGCTTACATAAAATGTAGTAACGTCATCTGTCATTTCACTATAATCAAAGAATCTTTTATTTACGTAAGTGGTATCAATGGGTTCTTCTGCTTCATCATACCAAATATAGCGGTAAATTTGACCTTCACCGAAAACTATAGCTTCGGCGGTTACTTCTACTCCGCCATTTTCGCAAATCATGTAATTATCAACCAAAACCACGGTTCTGGGAATAACTTGGAAATCGTGTGGTGCGGAAATATCTACATCACATCCTCCACAAGTTACTTCTACTACAAAGTCTAAAAGATCAACATTGTCTGTAACTGTGAATTGATAAGTTTGTCCTGTTGCACCGATGAGGATTTGACCTCCTTGCTTCCATTGTAATGTGTAGTCAACATAATCAGGCGCTTCTACTACAGCAGTAAGGGTTATTGCATCGCCTACGCAGCCGGATGCCGGTCCTACGATATTCACCATACCACAGCCGTTAACAACAAAGAAGTTATGAACTACCAAACCGGCTTCGCAACCGGATATGTTTTGGGTAATTCTTACGGCTACATTATGATTTCCAACGGTTCCAAGCACGTTAATGTCATCCATCGTATAATTTGCACCATCTACATTGGGTACTAATACTCCGTTGAGATACCACTCATAGGTAGTTGTACCGTATCCACCTATAGCGCTGGCTGTAAATACCGGTGGTATGTTGGCATCTTTTTGAACATAGATAGGTCCTGAAATGGTAAGTGCAGCATCTTTAAGCACTGTTACCATATAACATGCGGAAAATGTTCTGCAAATATTTGCAGGTATCGGGATTATTGGATTTGGAGTATAAGGTAATTGAATTACTTCTACAGAATAGCAATAAGATTCCGGTCCATTTTCATTAGGATGTAAAGAAGGATGGGTAGTCATACTGATTTCGGTAACGCCTGCCGGCAATTCGTGCCATGCATCCGCTCCTTCGTAAAATACATTGTTTTCTAACCATCTATAATAAATCTTATTACCGGGAGCTAAATTATTAAGTGAAGCAGCAAATTTTACTTGTGTGCTTCCACCATGACATACCGTATCGTTTGCTGCGCCTACAGCCACAACTTTAATATTCGGCAAAATTGTAACAACATTTGATTGTGCACTTATCGGACAATTATAGCCCTCAGTACCTATTCTTAATTCAAATTGTATTTGTTGCACCACTGCATCATCTACACTAACAAGATAAGCTCCGTTTAACGTAGTTACTCCGGTAGGTGCGTATGCGCTCCAAGTAGAGCCGTTAAATGTTCTCATATACCATGCGTAGGTTTGTGTTGTACCTGGCGCAGCTGTAACGGAAGCACTTAAGTTTATTTCCGTATAATTACATAGTGGAGAAGTAATATTAGTTATGGTAATATTAGTTACCGGATTCGGAATGGAAGCAAATACATAATATGTTGTATCCGCACAGCCTTCTAAAGTTGTAGCAATAGCAGCGTATTCTACCGGTGTGATTGGTCCGGTAACATTGGGTGATACGGTTATCCAACCGGCTGTTACATTTTTCCATTCAATAGGTGTTCCTGCAGGGGTTACCGTAACAGTAAGCGTTGTGGGTTGTCCAACGCAAGCATCTGCAATTTGTTCAATAGGACCAAGCACGGGTTGTACGTTTACTGTTATTGTATCGGTAACAAAATTTGAACACCAAGCATTACTGAAAGTGTAGGTAACCACATACTCTCCCGATTGCGCATTATTCACATCTAATTCTCCGGTAACAGGATCGATAACTAATCCGAGGTCATTCGGTTCTACAGTATATGTACCTCCGGCTGTGCCTGCTAATGTGAAGGGAGGCACGGCAGTTCTGGTTACGGGGTATTTACCTTTTGCGCAAATAAGCGGAGCATATTCTATATGTGTGAGAGGAAGTCTCCTTACTCTTACTGTGTTAGTATCTGTGTTTACACATCCGTTTGTATCAGTATAAGTATAAACAATTTCATAATCTCTTGCAGGAATTAGTGAAGTCGGGTCAAACATATAAACTTCCTCTGTTGCGTCGAATGTTACACCAGGGCCGCTATATACACCACCTTCCGGTAAGCCTCCCATTAGAACAAATGCCTCTTGATCTTCACAAACAAATAATCCTTGTATATTATTAATTTCAGGTGTCTCGGTTAAGTCTAAAGTAACTTCCGGCAATGGGTGTATGGTTACCGTTGCAGTATCCCTATCAGATATACATCCTTTATCATCGGTTACTCTGACAACAAGTTTACCGGTAACTGCAACACTCGTATTTACTTTAAAAGTATCTACAACCGCTGTTCCTGTTATTCCAATAGGTGTCCATGTATATGTAGCATAAGGTTCTGTGCCGCCTGTAGCTATTGCCACAATGCTTAGCTCTTCATTCAAACAAGTTTCACCATCTTCTACTGTTACCGTAGGACGCTCTAAAACTTCAAATTCAATTATTTCTATAGTCTCACAATTAGAGATTAGACCTCCGGTTACATTGTCAAGCGTAAGCACAACCTTGATCGTATGGGGGCCTGGTTCTAAGCCTGCAGTAGATAAATTATTAAGAGCTCCGCCGGCAGTAAACTGATAGGAAGTATAAGTATTTTGCGTAGCATGTATCGAATCGTCATCTAAATAGAATTTATAGGTTACCCGAAGAGTCGGATATTGTCCGAACAATCCATTCCATGTATTCTGAACAGTAGTGCTTGCTTGCACGGAAATATTACCTCCTTCACAAATCTCACCATCATTTAAACCGGTGACTGTAATATTCATTGTGGATTGGGGGAAAACGGTAATAGGTCTGCTGATAATTTCTTTAGCGTTACAATTATGCGCAATTGTATTACCAAATTTTACTACATTCACTCCAAATGTAAAATTATAAGCTCGCGGATTTAAGGGTCCAAAAGTATGTGTTGAAGCATATATTATCGGATCATCTTCACCATAAATAATAGTTCCTGTACCCTCAGGTCCGAAGCCGGTAGTGTCCCGTAGCCAATAATATTGAAGCGTTGTTCCATCTTCAGCAAGAACAGGGTCGTCATTTCCATCAAGCCATTGAAAAAGTCCATTGAGGGTTACGGATGCTCCGTCACACAGTCTGCCTAAAAGAGGATTCGGTTCTAATGTAATTTGAAGATTCTTTTCAATAACGCTAATTTTAATGACGTTTGAAAATAACGTGTCGGCGCTCGGATTAGGTCCACCTATCACATTTTGCGCAACCTCGCCATAATAATAAGTTGTTTCTATTATATTATCTATAACCCAAAATAATCCTTCAGGTCCATAGTGGATCTTCGATGGATCTACTTGATTCCATAAGGGATCTCTCTCTTGTCCTGGACCTGTTCTTGGTACCGCACTTCCGTCAGTAGTCCAAAAAACCTTATGATCGGAAAGTGGCGAGTCTATTGTGCCATTTATAACTGAAAAGTTAACAGTTATCTCTACCGGATTGGTAGATAATGGCTCAACGCAATACATTCCTGTAACGGCGTTAGCATCCAATGTAAAGGCTGTTCTCAGCGGTCCGGGGTCGCTTGTTCTTTGCGCGTTTACATGATAAAATCCCACAAAAAGTAGGAATGTTAGAAGAAAAATCGTAATTTTTTTCATCGCTTAAAAATTTAATTGTTACTATTTTTTTGTTTAATTATTTTCGTTTTAATCAGTTCAATATACATTATCTCAGACAATTACCCCTTGTCTGTCGGGTTTGCTTTTGTGTTCATCTTTTACGTCATAGATACTTTTTTGCATACTATCCATTGACTTGCAAAAATAACTTTTTTTTAATACAACATATTTTATATAATTTTTTTTGTTAAAAATGTGAAATTCCTCACTGCACTATTGTTTCATTGGAATGATAAGTGCAGTGGGAAATCTTTAAAATTATCCTTTTTTAATTCGCATACCATAGAAAGAACGATACACAAAAATGAGTCCGATTATTAAGAAACCAACGCCGATATAGGGAGTATAGTCCCAAGTTCCTGCTGCTTGCGCAGCCAGCTTCATAGTGATGGCAATCTCTACCGCCAATAATCCGAAGAGAGTAGAAAATTTAATAATGGGGTTCATTGCCACGGAAGTGGTGTCTTTATAGGGATCTCCTACAGTGTCGCCTACTACGGAAGCGGCATGCAATTCGGTATTCTTTTCTTTCAAGTCCACTTCAACCACTTTTTTGGCGTTATCCCAAGCGCCGCCGGCATTTGCCATATACAGTGCCTGGAATAATCCGAATACGGCAATAGAGATTAAATAAGAAACAAAGAAGTTAGGATCGAAAAAGGCGAACGCTAAAGTTAGAGAGAAGATTACAATAAAAATATTCCACATCCCTTGTTGGGCGTATTGGGTACAAATTCTCACCACGGTTTTCGAGTCGTTAATTTCGGCTTCTTTTTTATCTAAGTTTAAATTTCGTTTAATAAACTCCACGGCACGATAGGCTCCTGTGGTTACTGCCTGCATAGAGGCGCCGCTAAACCAATAGATCACTGCACCACCGGTAATAAATCCAAGAAGTACGGGAGCGTCGGTCAAACTCAATTGCAATAAGCCTAAGTTATCTAACAATAAAATAATAGCAAAAATCATGGTGGTCGCGCCTACAACCGCCGTTCCGATAAGCACCGGTTTTGCCGTAGCTTTGAAGGTATTTCCGGCGCCGTCGTTTGCTTCTAAGAAATATTTTCCTTTTTCGAAATCGGGTTTGAATCCGAAATCTTTTTCAATTTCACTGTCAATGCCATTAATTTTTTCAATCTGCGAAAGTTCAAATACTGATTGCGCATTGTCGGTCACCGGTCCGTAGCTGTCCACGGCGATGGTTACAGGACCCATTCCCAAAAATCCGAATGCTACCAAACCGAACGCAAAAATGGAGGCATACGCTCCAAATATTTCCAAGCCTTGATTAGAAACCATAAAGGCGCCCAACATCAATCCTACCATAACAATGCCTTTCCAAAAGGCGCTGAAGTTACCGGCAACCATACCGGAAAGAATGTTCAATGAAGGACCGCCTTCGCGCGAAGCCGTTACCACTTCTGCTACGTGTTTAGAGCGCGAACTGGTAAAGATTTTGGTAAACTCCGGAATTACTGCTGCCGCCAATGTTCCCAAACTGATAATGGTAGATAGTTTCCACCACAGGTCGGGATGACAATTCGTTATTTGACTATTATTATTAAGTAATATATAACTAATGATGTAGGTAATAATAATTGAAACGATAGACGTAATCCAAACCAAAGAGGTTAAAGGAGCTTCAAAATCAAAATTGTCTGCATTTTTGTATTTGGCTACGGAAATAACTTGATTAATTTTGTAAGAGAACACGGAAGTGAACACCATAAGAATACGCATGGCAAAAATCCAAACAATTAAGAGCGCTTGCATTTCAGGGTGAAATGGCAGACAAAGTACAAGAAAGGAGATTAGCGCTACGCCGGTTACTCCGTATGTTTCGAAACCGTCGGCAGTGGGACCTACGCTGTCGCCGGCATTATCGCCGGTGCAATCGGCAATAACTCCCGGATTTCTCGGGTCATCTTCGCCAATCTTGAAAATCACTTTCATTAAGTCGGAACCGATGTCGGCAATTTTAGTAAAAATACCACCGGCAATACGAAGCGCGCTCGCTCCTAACGATTCTCCAATGGCAAAACCGATTAAACAAGCTCCGGCGCTTTTTGCATCCACAAAAAGAAGAATAATCAACATTAATATGAGTTCTATTGTAATTAACAACAAACCTACGCTCATTCCCGATTGAAGCGGAATAGAAACCACATTCCACGGCTTTCCTTTCAATGAAGCGAAAGAGGTTCTGCTATTGGCAAGGGTATTGATTTTTATTCCGAACCAGGCTACCGCATAAGAGCCCAAGATACCGAGCACCGTCCAAAACAATATGGTAAGCACAGCCCCTACTCCTTTTCCACTTAAAAATCCAAAATAAAAAACAATAGCTGCACCAATAATAGCAAATAATATCAACAAAAACCTCCCTTGTTGTAACAGATACGTTTTGCAAGTTTCGTATATGGTAGCCGAAATATTTGCCATAGATTTATGCACCGGATATTTTTTTATGTTAACGGCTTGATATAAGCCAAACAACAATCCGAGAATCACAATAATGGAACCCCAGAGTAAAAGAGACCAGCCTGTAATGGCGCCATCAAAAAAAGTAATACTGGTAAAATCGGGCAGCTCTAAATCTGCCTCGCCGGCAAATGCGACGAAAGGTGCACACAGCACGCTGAGAAGAAACAGTGTTTTTTTCATAAGTCTTTTTATTTTTTGTTAATATTATTATCGTTTTAAAATGTCATTCCTCTACTTCGTTAGGAATGACAAGTGCGCAAAAGGCATGAGATTCCTCGCTTCGCTTGGAATAAAGGGCGCAAAGATAAAATAAAATACGTACTTGTGTGGAATTTAAAGATTTCTTCTTCCTCTTGTTTTTCTAAAAAATTATTCTATATTCGCGCCCCTAAAAACCGATTATTATCCTTTGACTTAGAAAAGGAATTATTAATTGAAAATCAGTCTTTTGTAGGTGAAAACAAAAGGCTACAAAACAAAACAAAAACGT
>Ga0209737_10000745_pt1 | contig 25022 bp, 27 predicted proteins | sample TergutCu122P3_FD_187284 | JGI IMG/M metagenome (GOLD analysis project Ga0209737, IMG submission 187284) | Cubitermes ugandensis P3 segment gut microbial communities from Kakamega Forest, Kenya - Cu122 P3 (SPAdes) (version 2) | ecosystem: Host-associated > Arthropoda: Insects > Digestive system... | reverse complement strand
TGCGTACTGTAATGCTCATATAATTCGGGAACTTCAAGGAATTTTCGACGGATTTAAGCAAGAATGGGCGAAGGACATGAGAAAACTCCTTGAAGAGATGTACTCGCGCGTATTTAAGGAAGAAGCAACACTGAGTGAAGCAGAAATTCAGGAGTTTGGGGACAGATACGATAAACTTATCGTGCAAGGGAACTTGCAAGTCCGCAACAGCCAAAGGAAAAAGGGAAAAAAGAAAAGGATAATGGCCGGCGGGCTTTTTTTGTCACTTTTAACCCCACGCAAATCGGTAATAGGCATTGCAAGGTTTTTCACTTTGCGAATATTATTGCACAACTTTTTAATTTCTTTGCTATCATTCGGAGAAAGCTCAAGTAAATGCCGTTCTGTCGTGTCAACATCGCGATAAAGTCGAATAGGCATTCCTTTATGGTCATATTCCATAAATGGCTCGGCATAGTGAATAAGCACATCATCATCAAGCGCACCTATATAACGCCATGCCTTATTTATAGCCTCATTTTTAGTAGAGCCACCAAGCCAATGCATACCACCCTCGAATAAGTAACCGCCACGCTTCCATGCCGTACAGTTGCCACCTGCTACACTGTGACTCTCCAGTATAGTAACATCAAACCCGCATTTTTGTGCATATACTCCTGCGGAAAGTCCCGCTATTCCACCGCCAATGACGATAATACTTTTCATAGGATTTGCCTCCTGCAAATTATATTTTTGATAAATTATCAAATACTATATTACCTTTCTTGAAATTAAAGTGTAGTAATATCATATACATTTACTCAAATAAATCATATCTTTTAGCTGGATTCCATCTTCAAACATAAGATGATCATAATTGTCAATAAAGAAATTGGGGATTTTATGGGAGATTGTAAAACCGCATTTTTCGTAAAAGAGTATAGCAGATGGGACTTCACCGGTTCCAACAATCATTTTATTGAAATTACCTCCATAATACCGTGAGATATAGTCTACCAATGCCCTTCCATAACCACGTTTTTGATATTTTGCATAAGTAGCTATATTTTTTATCTCAACTACTCCATCTCCTTCATCGGTAACAACACATATGCTTTTTAAGTCGTCATCATAAAGGACAAACATATCGCCACGTTCAATATATCTATCTATCATAGATTCTTGTTCGTCAGCTAATAAAAGTAAATCTAAAAATTGTTTTTTGTTCTTTTCTATTTTTGTTATTCTCAAGAACCTTCTCCAAACCCTGTTCATCTCTCCACATTCAGCATAAGACGTATAAGTCAATGCAATGATTTATGAGCTAGCTAACCACTGCATGATTCTTCACTGCGATGAAGGAGATAAACAATCAAGTGCTACTCGCGCCTCTGTCAGTGTTTCGTCATATCTAAGAGCCTGTTCAAATGGACAGTACTCTCTTTGATACCAAGTATGCGAATCCTTGGGAGCAATGGAAAGTGCTAGATCAATATATTCTTCTGCTACTGCAAATTTACTTTATGTATTGCCAAGAAGATATTCCAAATTCGCTAATACTTCAGCTGATGTTGGATCTATTTCCAGGGCCCGATTAAAAGCATTTTCGGCTTCAGTAAATCTGTTCTGCTCAGTGTACCTCACTCCAAGATCATTCCAGATCCATTGATCCGCACTCCCTTCTTGAATTTTTTGTATCAGGTCAGAAATTGTGGCTTGCTCATCTCCATGCATGTACTGGGTATATCTATGATCTACCATCTGTGCCAACTCAGAAATGTCTCTCTCTCCTTGCACATATGCATTTGTTGTTACAATTGCAGTATTCGTTGATGATGAAGCACGCAATCTAGAAAGAATATCCCTATCAGGAACGCATGTTGCGGGCTCATATCGCGTTGTTCCATGACCAAATGGAATAATTGCAATAGGATCTACAGATGCATATCTGTTTGGTCGCTTTCCTATTGTCTGCTCCATAACATCAATGAACAGATACCCATCTCTTCCATCACAACTTGTTCCATACACTGCTGGTATCATGGACGATCCATAATAAATCACAGCAACATTATACCCTTTATTCTGCATAAGTCCTAGCAAAAGCCAGATTTTATCAGTTAAAGAACCTTTGCGCTCGTAGATTGTCTCAATTGGGAACTTATCCCCAGTACTGTTTGGGTCATCTGAAAAAGATCCAACAAATGTCAAAAGCACAGGAAGAAATGTATCTGTGCCACCTGTGAGCCCACCTTGATCAAAGTTCCCTTGAAGTCGAGCGAGCTCATTATTTATTGCAGAATAAGCCTCATTTTGTCTCTCATCAAGAGCTCTTTTCATTTCTAATTCCACCATCTGTGCCCCGGTGCACTCACCTAAATACATAACCTCACGGGGGCTATTTTTTGCTCCTTCGTAGAGCAGGCGATTCAATGACATCTTCATTTCAGTCATAATTCCAGTCTTGAATGGATATCGAAATGAATATTGAGATGTAATGAAATCGCTCTGCTCACTTGAATGTAAAATTACGGGTGTTTGCACAGGAATACAAGATTCCGCAGATACTTGACCAGTAAGTAGCAGCATTACAAAAAATGTCAGACCTGCCAAAAAAAACAAATTATGATAATTTGAAAGTTGTTTTACATAATACACAAGAGTCATCTCTTCATTCCTATTGCATATACAAATACATAAAGAACTCGCCACGCCTTGATCCGGCGAGATGATCTGTCTATCTGCGGGCAAGCTTTGACATCTTCGAAAATTTGCGATTTTAGTTATGAAGGATAGTATCCTACCACTCTTCGGGTTTTCGGAGGTTACCATCTGTTAAAAGAAAAGACTCTCTCTCTCGCGGCGTGACGAGATTATGGACCGAGCGGAAATTGAACCCGCGGCCTCTACCATGCCAAGGTAGCGATCTACCACTGATCTACCGGCCCATGAAATATATGGCTGTAACGTGCCGTCTTATATGTAGGAAATGAAAACTTAAAAAGATATCCACAACGATGCTGAAAAACAAAACTAAATTACCCTTATGCTTATCTTTCATCGATACGCATATGTACCATGAATCTTGCGGCAGAAGAGATGATACTCAAAGAAATGACAGATGCAACCTGCCGTGCAATCCGAACAGCTGAGATATACCTGCCTGGGGATGTAAAACATCGTCTTGAACAAGCATATGAACGCGAAAAGCTTCCAGTTGCCCGTGAAATACTTCGTCATATCCTGCAGAATATAACGCTAGCTGAGGAAAAGCAGGCCCCAATGTGTCAAGACACAGGAATTCCAGTCTTGTATGTAACAATGCCGGATGGGATTGCATTTACAAAAAGCATGCGCGCTGCAATCATGGCCGGTATCATTAAAGCAACAGAAGAAGTGCCTCTTCGGCCAAATCTTGTTGACCCGGAGACAAGACACAACACAAATAACAATGTTGGCATAGACATGCCGCCCATTCATATCCTCCCTGGAGAAAAATGTACCATAACAGCACTCCCAAAAGGTGCAGGATCTGAAAATGCCTCTCGAATCAAGATGTTTCTTCCAACAGAAAAAGAAGGAATTAAACAATTTGTCACAGAAACTGTGCTGCTTGCAGGAGGAAAGCCATGTCCACCAATTGTTGTTGGGGTTGGCATTGGAGGCACATTTGACACATGTGCAGCTCTCGCCAAAGAGGCTCTCCTCGAGCCAATTGACTGCATGACATCCCAGGAAGAAGCAATGTGTGATGAGATTAACAGCCTTGGCATCGGCCCCATGGGACTTGGCGGAGCAACAACGTGCCTTGCAGTCAAAATAAAGACAGCGGGATGTCATACAGCATCGCTTCCAGTTGCAGTAAATATCCAATGTTGGGCATGTCGTCGGGCAACCGAAGAAGTTGAAATTGAGGCAACTCCATGCATGAACTAATAACCCCACTCGGAGATGAGGTATACTCCCTCCACGCAGGTGATGCAGTCTACCTCTCTGGAACAATCTATACTGCACGAGATGAAGCACATCTGCGTATGCAAGAAGATGGAATTCCATTTGATCCACAGGGTGCAGTAATTTATCACTGTGGACCTGTCATAAAGGATCAAGAAATCATCGCAGCAGGTCCCACAACCTCTGCACGTATGAATCCACTGACAGGGCCAGTGCTTGACGCTGGTGTTCGCGGACTTATCGGAAAAGGAGGAATGTCAGCGGCTGTTGTAGAACAGCTTCGTGATAGAGGCGTGTATTTTTCATTTACAGGAGGATGTGCAGTGCTTGCAGCAACACATATGCAACTGAAAGGAGTGCACTATCCTGATCTTGGCATGGCAGAAGCGATCTGGGAGCTTACATTGAATAAACTCCCCCTTATTGTTGGTATCGACAGCCATGGAAACTCACTCTTTGCTGATATAGAGGAGAAATCAAAAGCGACATTCGAACAAATGTACCCAAATCTAACAAACATTTGATACCATGATGAAACAACTCACCATTAATGAAACACTGTGTAAAGGATGTAATCTCTGCACAATAATCTGTCCCTACAAGATCTTTCAGGTAGGAACAACTCCAAACAGACGGGGCATTTATGTTCCAACACTGCTTGGTTCTGGACGATGTGCGAACTGCCGACTCCAGGAACTCTACGGCCGCCAGTTATGTGGAACATGCGCATTGATCTGTCCTGATCAAGCGATATCATGGGAACCAGTACCACAATATAAAAAACCTGGAATAACGATTGAATATTGACCACACAGACGAATGAGAGAAAATAAAAGTAACAGAGCAAGAAAGAGGTGTTTTCATGTCACAACTTGAATTTGTACAAGGCAATATTGCATGTGGAAAAGGAGCAATTGCAGCAGGTTGCACATTTTTTGGAGGATACCCTATCACTCCATCAACAGAAGTAGCAGAATATATGGCAGAAGCTCTTCCAAAAATTGAAGGTGGATGTTTCATCCAGATGGAAGACGAAATCGCGGGACTTGCAAGTACTATTGGAGCTGCATGGACTGGAGTCAGAGCAATGACAGCAACAAGTGGACCTGGTTTTTCATTAATGATGGAAAATATCGGGTATGCATTCATGACTGAGACACCATGTGTACTTGTCAATGTACAAAGAGGTGGCCCTTCTACTGGGCAGCCAACAATGGCATCTCAGGGAGACATGATGCAAGCCAGGTATGGATCCCATGGAGATTATGCAATTATTGCCTTGTGTCCCTCCACCGTGCAGGAATGTTTTGAACTGACTGTGAAAGCATTCAATCTCGCAGATCAATTCAGATGCCCTGTTTTAGTCATGACAGATCAGATCATCGGACATATGCGTGAGCGTATTATCATCCCAGACTCAGTAGAAATAATTCGCCCAAAACCTGCAAAGCCAACAGATCTTCCATTTGCAACTGATGAATCAGAGATCCCTGGATTCTTGCCATTTGGTTCAGGACAACGGACACATGTAACAGGACTTACCCACAATGAACAAGGATACCCAGACTCAGCAGACCATAAACGGCACCAAATGCTTATTACACGATTAGTACACAAGATCGAGAGTAGACGACATGAAATAGCAGATTATGAGATTGTAAACCCGGATGCTAAAATTATCTTTGTATGCTATGGTATACCGGTTCGAGCGGTTCAGCAGGTTGCAGCACAGGACAAATCAGTTGGATATCTGAAATTACGCATTGTCTGGCCATTTCCTGAAGAACTGTTGAAGCGGTTCAAAAACGTATCAACGTTCATTGTACCAGAGCTGAATCTCGGTATGATCTCGCGTGAGGTCGAACGCCATACTGCGGTTCCAGTTATCTCTGCTGGAAAGATAGGTGGAGAACTACATACAGCACAGGAATTGCAAGAGATCGCAAATGCATGTAAAACGGTTGGAGGTCGCTAGATGAAGGCACAAGTGAAAGAGGATTGGTGGAGACAAGATCGCCTTCCTCATATCTTTTGCGTTGGATGTGGGAATGGATCAATTATTAACTGCGTTGTTGATGCTATTTTTCACCTAGAACTCGATATCGATAAAACAGTCTTTCTCTCAGGGATCGGTTGTTCCTCTCGAGCTCCTGGATATATGTCAACAGATTCCTTGCACACAACACATGGTCGTGCACTCGCATTTGCAACAGGTGTGAAGCTTGGGAACCCAGAACTTGACGTCATTGTCTTTACAGGAGATGGAGATCTCGCAGCTATTGGTGGAAACCATTTCATTCACTCCTGTCGAAGAAATATCGACATGACTGTTGTGTGTATGAATAATCAGATATATGGCATGACTGGAGGACAGGGAAGCCCATGCACACCTATTGGAAAACTATCTACTACCACACCATATGGAGCAAATGAAACACCATTTGACCTGTGTGAGCTGGCAGTTGCGGCAGGTGCAAATTATGTCGCACGCTGGACATCCTTTCATGTCAAAGAACTCCGTGATGCGGTGATTGCAGGGATAAAGACACCAGGCTTTTCTTTCATAGAGGTCGCTTGTCAGTGTCCTACATCATTTGGAAGTAAAAATAAATTAAGAGAGTCAATAGACCATGCTCATTTCCTTCGGCAAAATGCAATGCTTCTACAAAAAGCGAGAAAAATGATAGAAGAAAGGAAAGAAATCCCACCTGAGACAATCATTGTTGGTGAATATGTGAGACGAAACAAGCTCGTCTTAGGAGGAAAAGCATGAGAATTGAGATCCTATTTGCAGGATTTGGTGGTCAAGGAATCGTTACCGCTGCTGTGATCTTTGGAAAAGCAGCTGCAATTTATGGTGGTAAACATGCTGTGCAGACGCAATCCATCGGGCCAGAAGCTCGAGGTGGCGCAGCGAGGGGTATGGTCATCCTCGATGATGTAGAGATCTTGTATCCAAAAATAACAGATCCAGATATCTATGTAGTTATGAGTCAGGATAGTTTTGACAAATATGGAATTAAGGCAAAGCCAGATGCAATAATGGTACTTGACAGTGGCCTTGTACATGACCGTCCAAACTGTACATACTATGAAATCCAAGCAAGCCGTGTTGCAAAAGAAGAACTCGGTCGAGTGATTGTAGCAAATATCATCATGCTTGGAGCATTAGTTGCAGCAACTGGAGTGATTGGAAGAGATGCATTAAAACAAGGTATCTTAACCAGTGTTCCAACCGGTACAGAAGATTTAAACATGAAAGCTATGACACAGGGCTTTGAGCTAATTGAAAAAATAAAAGCATAATGCCAGCATGATGGGGGAGATATATACATGAAATTGCTGGAAAACGAAGCAAAACAAATATTTCGTGAATACGGCATAAAAGTTGCAAAGAGTATAGTACTGGACGAGTGGAACGAAGACAGTTTTGCAGCAATTCAAAGAGAAGTTGGAGACAAAGTCGTAGTCAAAGCCTTGGTAAACATTGGAGGTCGTGGCAAAGCAGGCGGAGTATTACTCCCAGATGCCACCCCTACTGCGATCCAAGAGGCATGTGAGCGTTTGCTCGGTTCAGAGCTGAAAGGTGTGCCTGTTGAGAAGGTGCTTGTTGAAGAACGATTGTCTATTTTGCATGAGTGTTATGTCTCGATCACTATTGATCGCCTGAAAAAATCCCCTATTATCCTCTTTGCTGATGATGGAGGAGTTGACATTGAAGAGCTTGCACAAAATCAGCCAGCTGCCGTTAGAAGAAACAATGTATACCCTCTGTGTGAAACAATTCCAGATTATATCTCACGCTATATCGTGAATCAAAAGAGTCTACAAGAAATTGCAGAAGATGTCCATGTAGATGCAACAATTGTTGCAGAGATCAAGCAGATAGTAAACACTCTGTATCAGATCTTCAAAGAGAAGGACTGTACACTTGTCGAAATTAATCCTTTAGTGATAACTCTTGATGGAGTGTATGCAGCTGATGCCAAAATTATTTTGGATGATAATGCCTTGTATCGGCAAAATATTACACACAATCGCGATTTATCTGTACTTGAGCAAGAAGCAGAAGGGTATGGTTTTTCATTTGTAGAACTTGACGGAGAGATTGGTGTGATTGGAAATGGTGCAGGGCTCACCATGGCAACACTGGATCTGATTCACCAGTACGGAGAAGAATCCAATATCAAGCCTGCAAACTTTTTAGATGTCGGAGGAGGTGCTGATGAAGAGCGGGTAAAGCTTGCTCTTCAGATGCTCGAAAAGCTTCCAAACCTCAAAGTCATTGTCGTGAACCTTCTTGGAGGAATCACACGGTGTGATGAGGTTGCAAAAGGTGTTATCGCAGCAAATATTTCTTATCCAATTATTATCAGACTTGCAGGAACAAATGAAGCAGAGGGAAGAGCAATATTGGATGGGCGTGGATATGTTATGTGTCAAAGCATGGAAAGTGCGATTCAAGCGGCTATCACGCATTTAGAAGAAAATAAAAGCTCATTTGATTCTCCTGGAGACAGTGAATGATATACGCAGATAAAAACTCACGCATTGTGGTTTTAGGTGCCACAGGGAACCAAGGGTCATTTCATTTACGGCGAATGCAACAATATGCAAAAGAGGTGAATGGTGTAGGCGTTGTTGCAGGAGTCACTCCTGGGAAGGGTGGGCAGACTGTTGATGATGTTTTAGTCTATGACTCTGTACGTGAAGCTGTGAACGAGCAGGATGCACAGATTGGCGTGATGTTTGTGCCTAGTCGTATTGCAAAGGACTCAATTATGGAAGGAGCAGATGCCGGACTTGAAATGGTGGTTGCAATTACCGAAGGTATCCCTGTGCATGACGTAATGGATGCAGTTGCATTTGCAGATGCAAATGGCTGTACAGTAATTGGTCCAAACTGTCCAGGACTTATCTCTCCTGGATCTATCAGTCTTGGTATTATGCCTGCTCGGCTTACGATGCCAGGCAAGGTAGGCGTTGTCTCACGATCTGGTACATTGACATATGAAGTCGTTGATGCATTAACAAAAAACAATATTGGCCAGAGTACTGTTGTTGGTATCGGTGGTGATCCAGTTATTGGTCAGACATTTGTTGATGTCATTGACAGATTTTGCGTGGATGATGAAACAAAAGCAATCGTGCTGCTTGGAGAAGTTGGTGGAAATCTCGAAGAAAAAGGAGCTCTTCGCGCAAAAGAAGCAGATATTCCTATCGTTACATTTATCGCAGGAGTGACCGCACCACCAGATAAACGAATGGGACATGCAGGTGCGATTGTGTCTGGAGGAGAAGGAGATGCACGATCAAAAATGAAACGACTGGCAGCACAGGGTATTCCCGTTGCACCAGAGATTTCAGATATTCCCCAGATGTTAAGAGAGGTGGCAGGAGATGTCATTGTTAGATAATTTAAAAGGGCTTGGAAGTAATCCTCCAGGATTGTCACGGACTTCTTCATTTAATCCGTTTAAGTTTTTGGGCATTGGAGAGAGTATGCTCAATTACTCTGATGGAATCAGGATTAAGGATTACACGTTTTTTGGTATTTTAACAAGTGAGAGATTTATTCTTGTTGATAATTCACCAAGAGGGAAAGGTACGATTGCAAAGGAGATGCCATCAGATCTGATCCAGAAAGCAGATCTTGAGCATGAAGGTACAACTCCGATACTTGTTTTGCATGTGTTGATCGAAGGCCAGGTACGCCATATGAGGCTGCTGTTTACCGGGATTATTGAAAACCCAGAAGATGAAGCACGAGCATGGTACACATCAATAAATGGTCGTCCTCCAGAAACTGCAAAAGAGAAGAAGTTGCATTCAGCACAAGATTTGGAGCAGGCATATGGAGATGAAGAATCTTTCTCTCCTATTCCATATGATCTTCAAGCAGATGCAGAGCAGTATATAAAGATTACCGATGAGTATGAGGAAACCAAGGGAGAAAACTGGGATACTCCAATAGACGAACCCAGGCCAGTGCCAAAACAGCAACCTTTTGTCGCAGATGGAATTATTGATGCAGAAGAAGAGGAAGAACGTCTTGCTGCTGCAAAAATAACACAATCTGAGCAAAAGCGATCAAAGACAATTGCTCCACCGTCAGAATCAGTCGAAGTACCATTCACATCTCAAAAATCATCTCAGCCGGTTTTTTCCCATATACCTGTTCAAATTGAAAAACGAGAGGTTGATCCACGACGTGCTACCTCAATTCATCTCCAGAAGCCAAGGTTGACGCCTCTTGGGCGTAGTGTAATTGAACCACATCTTCCAATCGCCAGAGAAGGTACATCATCTGTTACATTTTGTCTGATGTGTGGTGTTTCAATTCCTGCAAAATCGCGTTTTTGCCGCATATGTGGAGAAAAACAATAAACGGTTGTTGAGATGTTTGTAAACAGAGTGGTCAGGTACGGATTCAAACCAGCACTTGATTATGAGCTTGAACGCAGAGGCATGACGATTCGTGAGCTTGCAAAGCGAATAGGGGTGTCTCCTGCTACTCTGTATAAGATCTCATGTGGAGAGCGGGATCCAAGGCTTTCTACACTCATTGCAATTTCAGAGGTATTTGATCCTTGTGATGAGCATAGTATTGCTATTATCTCAGCGAAATTTTTGCTGGATGGAGTTGCAGGAAAGAAGATCGAGATCAATGGAGTTGAATTTACAATAAAAGGTTACACCGCTCACACACTGGATGAATGTATTTTGTGTGCGGTTCGTGCGGAAAAAGAAGGAGCATCCGGCATTATCTGTGCACCCATTCTAACTTCTCTTATTGAAAAGCTCGTTGATGTGCCTGTTGTAAATGTCCGCCCTGATGAAGAATCATATATGACGGCAGTTGACGTTATGATCAGACAGCTGTCAAAGAGTGATAGATGAGCGTGAGCTTGTCAAGGCTGCTAAAGAATGTTTAATTCCACCAAAGCGGAGATGATTTGAACACTCTTTAGAATCAATACATTCCTTGTTTTGTGCATTGCTTCACTGGACTTCTGAGAATGAATAAAAATCAAGCCAATAACGATAAAAAGTGAGGAGGTGAAGAATTGAAAATGGATTTGGATACCATGGAGTATATGGTTTGGGTAATCGAAATCATATCGGCGGAGCTTTTTAATGGGACAAAACAGCCGCGTACGACGCTTTAAAGATCAGTAGGATGTGGGATTTATATATCGAACATTATGATGTCACCCACACACTCAGCAAGGAATATCTTTTGGATGAAATACGGGAAGTTTTTATCGACAAAAGGTGAGTTTCTCGTGTTAGTGTACCATGGATCAAATATGGAAATATGTAGTCCTGATCCAGGATATGGGCGTTTTAATTTGGATTTTGGCAAAGGATTCTATGTTACGACATTGCAAGCACAGGCTGAGAAATGGGCGCCCAGGCTTGCCTTCATTCATGGTATAGAAGACTTCATCCCATTTATCCAGTAAATCAAAACTCAGATAAAACTCGCCTCGGCGAACAAGTCGTTCAGTATATTTGCTCCAATCACGAGGATCTATGTATGGGTTCCCCCATCGGATGTTTTTGACCATAAACTAAGATGGGAGGCCCGGAAACTTCATTTTTTGGTAGTGGCTTAGCACATAACTGATGATCATTTTTCATGAATTTTACCCATTTTCAGCACCCACGGATCATATTTGACGTAGAAAATAATTTCTTTTCACGATAAATTTTAATGAAAGTGGTGAAAATAATCATCAGTTCCAAACTAAGCCACTACCCATTTTTTGGAAAAATTAGTCATTTATGCAACACAGCAGTGCATTGTAAATTGCTTTATACCCCACCATAAACAAAATGATATGAGAAGAATGTTCACAAAAATATCAAAAAAATATAATAGTATCTCTGTAAGGATGCTTTTTTTGGCAATATTTCTTCTTGGATTGTTTATTCGTGTCATATTTCCCGATCTTCGTGTTTTCCATATTGATGAAGCGCTTCATGCATGGATGTCATATGAGCTATGGATAAATGGATCGTACATCTACGATCCAATATACCATGGCCCTCTCCTTTACTATCTGATGGCGACAGTATTCTCTCTTTTTGGTGATACTGACGCAATTGTGCGCCTCATTCCTGGTATTACAGGAGCACTTTTAATACCTGCTGTCTATGCACTTTATAAACTTGAATATCTTTCCAAAAACAAGGCATTGATTGTAGCATTATTCATTGCTATCTCTCCTAATTTGGTTTATTTCTCCCGATTCCTGCGCCATGATATCTTTCAACTCCTATTCATTTTTCTCTGTATTGTATGCATATATGCATATCTTGAGCGAGAAAAATGGTATTTTTTACTTTTATCTGGCATTTTTGCAGCATTTGCTCTGTGCCTTAAAGAAGAAGTTCCAGTAACACTTTTTATCATTATCTCATTTTTTTGTATCATGTGGCTGCTTGGAAAGATCAAGCTTCCAAAAACCTGGGTACGAGATGGAACAATCACTCTCCTTGCGATAATTGCTATTGGATACACCTTCTACTCTTCATTTTTTTCACACCCAGAGGTATTTTTCAATGCTGCACATATGGGAATAGAACACTGGCTTGGAATACAGGAAGAATGTCGTCTGTGTGGACCTCCATACTGGTACCTCCTCATGTTGTTCTTGTATGAACTTCCAATACTTGTGCTTGGCATTGCATCTGCATACATATGGCTGGTTCAAAGAAATGGGTTTATGCGACTAACACATGCTGCATCCTGCTATTTGGATGAAGTAAAGCATCATAAGAAGTTCCACCTTACATCTAAACCGCTCGAAAAGCAAGAGTTATTTTTTGTTTTTTGTTTATACTGGCTCATTGGTTCTCTGGCATTATATGGATTTGTGAATGAAAAAGTTCCATGGCTCCTTATTCATCAGCTTCTGCCTCTGATTTTTGTTGCATCATATGCATGTAGCGAGTGGAAAACAAAAAAGGCTAAAATTACTGCTACCATCTCTATTCTCTATCTTTTTATTATGATGATACATGTTGCATTCATTCCTGTTGCTGATCTGAATGAACCAATTGTACAGGTTCAACATTCCGAGCAACTTCGCGATATGATGCCATATATCGATACTGCGAGCAACGTAGCAATTGTAACGGTTCAATACTGGCCACTTCCATGGTATTATCGAGATGTTCAAAGCAGTAATATCAAGTTTTACGGCTCATGGCTCTCTCCTGAAGAGATACATGAACGAGGTTTTGATCTTGTTATTGCTCACAATTCAAACAGCTATTCACACCTGGACGGATTCATAAAAGAAATGTATCAAAGAAGTTACTGGTTTTCATGGGATGAAACAAAAGATAGGCTGCTTGCATGGTTTTTCCTGCGAAATGGGGAGGTTGGATATGACTGGTATGACGTATTTAGAAAAACAGAAACAATTCCAGGATAACCTACTGATTCATGAATCGACGCAGCTTTTCAGGAACTGACGCAGGATCAAGACCAAGTAATGCTATCTCAAAGACCTCGTCCCAGTTTACTGCGGTCTCGACACATCCATCTTTTGTTGATACAACACCCATTGAAACAAGACCATATCGTTCTGCCATAACATTTCCTTCCTTAACTTCCATCAGACAGCCAATACCAACGATCGCTTTTGGACGATGTTCCTTGATTAAACGCTTGATAAACGAAGAACCAGGAACAATGAAAAACATGTACCCGAGATGTTCAAGCATTTTTTTTGCATATCCAATGCTGCACAGACCACAAGATCTGCATTTAAGTCCTTCTTCAGGATGCAGATGGGCAGGACATGCAACTGCTCGAAGACAATGTGGAACAAATATCGCACGTTCTGACACAGGAGTCGCCATAAATCTCTTCTTATTCAGAGTATTTTGAAGGCGCACCATCACCTGCAACACCTCATTATCTGGCACACCAAAGAGCTTGAAAAGAGAGCGCATGAATCCTTCAAGAAACATAAGCCCTGCTTTCAAAAACTCAGGAAAAATGAAATTCCCTGTTCGAATTGCATATAAGGAGAGAATAAGGAGGATAAAACCAATAAAAACAAGAATAAGAAGCAAAATGAGGGCTACTTCTCCAATAAGAAAGATCAATCTCTCTAAAAAAGGATCAGATGTAAAAAATGGTATAAACGACATTCATCCTCTCCACGCAGTGATCTTGCTACTATCTCGTGGCAGAGATACGATTCCATGCTCTGTGATAATGCCAGTAATGAGAGAATGTGGTGTTGCATCAAATGCAGGGTTATACACGGAGACTTCAGCTGGGGCAACAAGTACCCCCTGCTCTCCTCCAATGCGCAACACTTCATCTGAAGATCGTTCCTCAATAATGATATCAACTGCTCGTGCCTGCTCATCAAAAGTTGAAAGTGGTGCTGCAATGTAAAATGGAATATCATGGTACTGAGCGGTAATGGCATGAGTATATGTTCCAATTTTGTTAAACACAGCATCTGTTGTGATACGATCAGCTCCTACAACCACCATATCGATTTTTTGTTGTTGCATTAAAAGAGCAGCCATTGAGTCCGTAATAAGTGTCACATCGATATTATCATGAAGAAGTTCCCACGCCGTCAGGCGGGCACCTTGGAGAAGTGGCCGAGTCTCACATGCGTACACTGAGACTGATCGCCCCGCTGCACTCGCACTACGAATCACACCAAGTGCCGTTCCCCACTCCTTGCAGGCTAATGCTCCGGCATTACAGTGTGTTAAAACGGTTGTGTGGCGTTCAGAAGGAAATAAAGCAAGTCCATGTTCACCAATTGCATGGCATGTCAAAACGTCTTCCTGTGCAAGTGCATTCGCCTCAGCAAGCATGGCTTCTTTGATGGTGGAAATTGCTTTCTCATCTAAGGCTGCTACGAGTGAGTACACTCGATCAATTCCATAAAATAGATTCACTGCCGTTGGGCGGGTTGCACGAAGAAGAGAACGCATTTCATCCATCTCATGCTTAAAAGCGGTATATTCTGTCTTTTTCGACAGCAGAGCACCAAGTGCCATGCCATATCCACCAGCAAGCCCTAGTGCGGGAGCTCCTCGGATTTCAAGCCTCCGAATTGCACGACATACTGCTTCAATATCTGATGCAATACACTCTCGATACTCACCAGGAAGGAGTGTCTGATCAATGTACACTACGCCAGGAATTGTCTCATCAAAAAAGAGAGTGACAATCCCTGCAGTAGAGCTATCTCCCATGTACTCACTCCTGTACAGTTCCTTCCTGGGTCTCCTGTTTTATAAGAGCGATAAATGCATTCATAGCAGCTGCTCCTCCTGCCGCTACAGTATCTGGAATATCTCTTGGAGCTTGACAGGTACCGCATAGGTAAATACCTGGAACTATCGTCTTTGCAGCTATCATATCCTCAGAAGACGACGCAAAAAAACCTGAGTCTGATAGATCTATACCAAGAATGTGCGCTATCTGCTCCTGCGTCTCGATTGGTTGCATTCCAACAGATAATACAACCAGATCCGGTGTCAAACGTAGCATCTCACCAGTTTCGGTGTTTTCAAGGTTGAGTACAACAGATCCACCTTCTGGATAGATCTCTCCTGGAAGGCCACGAATAAATTCAACACCTTTCTTTATCGCGCGTTCATAGAACTCTTCATATCCTTTTCCATATGCACGCGCATCCATGTACAAAATACGCACAACGGTCTCTGGGGATTTCTCCTTGATGAGTAGAGCATTTTTCATCGCATACATGCAACAGACAGACGAACAGTACGGACGGTTAATGGCAGTATTTCTTGAACCTACACATTGGATAAAGACAATTTCCTTTGGTTTTTCTCCATTTGACAGACGCCGAATGGAGCCAAATGTTGGTCCTCCTGCATTTATCATGCGTTCAAATTCGAGACTCGTAATAACATCTGGTGCGAAGAGGTAGTGATATTGAGCTAATCCTTGAGGATCGAACGGTTCGTACCCTACAGCGACAATGATTGCTGCAACAAAGAGATGCGTTGTCTTGGGCTCGTCTTCAAAATCCTCAAGTACCGCATTCTTTCCACATGTTTCATAGCACATTCGGCAGTGTATACAATGCTCACTATCTCGAATCGCAACATTTGGAACAACCTGGCTATGTGGCTTATATATTGCTTTTCTAACTCCAATACCAGCATCAAACTGATTGTATACCTCAACAGGGCAGATTTCTGTGCAATTTCCACATCCGGTGCACTCAGATTCGTTGACATATCGCGGATGACGAATGAGCTCAACACTGAATCTCTTTTTACTTTCGCCTTCTTTCTCATTTTTGGTAACGTTGACGAGTTCGGTACAGGTATGCAGCTTAATGAGAGGGTGTCGTTCGACTTCTACCATCTTTGGAGAAAGAATGCACATAGAGCAGTCATTCGTTGGAAATGTCTTGTCGAGCATTGCCATATGCCCTCCAATACTTGGTTCTCGTTCGACAAGATGAACGAAAACACCATGCTTTGCAAGATCGAGTGCAGCGGTGATGCCTGCGATACCACCTCCCAGTACTACAACTTCATGTAATGGCTTGCATCCACATCCACAACTCGTGCAATCGTTGTGGTTCTGTATATGCATCGTTGATGTGAGTGAACTATTCATTAATTAATCCTCCTGCATATTTTTCTGCGAGTTCTACGTATGTCTGAGCGTTTTCGAGAGTGGATTGATACTGTTCATCATTTACCTCTCGTACAATCTTTCCAGGAACACCAAGCACAAGTGAGCGAGGTGGGATCTCCTTTCCTTCAGCTACAACAGCACCCGCGCCGATAATAGATCCCTCTCCAACACGAGCTCCATTCAGCACAATTGCTCCCATACCAATGAGCGCATTATCTTCGATAATGCACCCATGTAAGATAGCACCGTGACCGACAGACACACCATCTCCCACAACTGTTGGATGCCCACTGCTGGTATGGACAACACAATTATCTTGAATATTAGATCGTGCGCCGATACTAATACTGCCCTTGTCAGCTCGGAGAACTGCGCCAAACCAGATATTTACGTCCTCCTTTAAGGTGATAGAACCGATAAGCGTGGCATTTGATGCAATAAATTTCACATTTTTGTAGAGGTGCTTGTCATCCATAATTAACCTAATAATTACCAACCTTTCAGGCATGAAGGTTATGGTTGGCGGAACATTTTCACCACTTCATGCTGGGCATCGTGTCCTTATTTCGCGGGCATTTGAGATCGCTGGTCCTCGTGGACATGTAACAATTGGATTGACGAGTGACACATTTGCAGGTTCAAAAACACATCCAATCGAACCATTTGAAGAGCGAAAAAAACGTCTCATGCAGTTTATATTACAATCTGACTTTTCTACACCATATGATATTGAAGTGCTACATGATCGGTTTGGAACAACACTTACAGCACATTTTGATGCGCTCGTTGTCAGTGAAGAGACATACCCAGTTGCCAAAGAAATCAACGCTGAACGTCATTCATTACACCAGCCATACGTTGAGATTTACCAGATCTCATGTGTGCTTGCGGAAGATGAAAGATGGATCTCAAGTACGAGAATCTGGAGAGGAGAGATAGATATTGACGGGAAGGTAAAGCATTCTGAAACAGAGCCATAAGCAACTACAATTTACCTGTATTATCACTTGTACATTGGCATAGCCTTTGGAGACGCATACCCAAGGCTCTTTTGTACCATGTGAATATCTCCAGTCTGATGATAGAGTTTTTTCGCGTAACTGTGGCGAAGAGTATGGGGCGTAATGCCTGGTGGAGCGTATTGCCTGAAAATATGTTGAATCGTTCGTGGTGAGATTTGCCCATTTTTATGCCCTAAAAAGAGAGGACCTGACGTCCTTTTTCCAATATATTCCATTATTGTCGCAAGGAGTTCGTTGTCAATAAATATGACACGTATTTTGTTACCACGTCCATGGATTTTGATTGTTTGCGATTCAGGAGAGATATCTTCGATAGCAATAGCACATAACTCTGAGACACGAACACCGGTGGCATAAATCAGATGAATGATCAGCTGATCACGTGCATTATCTACGCTATCAAGTAGATGCATTACCTCTTCATGGCTTAAAAAAGGAGATATTGTTTTTTCTATTTTTGGTCTTTCTACTCTTGAAACAGGGTTTAATGTAGATGCACTATTTGTTTGACGTTCAATATACCGATAATATTGCTGAATTGTTGAAATGATCCGATATACTGTTTTTTCACGATAGGAGTGGTTATCAACCAAAAATGAAAGATATAGTTCGATTTCTTCAGGAGAAGCCATGGCATCAATGTCTAGTCGTTGATGTGCCTTGTTCATCCACTCTCGAACTGGCTTTTTCTCCCCTGTTGTTCTCATAATAAACAGGTAATGTCCAAATTGTCTGAGCACCTGTTCATAGCTCGCGATGGTTTTTTCTGAGTAATGATGCAGATGCAGGTACTGGAGGTACTTTGAAAGCCACTCAGAAAAATACACTCCATTCACGCATACTATTGTTGAATACAGGTATTTAATTTACCGTAACCTTCTCGTTTCTTTTATTACTCTATGAGAATGAGGGTATGCGTATCGGCAGCATCAAATGTTGATTTCCCATCTGGCATGTACGCCAGCGTCTCAATAATCCATCCGATATTTTTTGCAGTTGCATAGACATCAATTCCAGATCCTTCCATACTTGGACGTACCTGATCACGAAAGAGGCAGATCGTTCCTCCGTCTTTCAGTGTACATCGCGCACATACTGAACATGGGTGAGCAGAAAATGAAAATGCCTTGTAGTACCCAGCAAGAAATGCATGTCGTTCAAGAGCAAGCATACTTTGGTGTACCCAAGCTGCTGTTGTCTGTGGATTTCCAGGAGGAGAAGTATACCCTTCAAACCCACCTCTTTCCGTGAATCGAACCATAACAGCGTGTTGATACTCAGCCAAAACATTTCTAGTTTCTTCAGGAGTTGGTGCGTATGGAGGGCAGGAAAAACGTTTTCCATAGCCTCTACACCCATATTTGCATTTCAAAGCTACAAATTCTGATACAACGATCTTACTGGTGACAAGGTATTGTGCAGTTCCACCCATGCTCTTTGCATACCTAATAAGTTCATCAATCTCTGTCTGTAATGATACTATCTCGCTCATACTTTTCCATAGCCCTCTTCTTTCATAGTCTCTGACTTCAAAACATATATGCTAAGAATTATGCCATCTTTTGAGACTATCAAGCAAACAGATTCTGATGCTTGTTTCGAGCGCCTCTATCAGATACTACATGAATATGAGAAAGGGGAGAAAATACTTATCGCTTACTCAGGAGGAGTAGATTCTGGCCTTCTCTGTGATATTGCGTGGGAACGTATTGGAGAAAAGATGATAGCTCTCTTGCTGGTTGGTCCATTTATTCCACAACATGAAGTTGATGAAGCGATATCGTTTGCACGTGAACGTGCATTTCCTCTGCTTGTTCGCGAATATGATATGCTCACTTTTTCAGATATTACTGAAAATACAAAAAAAAGATGTGCGTTTTGCAAACAACATATGGCTGATCTGCTCTGGCAGGTTGCAAACGAACATGGATGTAGCACTGTTATTGATGGGGTATGCGTCTCTGATACAGCTGAGTATCGCCCAGGCATTGAAGCCAGTACAAAAGCAGGAATAAAACATCCGTATTTAGAGTGTGCTATTACAAAATCAGAAATTAGAAACGTTGCACAGAGGCGTGGGCTTTCTCTTTGGGATAAACCATCATCAGCATGTCTTGCTTCCCGCATTCCATATGGAACGGCTCTGACAAAAGATCTGTTGCGGCTCGCTGAGCGTTCAGAGTGCTATCTCCATGAACGTGGTTTCTCACCGGTTCGTGTACGCATACACGATGATATTGCACGTATTGAGATTACTCCTGAACAGTTTCAGACACTGATCAAGATGCGAAAAGAGATCATCTCTTCATTTCGTGGATTTGGGATTTTGCATGTTACACTCGATATGATTGGGTACAGATCGGGTAGCATGGATGAGACTGTAGATCTATAAACAAGATACACATAGAGGGAAAAGAGGGATGAAACAAGAACCCCAGGTCAAAAAAGTTCTATATTGGTGTGAATCGTGCAATATTCCGTTAATTGCAAAGACATGTGCTTGCAAAGAATCTGGGTTCTCTATTCCAATACCAGAACCTCATGAGATTCGCCCAGCACTTGCTCATGATCATGAACTTATCACTCGTTTATTTGAAGAACGATTTGGTGTATCGTCTCTTCCGCATGTCATTCTCCTTGTAAAGATAGGAGGGGTAGATCGCACAGAAGCGCTGATTATGAATGGACATCGATGTGGAATACTGGCATTTGATCCTGTAACTCGTACGTATTCCCTCTCTGTGAATAGTGAGGTTCTCTCGTTTCTTCTCCCTCATGCAATACGTGGCATCGTAGCCATTCCAAAAGAACGTGGAAAAAATCGACGTATTGGTGGTAAAAAAGTTGAAGTGCAGACTGATGAACCAGATGGCTCAGTTATTGTCACATATGGAAATCAGCATGGAACAGGAATGCTTCGTGATGGGTATGTGCGGGTGCATGAACTCGTATCTGTGGAGCATGCGATATTCAAGAACCCTACCTGGGACGATGTCATCCAAAAAAATACATTTCATCTCAAACATTTGGAACGCCAAGCTGTACGTGATATTAAGCATCATATAAGATTGAATGAAAAAAATCGCTCCACTGTCAATGTATCGTTCTCAGGGGGGAAAGACAGCACCGCAGTGCTTGAACTTGCAAAAAAAGCAGGTGTTACATCTGCATTTTTTATTGATACCGGACTTGAGTTCCCAGAAACACTTGAGTTTGTCAAAAAACAGGGTGTTACCATGGTTCCCCCAGGTGGAGATTTTTGGTCAGCTGTTAGAAAAGCAGGTCCACCTGCAAAGGATAATCGATGGTGCTGCAAGTTGCTCAAGTTCTCTCCTCTTAAACAGTATTTGGAGACGATCGGGCCTTGTCTCACTGTTCAAGGTAACCGATGGTACGAGTCATGGAATCGAAGTGGTATTGATATTACAACTCAAAACCCTGCAAACCCACTGCAACTAAATTTATCACCAATTCGTCATTGGAGAGCACTGGAAGTGTTTCTCTATCTCTGGTGGAGAAACATTCCATATAGCTCGCTGTATGATAGGGGATTTGAGAGAATTGGCTGCTATTTATGTCCAGCAATGCTCGAAGCTGAGTACGAACTCATGCGAACAACACATCCCAATATGACAGAAAGGTGGGATACCCTGCTATATGAAGAGGCACAAAAAAATGGATATAGTGATGCTTATGTCTCGTATGGGTTATGGCGGTGGAAGGAGCTCCCTGCAAAGATGAAAGAACTATGTGAAAGAGAAGGCACATCAAAAGTACGAAAGAAAACAGATGTCTCGCAGAAGATCCCATCTACCCCACCTGCACCCTCTCTCGATGCTGCTCGCAGTGACTTTATCATGCTTTCAGATCTTGTATACCTTGACAGTGCGGCAACGAGTCTCTCTCCAGAGCCAGTTATTGCTGCTATGATCGAGTATGAGCACTTTTATCGTGCCAATGTAGGACGTGGTGTACATCGCTTGTCCCAAATAGCAACGCAGCGATACTGGCATGCTCATGAAAAAGTTGCACAGTTTATTAAAGGAAGCAGTGGGACGACAGTGTTTACCAAAAACTGCACAGAAGCAATTACGACTGTTGCACACGGATTAGACTGGAAGCCAGGAGATCACATTATCACAACGATATTTGAACACCATTCAAATATACTTCCCTGGAAACAGTTAGAAAAAACAGGAGTCAAAATAGATGTCATTCCAATGACACCAGAATTTCTGTTAGATATGGATGCTCTTTCTCGTGCATTTACCAAAAACACAAAACTCGTATCAGTGTGCCATGTTTCTAATGTCTTTGGTTCGATTCTTCCAGTTGAAAAGATAGCGGCTCTATGCAAACAATATAATGCACTGTTCCTTGTAGATGGGTCGCAATCAGTACCACATTTTCCAATTGATGTACAGCAGCTCGGGTGCGATTTCTTATGCTTTTCAGGTCATAAAATGCTTGGACCGACGGGGACAGGAATTCTCTGGATCCGGGAGAACATCCCACCATTGAATCCATTAATGGTAGGTGGAGGAACAGTCGAACATCTCTCTCCCGCGGGATATACACTCCTCTCCAACTACGAAAGATATGAAGCAGGGACACCGAATATTAGTGGAGGAATCGGGCTTGGTGCTGCTGTTGATTATCTAAATGCACTTGGAATCGAAAACATACGAGAGCATGAACAGAAATTGTCAAGAGCTCTCATTAATGGGCTTAAAGAAATTTCTGGGGTGACGATATATGCTCCATCTGATCTGACACAGCACACAAGCGTTGTTTCATTTTCTGTAGAAGGGTTTGATCCGCATGAGGTCGCCCAGTATCTTGATGAAGAAGCGGATATCATGGTACGCTCAGGTCATCATTGTTGTATGCCAGTTATGGAATATCTTGGTATATCAGGAACAGTCAGAGCAAGCCTACACCTCTATTCATCTATGTCAGATATACAGGCACTTGTTACGGGAGTAAAAGAACTTGTGAGAGGGAAATGACGTCATGCATGCGAAAAAAATCAGGGAGCATGAGAGCAAGTACAAGAAAGAGAAGGTAGCTCCACTGTTAGAGGAAGAAGCTGTTTCTATTAGATTGAATGGCTCGTATTTGCTTACTGCAATGATATCTCCAAGTAACAAAGAAGAGTTTGTTACAGGATATTTATTCACTGAAGAACTCATCTCTTCCCTGACAGATATTGAATCCCTCCGCATTGAAGACAATACAGTGAGTGTTCTGACGAACAATCCATTTAAGATGTCAAAACGTCGTATGGTAATCTCTGGATGTGGAGGCTCGTCTTCATTTCTTGATGAAAAAAAACTCAAAACAATTGTAACATCATCATACTTTCATAAGTCAGCTGTTCACAAAAGTGTAGTTGGACTCCCATTCACACCAACTGCCGCGTTATGGACTAATGATACCTGCATATTTCAGTGCACTGATATCGGCATTCATTCCGCCTGTGTTACATGCATTGGGTATGGACTGATGCATGTTATTGACTTTTCAGCATGTATCCTTGCTATATCTGGCAGAATTGCCACGGATATTGTTAGAATGTCTTTGATATGTGGTATTCCTGTAATCGCTTCTTCTTCAATAACAACGAACCTCGCTGTTCGTATTGCGGAACAAATGGGGCTTTGCATTATATGCGGTGTCGATAATGATGATATGATAATATACACTAACAAAAATTGCATAATAAATTCATAATACTGTAATACTGAGACATTTTTCCTGATTTTATCATATTTCAAATGATTTTCAAATGAATACTTCTAATCATTTTTATCAATCTTTAGAAGTTTCAATATGCGTTTCTTTTATTTGAAAATGATTGCAGAGATATGATTATCTTGTAAATGTGGGCTATTTGTTGTTTATTGCATTAGATCTATTGTAACAATCAGGTGTATTTATATTCTAGTTCTTTTAGATATTTAGTTACACACCGAAAAGGAAGCTTTGATATTATGGTGAAAGGACCCTCCATTATACTAAGTGAGAAGGATGAACTTCTCGCTGAAAAATTTATCGAAGGTGGTCTCAAAAAGAATTTTGCACGGATATTGATTCTTTTATCCAAAAAAGATGAACTCACATCCCGTGAAATTGAAAGAGGCACCGATCTTCGCCAACCTGAAGTAAGTATTGCAATTAATTATTTGAGCAAACGCAAATGGGCACGTGTTTCTAACCTTATTACTGAGAACAAAGGTAGACCTGTAAAATTGTACAAGCTCTCTATGACACTCAACGAAATAATTGATGAAATCGAAACTGAAAAAAAGGAAGAATTTGATTATCAAATGACTCTGCTCAAAGAGACAAGAGAATTGATCAAAGAGGATAAAAAGAACAATAGTACTGCTTAAAAACGTTACGTGTAGTATATTATTTGCACTGCTACTCCCCACCTATAACTACTATCTTATCAGAAAATTCGGTCATAAGTCCACATCCAACGACCCCTGCTATATTGTTTAGGTACTGTTGGAGGGCTTTTGGATCAGAAATAACACCAACCGAATAGTCCAGAATGACATTTCCATTGTCTGATATAACAGGACCATCTTTTTTCACGCCTTCTCGAATGGTGATTTCCCCTTGTTTTGAAAGTTCTGCCACGACGTAGGAGACTGCAAAAGGTGTTACCTCTAGTGGAATTGCACCATCGAGCACATTGACCTGTTTTGATGGATCGATGACAACTATGAAGGTTTTTGCGTAGGCTGCAACGACTCTTTCACGTACATGAGCTGCTCCTCTACCTTTGATGAGCCATTTATGGGGATCAACCTGATCTGCTCCATCAACAGCGATATCGATGCTTGAAACATCAGCTAGGGAGCAGAGTGGAATGCCAAGTTCTCGTGCCCGTATCTCTGTCTGCAATGAAGTTGGAATACCACGTATGGTGAGTCCTTCAGAGATCCGCTGTGCAAGCCTTTCCATCATGTAGTATACTGTAGATCCCGTTCCAATACCAAGGATCATGGCATCTTCAATCATATCTGCTGCACGGTATCCAGCAGCCCGCTTTGCTTCTGACATTGAGGTACAGATTACGTGATCACGTAATAAGATTCTGTCTGATCATCATCTGGATATACAATAGATTTCTTGCGAATTTAAGTTGAAATATATGCGACGAGGCAGGAAGTCAAAGCTGTGCATTGAATGGTAGTGTAGTTCAATGGCACTGAAAGTACGCGATAAACACCAGATGTACGGAGCCCCCAGTAAGTCAATCCGTCAATAAAATGTAGTTTTAGCAATTATATTCATAAATTATGGAATATATCCATATGCCGCGCTATAATGTCACACTGACCGAAGAAGAACGTCATGAATTTGAATTGGTTGTACAAAAAGGT
>Ga0209737_10000744_pt1 | contig 25129 bp, 28 predicted proteins | sample TergutCu122P3_FD_187284 | JGI IMG/M metagenome (GOLD analysis project Ga0209737, IMG submission 187284) | Cubitermes ugandensis P3 segment gut microbial communities from Kakamega Forest, Kenya - Cu122 P3 (SPAdes) (version 2) | ecosystem: Host-associated > Arthropoda: Insects > Digestive system... | reverse complement strand
GCCAAGCCGCTTGCCTCCAAAGCCCTCATGCCCTCCAAAGCCCCCATGCCGCAAGCCCAAGCCGCCTTGCCCCCTTGCCGCCTTCCAAAATGGCAGCCCGTCCGCCCCCTGCCACTGCCTTCCAAAATGGCAGCCTGCCACCGCCTTCCAAAATGGCAGCCCGCCCGATCACCCCTGCCCCCTGCTGCAACCTTCCAAAATGGCAGCCGCTTTTACCCTGCTGTAACTCTCTATTGTTATGGCCGTTACCCGCCGTTTCGATGCGCCTGATGCCTGCGCAACTGCCCGCCGTCCGACTGACAACGACTGATCGAAAAAACCGATATGCTGCATGTTATACGCTTGTATTACAGACGTTTGCAGCCGTACCAAAATGCCGGTGACTATCGTCTGCATCCCCCTAATGCCAACACCGACAACGTTCTGTGACACAGCCGGTTGCCTTATCTGCGGGATGCCTTTTCGTGTTGATAATCAAGCGTTTGCATCTATCTAATTATCAGCCTGTTGCAGCCGCCCGCCCGCTGCGCCTGTGCGCACTGCCGCCCACTGTGGACACCCGCCCGACGACGTGAGCGCCTACGAGTTGAAACCTTTGTAATACAGACGTTTGCAGCCTTCCGAAAATGCCGGTGACTACCGACTGCATCCCCCTACTGCCAACACCAACAACGTGCTGTGACACAGCCGGTTGCCTTATCTGCGGGATGCCTTTTCGCCTTGATAACCAATTGTTTACAACTATCTAATTATCAACCTGTTGCAACCGCCCGCCCGCTGTGGACACCCGCCCGACGACGTGAGCGCCTACGAGTTGAACCCTTTGCAAATACTTGTAATACAGCCGTTTGCCGACGTACCGACTGCGACGACTGCCGACACCCCCCTACCGACAGCACCGACAACGCCCTGAATTTTAGCCGTTTGCGACACCTGCGCACATCGTCGAAAATGCCCGTCCTGACTGCCTTTGCGGACGCTGACACCCTGTTTTTTTGCCTGTACACAAAATAATATTCCTCTGTAATACAGCCGTTTGCGAGTGTACACATTTGCGCCTGTTGCCGTCCCTGTGCCGACTGCCTGCCCATGAGCCGCCCGCCTTCGCGGACGTTTTTTTGATTTTTAATGTGGGATTGTTCCAGATGGCTGTATGTCAATCACTTACACGCGTAGCCCGCTGCGCCTGTGCGACTGCGGACACGCCCGCCGTTGCAGTTCCGACCGTTGAGCCTGCCGACTGCGGACATCCGCCCCGATGCAGCCGTACCCCTTTGATTTTCAGCAAGTTAAAAACGTTGTAACCGCTTGTATTACAGCCGACCGCCCGCATCGCCTGTACGCACTGCCGCCAATTTCCTTTGTGGGTGGGTGGGGAGTGGTTTAGGTAAGTAATAAAAGAATAATCTTTTTTTCCATAAAAGAATATATATTTATTGTATATTTGCAGCAAAATAATTTAATAATTTATACCATGAAAAAACATAAGAACCGAAAAGCATACGGATATACGGGTGAAATAAGGACACTGAAAAAGGATTTAAAACGGTTTGGATTTGAGCCGGGTAAATTAGAACAGTGTATGGAAAACTGTAATTGCAGCACAGTTTATTTTAGTTGCAATGATATTTTATTTGATTGGTTTGCTGACTTTTGCGAGATTGTATTTCCTAATCAAATTTCCTTATATTACTATGTTCCTGACGAAGACAAATGGCATACGTTATGAGCGCAAAGAAAATCATAAAAGCAAAGGAACCTGTAACAATCAGGTTTAAGAAGTTACAAAACGGAAACAAATCCATATATTTAGATATTTACCGGGACGGAAACCGCAAATACAAATTTCTGCAACTGTACATCGTACCTGAACACAGCGAAACGGAAAAGGAACAAAATCGCAAAACTCTGGAACTTGCCAACAAAGTCAAATCAAAAATGATTTTAGATATGGACAATGTGGAGCATGGTTTTAAAAATGATACCGAAAAGCAGAAAAGCAACTTCATCACGTGGCTACAGGAACTGACCAAAAAAATGGATACGCCCGAAACTAAAAGCACGTATTATACTTATAAGGCGCTAACGAAACATTTAATCAACTACAAAGGCAAGGTAACCTTCAGGCAGGTGACAAAAGAATATTGCAAAGGCTTTACCGATTACTTGAAAACGGCAATGAATAAAATGTATAACGGGAAAAAGTTATCAGAAGGCAGCCAGTACGAATACAGCGGAAAATTGGCGGTTGTTTTGAATTTGGCAATGAAAGACGATTATATGACCAGTAACCCTATGGAAAAACTAACCCGGTACGAACGCCCAAAGGAACCGAAAAGCAAAACGGAATATTTGACATTAGAGGAAATAAAGATGCTGGTTAAAACACCATGCGTTAAACCCATGGTAAAACAAGCCTTTTTGTTTACCTGTTACAGTGGCTTGCGGTTCTCGGACGTAAAAAAATTAACATGGGGCGATTTGCAAAAGGACAATGACGGACAAAATATTATCAGATATCAGCAAAAAAAGGTAAAGGAATACGAATATTTACAGATTTCGGAAGATGCGTTAAACTACCTGCCCAACCGGAACGGTGCAATGGATGGTGATACGATTTTCAGGCTGTCGCAAAACGGATATACGAATGAAACGCTATCAGGATGGGCGTTGGCGGCGGGTATCAAGAAACATGTAACGTTTCATGTTTCCCGGCATACCAACGCAACGTTGTTGCTTTCTCTGGGAGTGCCTATTGAAACGGTGTCGAAACTGTTAGGACACTCGGACATCAAAACGACGCAAAGGTATGCGAAGGTGGTAGACGCCAGTAAGCGCGAAGCAGTGAGCAAACTGGACGGGTTAATTAGTGGTTAGTGGTTAATGGTTAATGGTGCAAATGTACATTTGTGTTTTGGTGTTTTGGTATAAAGGTATTTTTGTACTTTGGTACAAAGGTATATTTGCATCTTTGCATCTGGGATGTGATACAAGCCCCCCTGCCCCCCAAAGGGGGGAAAGGTGTTTTTGGACATTTGGACATATGTATTTTTGCATCTTTGTATAAAGATATTTTTGCATCTTTGGACATTGATACATTGGTACATTTATATATATGTGTTTTTGCATCTTTGGACAAAAATATTTTTGCACCTTTGCATTTTGAATAAAATAAATCAATATCTTTGTGTTTTTATAAATCATTACAGGCATGGCAAAAGTAATATGCGTACTCAATCACAAGGGCGGCGTGGGAAAAACCACGACAACGGCAAATGTGGCGGCTGGTCTTAACATTTTAAAATATAAGGTATTGATGATAGATTTAGACCCGCAGGCAAATTTAACTGTACACTTCGGGTTTCCGCAGGAAAGCGAAACCGAAATAACGATTTATGAAGCTTTGACAGGAAAAGCGAAACTACCCATTAAGAATGTACCCGGGGTAAAAGGACTTGATATTGTTTGTTCATCGACTGACGATATGGTTGATATTGAAATACAACTAACGCCGGTTATCGGGCGGGAAAACATATTGAAGGAATTGATAAAGCCTATTAAAGACAGGTACGATTATATAATGATAGACTGCCCGCCATCGCTGGGAATTATGCCTTTGAACGCCTTGTCGTGCGCAGATATGGCTATTATCGTAGTTGAGCCTGCGAAGTTTAGCCTTGACGGGATGACTAAAATATTTGAAGCCATGGAAATGGTACAAACACGCATCAACCCGGATATTAAGCATTACAGGGTATTGCTGACAAGGTACAACGCCCAAAAGGTCATACATAAAAACGTTGTTGAAAATATAACTACCCACTACGTTGATAATGTACTAAAAACGATTGTACGCAGTAATGTGAGCCTGGAAGAGGCTGCGATGAAAGGGATAGACATTTTCAGACATGAAAGAAAATCGAGCGGCGCAGCCGATTATATGAGCGTTTGTGAGGAATTGATAAAACAGATATAAAGAAATGGCAAAAAAGGATTTCAAAGAAGGAATTGCAAAATCATTAACCCCGACAAAAACGGGTATGGACAATGTTTTTAGTCCGACAACGGAAAAAGAAAAAGGAAAAACCGTGGAAATAGGGGAAGCAGAAAAAGAGACGGCGGGTAGGACGGTTGACACTGAAACAAGAACAGGGAGCAGGGAACTGCCGAAGGCAGCAGCAGAAAATGTGCTTGTAGGTTACCATATCAGATACCCGAAGGAATTACAAAAAAGGATTAAACGCTTTTGCATTGAACACGACGGAATAGATATGAAAGACGTTTTTACAAACGGCGCAATCATGTATTTAGATACATACGACAATTAACCACCATTAAAACATAGCATCATGAGCCCATAAAATAAACATCATATTGCGCCTGCGGGCGCAAAAACTTATCGGAATTAGCGAATAGCAACATATTCAATTATATCGGAGTGTTCCAAACCGAAATTTTGTTTTCAAGTTACTTTAAGTTAAGAATAGTTGCCATATGCCCGTGTGGCGTGGTGAAACTTGTTTAACTTAAAAGGAATGGAACCCCTTGATATGATGCAAGTTGAAATTCCACGCTTTTTTGATTTGTAAACAGTAAATTTTTAATCATCAATTTTATAACGCATGACAAAAAAGAATTTTAATAAAGATAAAGCCGGGGAAACGGGGAAAACAGGGAAAGGAATCGGGGAACTGCCGGAGGCAGTAACGCAAACAGACGATGATGTTTTGGTCAATTACAATATCAGGTACTCAAGAAATTTGCAAAAAAAGATCAAACGATTTTGTATTGAACACGACGGAATAGACATGAGGGACGTGTTTATACAGGGGGCGATGATGTACATGGAAAGTAAATAACGTTATTTTTCGACTGCGGGCGGGCGCATGGAGCGTGGTTCTGTCGTCCATCGGACCGGACAACGGAAAAAATAACATTATTTTCACAGCGGCGCCATCATAAAATATCCATACCGGGACACATAAATAACGTTATTTTGGGTATTGACAACGTTTTTAGCGGGACAAGGGAAACCGAAAAAGAGATGACGGCGACTGATGGGACGGTTGACCCTGAAATAAGTACAGGGGACTGCCGGAAGCAGCGCCGAAAACGAGGTTTTACGCGACAGACACCTACCGACCAAAACAAAGAAGCGCCCTTTAGACGCCTCTTTGTTAACATTAATGATTTAAAATCAATCAAATTCTGCAAGTACGGTAAAACCCAAAGGGTTCAATATAAACTCAAGTAACGCAAGTTTTTTATTACAGACATCGTATACAACATCCCCCACTGCACGTGAATTTATATAAAACATGGATTGAGATAAAATCATAAGATCTGGAAACGAAGTAGGAGATAGAGGTATATGGAAACTTCCGGACACTGTTTTTGTACCTGCCACACCAAACCAAGCGTCTGCAAACAACGTTTTAACAGGAGAAAAACTAATATAACTGTTGGGGACATCTACAAAATACCATGCTTTCCCATTAAAGTTTATTTCAATCGTATGTGCCTCAAACCCAAGAATCCATACTAGTAAAACCTTCTTATAGTTATCGCAATATACTATCCAATCTATACGATTAGCAGTACCAGAACCCTTCTTTATGGTAAAATTGTATCCTGCAACTGCTTTGTCTCTACCATCTACTTTACTATTTTCAAATGATGTACCACAACCCATATACACCTTTGCACCAGCACGCTGCTTTGTAGGAGAAGTTTGATCAGATAAGTCAGTTTTATCTGAATACCCATTGTAAAACGGTATATCATTTTCATTTATTCCTTTAAAAAAGTCTAATTTTTGCAAATTTTCATCAAGATAGTATTTTTTGGTAGTGTGGTACAACTTTGGCAAAAGGATAGTATCACCATACCTATCAACTATAAGTTCAATATATTTAGAGTTTTCATCTAAAATATTATAAATATCTTCCATAGATTTTATATTTTCAAAATCAATGGAAAAAAACACCTCCTCACTTTTCGTTGCAAAGGATTTGTATCCTTTACTTTTTTCGAAAGCGATTCTTTCAGATTTCGGTAGCCCTACTATATTATATTCGTCTACCACACCACTATAAAAATTCTTTGGCTCTTCGCCAAGAAAACTATCATTTACTTGCATATCTCTATTACAGGAAAACAGAAACAATACAACACTAAAAATTAAAAAAATTATGTTTTTCATGATAAAATTTGATTAAGTATTTAAAAAATAAAAAGAATATCACATATAAGACGATTGAAAGAGGAAAAAGTACCATAGCGACAAGAAAAAAAATCAAATTTTTTCATTTTTTACTTTCTCCGAAATACTTTCGCAGTTTATTTATACCTTTTGAGATGTGTTTACGTACTGTATGGACAGAGATGTTCAATTTATCTGCAATTTCCTGATAACTCAATCCTTCCAGTCTGCCTAACAGAGCTTCTTTGCATCTTGGCGATAATTTGTCGACAGCGTTTAATACTTCGGTTTCGGATTCCTTCAAAATCAACAGGTACAAAGGAGTGTCGTTGTCCAGTTGCTGATATGAATCGCTAACATCGGACATATACTCTTCGTATTTGCGCTTGATTTTTTGGCGCTTCAAATGATCCATGCAGCCGTTGTGTACGCATGTATACAAATATGACGGCAACGATTCGCAATCTTCGATGGCCCGCGGGTTCTGCAACACTTTCAGGAAAACGTCGCCTACTATGTCATTGGCTTCTTCTTCACTCCCTACTTTTAGCACTGCTGCCTTACCCAAATTTTCGAAAAGGGATATATACGCCTGCTTAATCCGCTCCCTGTTGCCGTTACCGGTCTTTTCTGTTTCGTTGTTGATATAGTGTAACATGAAGATTTTTTGAAGCATCAAAAATATTTGTTCTTTTTGAAATCATTGCAAGTATTTTGTACTTTTTTTATCTTCTTATAATGCCCGTTATTGTTGATGTTTTTGAAATATTTTTTGATTCACGAATTGTTTTGACGTTTATTCACGAATTATTTTTTTCAACTTCCCATTTTTTATCGCGTATCGAATGGAAAATTCCGAGACGCCTTCCTGTTTTGCAATGGAATTGACGCTCTGACCATTGTTCAGCGCTTCCTGTATGCGCGGGAGTTTGTCAGGCGTCATTCTCCTTCTGTTTTTCTTTTCATTTGGCTGTTCTTCATGTACCTTCCGGTTGTTACTGTGGTCGGGAACAAAAATCAAACGGTTATTGGAAGCAAGGCTCACCGCCTGCGCTCTTGAACGCACTTTTAGTTTATCATAGATAGACGCCTCGACGTTTCGTAAAGTATTAAGGGAAATGCGAAGTATATCAGCTATTTCCTGTCTCGTTATACCTGCTTTGCTTAATTCCAAAATCCTTTTTTCCCGTGGTTTTAAACTTATCACCGGCTCTTGTTTCCAACGGCCGCTATCCAGCGAGTATTGATAATAAACGTCTTTATTTCTGTGATAGGCGCAAAGGTTTCCCGGCGTATCCTTCGTATGGTGCACTGTGCAAATTGCCATCCGCGCCTGATTGTTCACTATAAGCGGCGTTACTCTGTGTTGCATCATCAGTCCATCGGTTTTATGTGTTCTGAAACTGATTTTTGCGTAAATCAAATCATTTAGGGAAGCAGGATGTGTGAAATACCGGACAATTTCCTGATACATCTTTTCCGCCATTGGGTAATCTTCCGGATGTATTATTTTTTGATAATAATCATAGCCTAAACTCAATACATCCTCTGAAGCGAGGCCACTTAAAAAAATCCCATTTTCGGACACAAAGCGAAAACACCGGTGGTGGAAATCTACAACATATACGCTTTCATCCAGCAAATTCGATACAGCTCTCAATGATTCCAAATAAGGTTCTATGTCAACTTTAGCAACCACCGGAGCGCCATTTTTTGTTTTCATACGTGAAAAATTTAAAATTATACGATATGAATACAATCAAAAATGGTTTTAGGGTAGGTCAAAGGAAAAATTTTAAGCGATTTTTTTTAATACAAAATAGTTAAGTTAATCAAATTCAATATAATATTCCAAATTGCCGCTTTGGAAGGTTATCCTGTCTTTAACGATTTTTCGGTCGGGCAGTCTTTCGGCAAATAAAAGATATTCGCCGCTTTCCTTTATATACACTATAAAAGGGGCTTTTCCCACCTCGTAATAATCGCGGGCAATTTGAACGGTGTCGCTGTTGAATAACCATATTTCACAATCATGGGTAGCGGTGAACGTGATGGAGTCCCGGTCATAGATGGGGTAATCAACACATGCGGAGAAAACCACGATGATAACAAGAATTACAGGATGAACAAGATTTTTCATGGGGTTGCGGGTCATGCCCGCAATGATGGCGCGACTGGTTTGTGGGTGAGGTTTCGGGGGCTTCATTGATTAGGGGTTTAATGAATTTAATAAAGACAGTAAAACGGATTTGGGAATGACCTGGCTGCCGTGTATTACAAAGCGCTCCCAGTTGCCATCATGGAAAATGTAAGATATAGCATTGATGATGTTGTTACGCGCTTTGAATTGCCGCAAGGATTTCAAAGATGTAAATTCGCGCACTAATGAGGCGGCAGGGTCTTCACCCACAAGCTTAAACTTCATTTGCGGGCAACTGGGAGTTTGAGGGCTTGGGAATAATTCATTCATCGAATGGGATTTTTGGGTTTTTATGATATTCTTTACCGAATCTTTTTCGCAGGCTGTTGTCGCCTCTGTCGTGCGCCAAGTGGCAAAATTGGCATAAGGCCTTCAGGTTTTCCTCGCGGTTGTCGGTTGTGTCGCGGTTCAGATGGGCAACGGATAAAACAACCTTTTTGCCGGTGACCGGGTGGGGTTTGTAATTTTCGGCGCCACAAAGTTCACACCGGTTCCGGGCGCGTTCGAAGCGGATGCGGCTACTGATGGTGTTCCAGTTGACGGGATAATTTTCTTTATTGATGGGCATGGGGGAGTTATCTGGTTTATCTGGTTTCCGAGTCATGTAGCGCAATATCAAAGAAAAAGAGACTGTCACATAAGACAGCCTCTTTTTTATTTTGAATATAATTTCTTACTCTTTTATGAATCGAAATGACTGCTGCGTGTCGCGGCCTATGAGCATGAGAATATAATTTCCGGGCAGTAAATCTTGTACATTTATTTGATTGGTCTGATTCACTGGCGAAATATTTTTAACTACATTACCCGATGCATCAAAAATACGCATGTGCGTGTAATTTCGCTTACGATTAAGGATAACATGTAAGATGTTTCCAACCGGATTTGGGTAAATACTTACCTGATCATCGGCTTGGTTGATCTCTGGTTGGGGTGATTGGTTGGCATTTAATCTTTTAGAGGCAAATTCGCTTATTTCATCGAGGTGTAATGAAGGAGGAGCCCTAAAAGTACTGTCAAAATAATTACTGCAACTACTACAATAAATAGTGCCAACAGCCTGCTTCCACTGCCCGGTAATAGAGTTTTGTCCCACGCAATATATATCAATAGCATTATATTGGTATATGCTTCTATATTTTGTGCTACCATCGATATAAGCATAAATTGATGTACCCGTACCTAACGACACCCACCCATTATTAGTGTCAGCATACCAATTGTATGTATAATTACTGCTTACATCGCTTACGATACCGGTAATATTTGACAGCGAAAAGGAATAGTATTGATATGGACTAACTGAATATGGAAGACTCAAATAAAAATTAAAAGTGGGAGCGTAACTGTTGGTATTGATAATGGTACGAGGATAAGCAGATTCTGTAGTTGAGTAATGACTACTAGTGTTATAAACAGCTAACTTATAATTATAAAGATTTGCATCAGTTACTGTGTGGTTATATGGCCCATAAGTTACAGTTGTACCAACATACGGAACCGTTGCAATGGTAATCCAAGGCGAATTTAAAAATCTTTGCCGTTGAAAAACTAAACCTGTTGGAGAATTTCTTGTAGGAATTGAGAGGGTGTTGGGAAAATCAAAAGGCTGATAGGTAAAGCTTAAAGACAATGTGCTACCTGAGAGAGTAATGGATGATGTAGCAAAATTACCGGATCTCATAACCGGTGGAGTTGTGGCTGTACTCATCATATTGTTGTAGATAGAATTAACAGAATTTCGTAGAACATCTGAAAAACCATTATGGAAACTAGAGAGATAATTTATCATTGACTTTGTACTTACATTCTTCATATTATTGAAAATCAAAAACACCCTGCCCGGCATCGCTATATCGTCATTGTCAGTTAGCGTATTAAAATTAGCACCTGATGCCTGATATGAATATGATAATGTTCCATCCTGTGGAACACCATCGTATAAATTCCATAAAAAACTTGACCCACGTGCCACAGCAGGGAAGGAAGAAAAAGGATAGTTCATATAATCAAACCTTGGAGTTGAGAAAGAATTTAGACTAAGGTTGTCTCTTGTCCTTGTACGAAGATCCGGACCATCAACACCTCCAATTGCAATACCTTTTCTGTAGGCAAAATGCCGTGATGCGTATGAATAAAACACAGACCATGCTTCAGTGAGATCATATAGAACGCTTGCGTTGGTCATTGCAGACCATGCAGAAGAATTCGCCCCCCACATAAAATAGTGCACATAATGCCCATATTCATGGGCAGCGGTTCTCATTGGAAACAAAGAACCATTAATATTACTATCGTAAGAATAAAGATCGCTCAAATTAATTCGAAGACTTGGGGACGTAGTGAATTGACCAAAATCAGAGATGCTGACGAAATATACAGGAATCTTTGTTGACGGCTTGTAGTTAAGCTGCTGAGCAAGTTCGCCGGCAAGTTGAAACCATTTTAGACTAATTGCTTTGCGTGCATCAATTGCAGTAGTGCTCACTACAATGTTATGGTTTGACGTTGTGTGTGTTGGGCTTGAAGGATTAAAAGTAATATCGTTACTGTTGGCATAGGTAAACGCAACCACATTATACGAAGTGCCGGGATTTGGAATATTGTATGTTGAACCAGTTCCTTGAAGTGATACATAGTCATTCTCACTAGCAACAATAAATCCAATTCGATTATATTTGGTTAAATCGGCAGTTGCAGAAGGAATATTAAATGAGAAATTACCCTGTACATCCGTTAAGGAGAAGTGGATTCCTTGAAGAAGCGTACCATTGTTTGGTGTTGGGTGATAGCGTGTGCTTGGTGTATTGGTGTGGTAAAAAAACATATAAACCTTGGAACCGGATATTCTTTCTCTTGTGGGCGTACCACCAGTGGGAACATCAACAAAACCGGTAATTGTAATAGACCAGGGAGATCTGCTCAATGATTGATTGGACTGCGATTGGGAGTTTTCCCAATTCAATATCTCATCACGGTTCAGTACGAGCGGGTCGCTTGCATAAATACACTTTCTGCAAACGGTTGTATCAGCATTGATTTCCCTTCCCTGACTGTCCACTTCAATAAGTGTACCCCAACCGTCCGTGAGTTTGCCTTCGGAATTGTATATTCGGTAATACTTTAGATTAGCCTCCAACACTAACTTTTCTGCTTCGGTGTAGGTCGTCCGGTAGTTGACCACTTCTCCGTTTTGAAGCATTGCATACATGCCTTTTTGAACGCTTATCGCATATTTTGTAGAATCGGCACTATTAGCAAATTCTACACCATTTAAGTGGATGAAAAATTCGACGATTTGCCCCTGAGGCAAATTTACAGGAACCCTTCTTTTATAAGACCCCACAACACCCGAAAGCGTTAACGGAACATTACTGTTCTGACGGGCAAGGTGGGCATCCACGCTAGTAAAAACCGAAAGATGAACTTTGCCAAGTGGAACCAGCACAGAGTATTCTAACTCGATGTGCATATCGTTGGCTATATACGCCGTATCAATACGAATACCGAGCATCGGCGCAGGGTCGGTGGCATAAGCAATGCCCGACCACAAAAAAATTGCGAAAAAGAAAAAATGTTTTTTCATACGATTTACTTTTTTATTGGTTGAAAATTTAGATTGATATTGAGTCAGTCATATATCTCGAAAAATGGATAATTGGTAGTAGCATTCTCATCAAAGAATCTAGCACCGAAATATGAAAATCCGACCTTTGGCCATAACATCGGAACACCGAGACATCCTCTTACTTCTTTCATGCCACCATTTTCACAGTAAGCAATAGCCAAATCACGATAACTCGTGATAAGAAAGGAAAACAAGGTAGAGTCCGGAAAAAAATTGTAGTATTTATCGATCCTTTCTTCTAATAAAGGAAAAGAACCAAATTGAGTATATTTCATTTGGTTGTATGTGTCTTTGTGCATTTCAGGGTCGATTATCGTTTTCATACTTTCTTCAATAGCCTTACTACTTCTAAAGACAACTATTTCACCCCAACACTGTTTAAAACCAACAGGCAGGTGAATATTTATGCTTTCGCGAATGGTACCTTCGGGCGCCTTAATTTTTTTCATGAAGACTGGAAAATCCATTGTTGGACTATCCGGATCGGAATAAAGCTGATGATAACTGCGGACTGAGTAACCGTCAATTTTTACATCATTCCCAAATCCTTTGATGGCGCCATCTTTGGCTTGTCTCAATACCAATAAGATGAATGCATTGCTTTCCTCATCGGATTCAATGATGCAATCAACTTTGAAGATGCCATCTTCAAAAGATGTTTTAGGCCATTCTATTATATTTAAAGAAGATGCAAATGGAACTGGATCACCAGTATTATCACATTTGCCGCATTTGCAGACTTGAACTCGGTTACAAGCTAAACACATGATAACTAACATACAAAATAAGAATATCTTTTTCATAGGATTAAAATTGTTATGGTTAAATTGACAATACAAAATTACAAAATTATTTGAATAAAAAAAATTATTTGAATTTTTTCTTTATTGATGGGCATTTATTTTTTAATTTGAGGAATTTACAGAAGCTAACAAGGACGAGCCAGTGTAACAAGGTAAGCCCCCTAAATCCCCCAAAGGGGGACTTTTGGGATTTGTGCGGCTATGGTCGTAACCGAATGTATAGACGGTTAAATGCCCGGAAAACAAAAGATTGTTTTCTGTGAGTGATTGGCGCAACTGCGCTAATTCAGCAATTTGGACGGCAGGGGGCGTGTATACGGGTTGCTCGGTGACCCGGCTGCGGCGACGTATCAGTTCCTTCGTCATTTTGTCACGCTCGTAATAAGACAGGGTTTGGGATTTCAGGCTGTCCTCGAGGCTTCGGATGCCGTTCTGGTAGTCTTGCCATTTCTGCATATCGGCACGATGGCGTTGTTGCGACTGGTTAATGGATGCTTCAAGTCGGGCAATGCTGCGCCGGATGGTGGCGCGGGTGGTGTCCACGCCTGCGTAAATTTGAAAATCGAACCTGTTTGAAAACTTGATGAAATTTGTGTAATAGGTGATGGCGTCCTCGATGTATCGAACGTTTGTATTGCTCTGTATCAAACCGCTTGCCAACTTCCCGGACAACATCCTTTGCAGGCTGTCGTACCCGATGTTAAAGAATTTCAAATCTTCAAAACGTTTCTCGATGGTTGAAATGCGGGGACGTGTGTAATTTACTTTGAGTTGTGGATTGTCAGATTTGAGGGTAAAGACTTTACTACGGTCAAACAATATCAATTCGTTTGTTTTGCTGTCAATGACAATGGCTTCGCCTTCGTTGGTTTCGGCGTTCAGGATATACGAATATTCGCAAACCACGTAATACTCGGTGTTTTTGTTTTCCCGGTCAACATGTTTAATCGTTGCGAAACCCCTATTATAGGTGGTCCAAAAACCGTTCGCAAAAAGCGGTTGCATGGTAAACACCAAAAGACCACAGATGCCTATTACAATCATTTCGGATCTCCAATCGCCCGACTTAAACCTGTAATTAGGATTTGCCGGAACAACGCACCGGTTTTTGTAAAACGGATATAACAGGGGAATAGCCGACACGGTAATCATGTCGAAAACGAAATGCCCGATGGTAGAAAATACGGCGATTTTAACAAGGTCGGTATTTGGGATTACTTCAAACCTGAACAGCGCGTAAAAGAGCGCCCAGATAAAAAAGAGAAACAGGAATGAATGTGTAATGGTGCGATGCCCGAACTTGCGATACAGCACCCACGCAACAGGGTAGCAGATTTTCCCGATGGCGCTCTTGGTGGTGTCAATGTCGGGCAATACCGAAAACACAGCACAGGCAACGATGTATTCCGGGCTCCCGAATACATTCACATCGGTAAACGAGCACATGGTACCCGCGAAAACATAACCGCCTAAGATGTGCGTTGGTGCATTCATGGATTATATGATTGATTTACGTTTTGTGCGGGCAAAAATTGAGCGGGACGCTAACAGTAAAATCATCGACATGCCGCCGATGAAACGAAACGCAGGATTTTCCAACTCGGAAGTCATGTAACGCATCACTGCCAAACCTGCAATCATAAATATCAGGATGTACGAAAAATCAAACTCCTTTATGGCGTCGGAAAATTCGACGCTACGAATGGTATCGGCAACAAGGCGCGGTTCTCTGCGGTAACGTTCTATCATTTCGGTTATGGCTTTGGGGTTGCCATCCGTCTGCTGCCAAATATGGTTTCTATAAATCTCGTAATCTTCTATTTCAATATCATAGGACAATTTATGAATGAGTTCAAAGGATTGCATACGGTTGAGTTTGGTTAATTCGACTTTTTCAAAATTCCAGAAAAACGGCGCTTTCGTGATGCTTATTTCTGTGGCTGTCGTCAGAATGACAAATGTATCTTTCAGGCCATCCAACACTTTTAATGCAGACTTTGAAACATTGTCGAACTGTTTGATTTTTAGTATGTATTCTTTTGGTTTAACGAGTTTCTTTATTTCATCGCACAGGAAGCCAACCGTATGCCGTGAAAGACGGACTTCCATTTTTTTATCATCTTTTTTTTCTTCGAGGTCAAAATCGCCTTCTATTAAATTTCTCACATAATCAAAATCGTTCTTGTACAAGTAAACCAGCATGTACACCAACGACATTTTGATACCTCCCGTATCATCGAAAGTAAGGATTTTTTTGTTTGTTTTGATGCTGTCGATCAACAGGCGCTTACCGGTTCCGATGCCTCCGAAGACTATCACATTCGTACCCTTTTCGAGATGGTCAGTAACTTTTATAAACTCGTTTGTTCTGCCTACAACGGGAGTTACTCTTTGATTTGGAATATAGACAACAGGCGGGCGTTTTGCATACAAGAAACTGAACAAGTTACGGAAGAAATTACTTTTTGCACCGCTTCTGATTGCAGCCGCATTGATTGACTTTGCAAGTTGTTCATGTGGTATGTGCGTATAGATGCGCGAAGTGTTCATATTTTGATGCCCCAGAATATCGGCTACTTTATTCAGTTCCGTACCGGACGCTACAAGATTTGTGGCGCACGTATGGCGCAATGCGTGGGGATGCAGGTTTTGTATATTGAGTTTTTTATATGACAGCCTTTGCAGGTAATTATACACCGAAAACCGGGTAACGTGCCCGTCTTTCTTTTTCGGTGAAGGAAATAGATATGTGTCCCGGTCAATTTTATCGAACTCTTTAGAATATTCAGCCAAACATAAAAACAGGCGTTGCGATAATGGGATTTGGCGGTCCTGAAAATCTTTTGAGGCTTTACGCTTTTTCAGGCTCTTGACAAATAGAAGTTGCTTTTTGAAATCGAAGTCACCAAAAGTCAGTGAAATAGTTTCGGATACTCTTAAACCAGCATCTAACATTATCAGCACAATGCACTTGTGTTTTAAGTCTCCTATTGAATTGACCAATAAAGAAGCCTCATTTTGATTTAAGAAATGTATTTGCTTTTCGGTCATTGGTTTAAGGCATTAGAGGAATTTAAGGAAACAACACCGGGGGAAACGTATAATTTCAACAAGTCCATTTCTACCTCGTACTCGGTCAGTTGTTCAATGTCCAAAAGGAAACGCTGAATGTCTGCAACATCGGTATTATGGGATTTGATTTTGTTCAGGATGCTGCTGCGCTCCTTCAAAAAAGTTTCGGTATCAATCTCATGGGCTTCATGCTGCTGGAGTTTGATTTTGTAAATCTCAATGTCGTTCAATAATATTTCATGGGACAGGTGAAGGTTGGTTATCTTTTGATTGACTTGTAAATATATGCTTTTCAGCCTTATCTTGGATGTATGTTCCAAACTGGAATATCGTCTTTCGATGGCCGATATACGGCGTTTCTCTTGCCGTTTGCCTATGGTGTTCGAAATAATCGGACCCGTTGAAACGGTTACATAATACTTGTTATTGATAAAATCATAATTCAAATTTGGGGTAAAGTGCCAGGGCGTTAGCCTGTACACTCCTTTGATTTCCTGTATTTCGATGTCTTTCTTCAACGCAAGAACACCCTGCAATTTCAGCAATAAACTGTCTAACTGCAACGTTGTTTGCTCCTGCTGCGCCACTGCACCAGATGAAACAAACACCAAACCAAGGAAGGCAATATATTTCATTATCCTATCAGATGCAAAGATGCAAATGTACCTTTGTACAAAGATGCAAAAATGCAAAGATATAAAAGTATCTAAATACCAAAATACATTTGTGCAAAAAAATTGTACGTGTTTATTTCGTTTCGGGGTATGGGGGTAAACAAAAGTACTATTTTGTTTACATGGTTTTTTGGCGTTTTGTCAACAAAAAAAATGAGGGGACGGTAAGAAAAACTGCCAAAATGACAGTTTGCAACACACTGAATTTCATTATGTTACAAACCGACGCCGCCCCCGCGCCCCCCAAGTTTCTTTTTTCCTTCTTTTTGTTTTTGTTTTTTTTGTTTTCTCCTGATTTTCAATGCTTTGTGTTTCATTTCAATGTGTTGGTTTTCAAATTCTTGCAAATGGTTGATTTTCAAATAGTTAAAAAATAAATTCCCATTAAATACTGTATTTGTTTTGAATACATAATCTATTTGTGTTATCGTCACGGAACAAAAGTACACAGAACATTAGTAAATAAAGGGCGTTCAGAAGATAGGAAGTTACCGAACTACGACTTTTGGAATAAAAACTACGACTTTTGGAATAAAATTAGAAGGGTCGAATTACGACTTTTGGAATAAAACCACGACTTTAAATTTTGAAAGTCGTTTTTAATGATTTATCTTTGCCAAAATTTTTATTCATCAGGTCGTAATTAAACACACAACGAACATGAACAAAATATCTTATCCTCTTGTCAAAAAGGAAGTTATACAGTCTTACATCGTAACGACCGCCTATTACGATTTCAACGTTTATGAGAAACGGGTGCTTTACCGCATTATCGAGATGACGCAGGATTTATTAGAGGGCAAAAAGTTAAATCAAAAATACCGATTGGACAGGCTATTAACTGACCTCTGGGAAGTACATCTACCCATACAGGTGCTGCTTCAAGAGAATGACACAAACTACAGTCGGGTAAAAGCGGCGTTACGCTCACTATCGCGTAAATTCATCCAGTACGAAGATGAAAGGGTATGGAGAGAATTTCCGCTTATCGGCTACCCTGAAATATTAAAATATTCGGGTATGGTAAAATTTAAGATACACGAGGACATTTACAACGTCCTTTTAGACTTTTCCAAAGGGTATAAAAAATATGAGTTAATGACTGCTTTTGAGTTTACCAGCGTGTACGCCATGCGTTTTTACGAGTTGTTTTCCAAACAAAAAACGCCGCTCATCTTCTCAATAACCGACTTAAAAAAGATGTTCGGCGTTGAGAAAAAATACAAAATGGCCAATGATTTTATACGGAAAGTCATCGAAGCGGCTAAAAAGGAATTAGACGAAAAAAGTCCCTACTCATTTACCTACACGCCATTAAAAACAGGGCGCAAGATGACAAGTATCAAATTTTATCCCTACGTTATCAGGGAAAACGTAGATATGGAACTCATCGAAATACAGGGCGAAGCCGACAAAAGAAAATATGGCGCGACATTTCTCATTGAAAAACAGGCTTTGGAATATTTGCGGGAACATTACAATTTTTCCAATCCGGAACTGAACAATAATATCGGGCTGTTTGAGAAAGCAAACAGAGAAATACCCGACCTGCTTTATTTTTTGAGCGAAATAAAAGCGAAGGCATCCCGGGCAAACAATCCGAAAGGTTACGTTATCAACGCGCTGCGCAAAAAGATGAACATCCGACCAAAACCGAAAAAAGAAGTTGTTAAAGAAGCCGAAGACAAATACAAAACGTCGGCCAAAGAAAAATTAAAAGCCGTCGGCTTTCCGATTGACGAATGAAAAGCGATGAAAATACTAAATTAAAGATTAATATAGTCATGAAGCGACCAACCAAAAACATTAAGCATCCAATCCAAGAAATACAGGATAAACAGGACGATTTTTTGAAAAACAGATGCGCACCTGACGAAAAGGAGTATCACGCTACGCTATTTCGCGTAGGTAACGCCTCGTACATTTATCATCAAATGGCAAAGGAAACAAGCCCCGAAAAATTAGAAACGTATTACCGAGAATGGTTGGAAGAATTACCGCCAAACATCAGAGCAGACATGAAAAAGAGGGGATTTGAGGAATGTAAAAGCGTACTCCCGTTCACCCGATACGTTAATGAACGTAACGGCATCAGTATGGATGAATGGATGAAAAAGCACTTATCAAAAGCGGATTACAGAAGGTACAAACAATAAAAATAACAATAAAATGGATACAAGGGAAATCAAATTGGTACAGCCAATAGACGAATTAAAAGCACGTTACGCATCGTTTTTAGAGATGTGCGGGATTAAATGGACAGAACCGGAACAGGAAACAATGCCCGGAATAAGATTGGTTGCTTTTGTTGCGGACAAAAGCGTATTAAGAGCAAAATTTGTTGTGGTGCATGAAACGCCCGAATACATGTATATTGCCGATGTTGGTAAAACGGCAACGAGCGTGACAAACAACGTAGAAGCCGTTGTAAAGTTTCTGGTACAAAACCATATTTTGGAAAGTCGGCGGCTTATCTATCGGGACAGTGAAGGGCAAATTGATGAGATAATACACGACAAAGACGTGTTTATCAGGTTTTCGCCCGGACATCCCGGAATTGAAAAACTACCGGAATTGACAAACTACCCTGATGAATTTATGTCTGTTGAAGTTCAATGAAAATAGAGGGAAAAAGTCGGATATAGAACGTGTTAAATGATATATTTGACTTTACACCTCTATTTACCCATGAAGCCAACCGTACCAATGGGATTTACGGATTTTTGCAAAAACAAAAGGTTGACATTACGGAAAAATAATAAAATGCGAGGTACTTCCTGCAAATTTGCGAAAACCAATGTAAATTCTATGAAAAAGATTAATTTTGCCGCAGACTTCTGTAAATGAAGTTCGTTTCTGTACTCCCCGATTGCAGTGATGCAAGCGGGGTTTTGTTTTGGGGAGGAAATAATAACGTCATTTTTCAACTGCAGGCGGGCGCATGGGGCGCTGTTCTGTCGCCCATCGGACCGGACCAACGGAAAAAATAACGTTATTTTCTTCCGGCAACATCATCAAAAATATTGAAACTGACAAGAAAATAACGTTATTTATAGATTATTGAATATAAAACATATACAGAATTCTATTAAACTTTTCCCCTCTATTTTGGCATGAGGCCCATGAGGCCTTCATGGGATTAATCGAATAGGGTTTTTGTATTTGGTTTGTATTTGCTTGCCCGTTTGCGTCTGGTAGGTACGGGCGGTTCCGATGGCGGGGCGGTCTTGCTGACTTCGTAAAAGATTGTTTTGTATTGGTTGTCCTCTCTAACAGTACGGTATTTCCAGTGATGCCCGATGATGAACGAAATAAATTTGCAGACTTTTCCAGCATCATGAGACAGGTCGGCCCCGGATGAGACGGCAATTTGATTATGGGCAATCGAAACAGGTAGTCCTCGTGTGTCGGACCAAAAGTTTACGATGTCTAATGCTTGAAAGTTAAACCGGCTTGCCATGACGGTACCTATATAGTGCAAATATACGCATATATATTGTATATAGCAAATATAAAGTATATATATTATTGGTGTAGCGAAAATACCGGGTCGGTGGTTGCCGGTCCCGGAGTTGGGACCGTTGGGGAAGGATAGAAAAAAATACCCCAGTCATTGACTATTTTTTTCATCTTCTATGACATCTAACCGGCATCCAAGCGCACAGGCAATTTTGCCAATCAGATCGATGTTTGATGGAAATTTCCCGCTTTCAATACGCCAGATCGTAGAGCGTCTTAAACCAGTAAATTCAGCCATCTGGATGGTCGATATACCTTTTGATTTGCGTAACTCGGCGATTCGGCGGCCGATGCGGATGCGGGTTTCGATGTTGTCGTAGTCGGTCATAGTCCCCTCCTTATTGCGTCATATTCTTGATTTTAAATATGTTATTTTAAATATGCTTTAATTGCGTCTTTTGCCTCTTTTTCGGTTCTAAACAAATAATAATCGGTTGAAGCGTCATCATAACCGTAGAAAGTCAAATCAAGCAAATAATATACATTTTCGGAGCCTGTCTCTACCTTGTATAATTCATAAACAAACCCTTTAACAGGATCGGCGCCGTCAATCTTAACGCGAGGTTTGAACTGCTGTTCAAGTATTTCCATTTCATTGATACCTGTGTGCGATATCGAAAGATAAAACGCAGTATCTTTATCAAGCGTTTCGCATGAGGGTTTATAAGCGTTATAAAACTGATTTTTCGTTATCACACCGTCGCTCCAAAGAACAATATTTTTGTTTTTGTCGTATTTCACAGGTAAAACACCTTCAACGTATTCGTCAAAAATGTATTTTGCGCCAAAATCAATATCACAACCTGGCGTGATTTGATTGACATTGAAATACACCCATTTATTGACGATAAACCTTCCTTTTATATCTTTGCCAAACCATTCCGGCAACAAGGAATTAAAATACGCTATACGCTGCTCGTTTTTTTCAAAAATGAATCGGAAATCATCATCTTTTAATTCTAAAGCCAAACTTCTTTGATAATAGCCAAATTTAACCTTACCAAATGATACACAGCCGCTTAAATGAAAGCTGCGCCATGCCTGTTCGCATTTAGCCGTATCCATATCAAACAAATCAGAACGGAAATCCGTATCTTTCAGAGCATTTACGTAGCGTTTACGTGCTTTTTCCATTAAAATTTGTTCCTTCATGTCGGCGTTAAAAGTATTTGTATCTTCCGTAAAATCAACGACATCAATCATCCAATCCGTCAGCGTATTGTCAATTTTTATGCGGGTTGCAATTGCCCCAGCGCCTCCTGTTCCGTAATTATTACGTGACCAGTCGTCGCCGTCGTGTCCGTTATTTTGAATTATGTAAAGGTAATTGTTATCGATCAACAAGTATTTTCCTCCTCCGTAGATATTATGTCCGTCAATACCGATTTCTTCGATGATTATCTGCTTCGGTTTTGTCGCTGCAAGATTTTCGCAATCTTCGGCAGTCATGTACTCACTTTCAAAATCAAGTAAACGCCTGTATAAAGCATTTGCCTTTTCTTTTTTCTCGTTTACTTGTTTGAAGTGTTTTTCTTTCGCTTCGCGTTCTTTTGCCAGAATATCCACAATTTGAGAAGCCGACGAAATTTGAGTGTCATGAAACTTAACGACTAATCCTTCGTTGATAAGAATGTCAATCGCCTCATCTGAATAAGCCCATCCTTTCAGGTCGTACTTTGATGCGCCAAAGTAACCCATATCGTCAGCCCATTCCTGATCACCATCACCGCCATCGTGGTATTCGGCATATTTTTTTATCTTATCCCATGTGGCTCGCGGCAACCTTTCTCTTATACCCAAGCCAAATATCCAGTTGTACACATTTACGACATTGGGATCGACCTGATCAAACTTTTTGTCTGCTTCGGCATCTGTTACCGTGTACCCACTTTCTTGGTCATGCCCCCATTTTATTAAGATGTTTGCATACTTGCTAATTTGTTCGTCAATCGTCAAATTTGCAATGTCACGCTTCAACTGCTCCTTCTGAATACCGTACTTGTTTATCAATTCTGTATTGAAAAACAGTTTTGAGATTTGACCACTCATGTTATTTTGCGCTAAAAAACCTTTTAGGTTCACCGCTTCTGGTACGTACTTTGTACCATTTTCCTTTGTTATTACTTTTGCTGTCATGTTTTCCTATGCCGCTGTTACCCGTTGCCGCCGGTTTTTTTGGTTGATGAAACAATTTATTAATATCCCGCAAAGATAATAAAATGCTTCATACATGCAGCACATTTATAAAAAAATTCTGAAAAATACATGCTACCTATAAAAATAACGACAATAACCGACTGCGAACGGGTGCAAGGGGCGCGGTACTGCCGACCATCGGAGCGGACAACTTTAAAAATAACGTTATTTTTACGAAAGCGCCATCAAAAATAACGACACCAGGAAACGAAAATAACGTTATTTATATGTATTGTACATTACAAATTGTTATTCATCCTCAAAAAGTTCAAGAGGATATCCGCCAAATTCTACTATATATTCAAAGTTTATCCGTTGTTTTTGAAAAGCCTCAAAAGACCATTTATCCTCTTTTACCATGTCGTCACAAAGGACATTCTGTTCGATTATATCATTTTCTGAATTCATTTTAAGGCGGGCAATTTATGAATTATCCGGGCCGGATATATGTGCGTTCAGGTCATTGACGAACGCGGACATGTTGGGGTGGTCAAATTCGATGATTTGAGCGCTGCCGAAATGCTTCGTATATAAGTCCATCAGGTTCTCCGGAACGACATTTGAGGGGGCGGGCTGGGTATAAGGCAGGTTCCATTTATCGGGGATAGTAAGGGTTGTACCGTCTTTTGAAACAAAATCGGGCAAAAGGCTTTTGACAAATTTTTGTTTGTGTAATTCTAAATGGATGGGTTCTTTCCTGATGGCTTTCATAACGTTTGTGAGTTCGCGCGAATTAGCGGACGGCGGAAAGAACAGACGGATTTTTTTGTCAGGATAGTCCCTTCTCATCATTTCAACGGGCGTAATGAGGTCGCTGTCGGCGGATACTAACATTAATGCGTCAACGTTGTTCTGGGCGCAATCACTCATCATATAGGCGCATATGTTGACGTCGGTACGTTTTTCTTCGTGGGTTCTGTATCTACCCGAACATAGTTTGCATTTCAGGGATTTTTTGTAGTATTTACCGTATATTATTTCAAAACGGACGGGATTAACGAGTTCGTTGGCGCGAAACAATATCTCTTGACGAACCCTTCTTTCCGGTACGTGGTCTTTTGCAGAGAAGTAGAAAACCTTTTGCAGGATTTGCCCGGGCAGGATGAAATGGTCGAATAACTTAACCATATCTAACCAGTAAAATTTTTGCCAGTCGGGGTCTGAAATTCTCATTTTTTTCAACCCGTGAAAAAAATTAAACCCGTCAATATATACGTTTACTCTAACCATTTTATATACAAAAAAGCCACTACGGCAGAGTGGCTATCCTAACCGTGTGAAAGCGGAAAGGGTAATTCGAAGCAAAGATAAAACTTTTTTTCAAATGATGATATTTTTTTTCAAAAAAAAATATCTTTGCGGAGCAAAATTTTATTTTGTGAAACAAAGCGAGCCCCCTGCTACTGTCACAATTAGGCGGGGGGCTTTTTCAAAAAATAACGTCAATTTTTCATGCCGCCCGGACGATGGGGAGGCAGTACCTGACCCCATGAGCGACCAGAGCCGAAAAAATAACGTTATTATTCGTCAGGCAAGGGCATGACATCATCATCATCAAGCCCTAAAACATCGTACATCATTTTGCTATGCTGCGCGGCGTCGAAAACTTTACCGATTTGAGAAAGGTACTGCCATTGCTCCCTAATCGTTTCATCGGCTTTTTTTAGTCTATGGCGCAACTGTTGAAGTTCACGCATGCAAGGCATAAAATTTTTAGCGGCGAGTAAAACGGCTTTACTGTTTGTGCCCACTCTAAAATGGTCCCTTAACTCCTGCAACTTCTGTAACGTGCCGGCATCCAGGTCCCTAATTTGAATGCCGCCGCCTTCGCTGCCTTTTGGTTTTCTAATCTTTTCCATCTTCTATTTCCTCCAACAATTCAGATAATTCCCATTGCAACTGGTCAGCAACTTCTTGTAACGTTTTAATTTTCGCTTCTAAATCTTCGTCAGAAACAACAACATAAAAATGCAAATGCTCGTATATACCCGACAGGATACTATGAGCATTACTGGCGGCATCGTGCGCCTTTCTTAACAGGTCTTTAACCAAATATTTTGAACTCGAATTCATAACATGCTGACTTTTAACTATTTATAAACTTCTAAATAACAAGCGATTAAAAAGGGGGTACGCCCAACTGGACGCACCCCGCACGTTCAAAACGGCAAATCGTCATACCCGTGTTTACGATTACACACATTTATGGCATCAGCCGCCCGACGAACCGGCGCAGCATCACAGGGAACACGAAAACCTGCCTCGCTAATGAGGGCAGCGGCTTCACACGGCAAAGGATAAACACCGTCAAACTCGACCAGTTCCAAGTTTTTATCAAACGCCAAACCAATATACACAACATCAACGCCACCATGACGATGACGGACGAGCCACTCAATTTGCCCATAAGACAAGGCAGTATTAATAAAAAACTCCATGCTACAATTAGCAAGGTTTAAATCAGTGCGGGGGGAAAACGACCGCGAAACTCCCGATTGAAAAATTTTATAACATAACGAACGCATAATGCAAAATTTTAAAGTGAAACATAAGCGGCTTGCACCTGTCACAATGCAAAACCATACAAAGATAACAATATTTTTAATATGAGTAACAAAATAGCAACAAAAAAGCAATTTTTTTTATTTTTTTTCTGAATAGAAAAAAATAGAAAAATTGTTTTTGCCTAATATACAGGCATATAGAAATTTTGATACTCGATTATTCTTTTATGGAAAAAAAGATTATTCTTTTATTACTTACCTAAACCACTCCCCACCCACCCACAAAGGAAATTGGCGGCAGTGCGTACAGGCGATGCGGGCGGTCGGCTGT
>Ga0209737_10000742_pt1 | contig 25172 bp, 21 predicted proteins | sample TergutCu122P3_FD_187284 | JGI IMG/M metagenome (GOLD analysis project Ga0209737, IMG submission 187284) | Cubitermes ugandensis P3 segment gut microbial communities from Kakamega Forest, Kenya - Cu122 P3 (SPAdes) (version 2) | ecosystem: Host-associated > Arthropoda: Insects > Digestive system... | reverse complement strand
CATGTCATCGACCGCACCCAACTCATTTTGGACATTTTCGCGCAGCGCGCCCAAAGCGCCGAGGGCAAGCTGCAAGTGGAGCTGGCCCAACTCAAATATTTGCTGCCCAGGCTTTCGCAGTCAGACACCTCCTTTTCGCGCCTTGCTGGCGGCATAGGCACCCGCGGCCCCGGCGAAACCAAGCTGGAAGTAGACAGGCGCCGCGTCAAAGAGCGCTTAAGCCAGTTGGAGCGCAGCATCGACAACATTTCCCAAAGCCGAAAAACGCGCCGCACTTTGCGCCAAAAGCGCGCGTTGCCGCTCATCTCCATTGTGGGCTACACGAATGCGGGCAAAAGCACGCTGCTGAATGCGCTGACGCATGCCTCGGCTTTGGCAGAGGACAAGTTGTTTGCGACTTTGGAGCCACTTAGCCGTCGCCTGCGTTTTCCAAAGGAGAGGGAGGTTATTATTTCAGACACGGTGGGGTTTATCCGAGACTTGCCGAAGGACTTGCTGGCGGCATTTCGGGCGACGCTGGAGGAGTTGGACAGTGCGGATTTGCTGTTGCATGTGGTGGACTCCAGCGAGGAGGTGGCCCCAAAGCGCCTGGAAGCGGTGGAGGCCATTTTGGAGGAGTTGGAGCTTTTGGAGAAGCCGCGCCTTCTGGTGTGGAACAAAGCCGACAAAGCGGAAGGGGCGGCGGCCCAGCTGAGCCAAAGCTACGGCGGGGTAGCCATCAGCGCCCAAACAGGAGAGGGCCTTGAGGGCCTGCTGTTTGAGGCGGCGCAGCGCATATTTACCAAGAAAGCCTAGAAGCCCGCGCTGTCCAACCAAAAAGTAACAGGCCCCTCATTCACCAGGTGCACCTGCATCTCCGCCTGGAAAACGCCCTCGGAAACCGAAAGGCCGTGCCCACGCAGCTGCGCACAAAAATGCGCGTACAAAGGCTTGGCCAATTCCGGCGGACATGCCTCCACAAAGCTGGGCCGCCGCCCCTTTTGCAAGTTTGCGCAAAGCGTAAACTGGCTGACGACGAGAATTTCCTTCTTCAACTCCAGTGCGGAGAGATTCATTTTGCCCCCCGCATCCTCAAAGAGGCGCAGGTGGGCTGTTTTTTTGGCAAGCAGGGCAGCCGTTGCCGGGGTGTCCTGTTTGTCGACGCCAAGCAACACCACAATGCCGGAGGCAATATGCGCTGTCGTTTTCCCCTGGATGGAGATGGAGGCCTGGCTGACGCGCTGCAAGACGGCTTTCATAGAGAAACTCCAAGGCGGTGGGGCAGTGCCCCCGAAGGTGAAGCGTTTGTGGCCGGAGGGCACCACCTCCTCCGGCATGGGTTTTTTTGACAACTGAAAACCACCTATTCCGGGTGGCGAGGAAGAAAAAACACGCGCTCGCTTTTGGGGCGGCGCAAAGTGCGAAGGAGGATTTTCAAAAAGGGAGGGCCACCCAGCAAATAGCGCCGCCACAAGCGCCGCGGCTCCTGCTGCAGGCGGAAAGCCCACTCCAGTCCGCACCTGGAAACCCAGGGCGGCGCGCGGCGCACTCGGCCGGCAATAAAGTCCAAGCTTGCGCCCATGCCCAGCGCGACGGCAGGCGCATAGTGCTCGCGAAAACGCCACATCCACATTTCCTGTTTGGGGGTGCCCAGGGCAAGCACAAGAATGTCAGGCCTGGCTTCTTTTATTTTGTCCAAAGTCTCCTGGTTTTCTTCCAACCCCAACTCCATGGAAATGAAGGGCGAGTCGCAACCCACCACCTTTGTCCCGTAGCGCTCTTCCGCCACCTTCCTGGCTTTGGCAGCAACCTCCGGGCTTGCGCCCAAAAAATAAACCCTCCAGGCGTTTTGCGCTGCCATTTCCAACACCGGCCCCACCAAGTCCGCGCCGGATATTTTGTCGGGCAGTTTTTTTCCTACCCAGGGGCTGAGCCATACCAAAGGCTGTCCGTCTACCAGACTCAAGGAAGCCTGGGCATAGGCTTCGCGAAAGGCAGGCAGGCTGTCTGCAAGCACCACATGCGCCACATTGGGCGTGACAACAAAGCCCCCCTGGCGCTTTTGGACAAGCCTTGCAATGCCTTGCAAGGCCTCCTGAAAAGTCAGCACGTCCATGGGAATGTGGCCGATGCGCAGCCGCATGGAATGAGAAATGCCCAAGCAAAAGCCTCGCAGACAAAAGAAACAACACAAGAAACAACAAAAGAAACAAAAAGTGTGTCAGGCCAGCATGCAGAATTTTTAGCTGACGCACAATGTGAATGCTTATAACTTGAGCAAAAAACCAAAAGCACTTTTTCCCGCATTTCCAGGAGCGCGTGGATGTTGACAAGAAGCAGACATACGCCAAGCGCCTGGGGCCCCGAAAGGAGTGTCTGATGCAAAAGCGGGGGGTTTTGTCGCCGGGGTTTTCTTCTTCTCTCCATGTGCTGGTGGATGTGTTGTGGCTGTTTGGCGCGCTGGCACTCTCCTTATGGGGGAGGGCGGCACCCAAGCCCTGGCTGTTTGTGACGGTGGGCTTTTGTCTGGTTTTCCTATGGCTGCTGGGGAGCCTTGTCCTTCGCTATTATGACTTTACAGCAGAGCGTGCCCTTCTGGACAACCTGGCTTTGCTTTCTGTGCTGTCTTTGTGCTGCACGGTTTTTTTGCTGGTTTTTGATGCCGCGCTGAAGGACGAGAGCGCCTTCCCCCATGTTGTGCCGTTTGTCCTCCTCTATTGGCCGCTCTCCCTTCTTTTTTGCACCCTCCTTCGGCGTGTGCTTGTCCAACGCGAAGCCCCCGCGGATGAAGTCCTCATTCTCGGCGTAGGCCCCATGGGACGCATTACGGGAGAAGACATTCAACGGCTTGGCCGAAGACAGGTTGTCGGCTTTTTGAGTTTCAAAGACGAGTGCATTCCGGAGAATTGGAAAGGCACTGTTTTGGGAAAGGCGGAGGACTTGGAGGCCCTCCTGCAGACAGTCCCGGCAGGGGAGGTTTATCTCTCCGGAAACGCTTTGCGCCACGGGGAAGAAATGCAGGAGGCCATTAAAGTATGCGAGCGCTTCGGCCTTCCCTTTGCGCTGCCGGCCTATTTTTTCCGCCTCTCCAGGGCAAGGCCCGTGGAGGCCAAACTCCTGGCTGACGGCTACATTCACTATGTTTCTGTCAACATGAAGCCTGTACACATGGCACTCAAGCGCGCTTGTGACATTGCAGGCTCTTTTGTTGCGCTGCTTGTCCTCTCCCCTGCATTGCTGGGCGTAGCTTTGTTGGTGAAGCTGACTTCCCGCGGCCCCGTTTTTTTCAAGCAGGAGCGCGTGGGAGTCCACGGCAAAACATTTCGCATGCTGAAGTTTCGCTCCATGGTGCAAAATGCTGAAACCCTCAAAGAGAGCCTTGTGCATATGAATGAGCAAACGGGCCCTGTTTTCAAAATGCGAAATGACCCGCGCGTCACGCCTTTTGGCCGCTTCATCCGCCGCTACTCTTTGGATGAGTTGCCTCAACTCCTGAATGTTTTGAGAGGAGAGATGAGCCTTGTTGGCCCAAGGCCGCCCATGCTTCCAGAGGTGGCGCAATATGAGCCTTGGCAACGTCGGCGTCTGTCTGTCCGCCCCGGCCTGACGTGTTTGTGGCAAGTTTCAGGCAGAAACAAAATTTCTTTTGAGGAGTGGATGTATTTGGACATGCAATACATTGACCACTGGAGCCTTTGCAGTGACTTTGGCCTGATTTTGAAAACCATTCCGGTGGTTTTTTCAGGCAAGGATGCGAGCTAAGGTGCAGGCGCAAACGAAGGTTTCAACCGAAGTCCTCCTCTCCATTCGCAATGCCTTCAAACTCGCAGGCTCCCTGGGGGTGACGTGGGGGATTTCGCTGCTCATTCTCCTCTTCCTCCCCCGGTGGTTGGGGCCTGAGTCTTTTGGAATGCTCTCTGCTGCTGATGCTTTGGCGGCCACTTGTTTTGTTTTGCTTAGCTTTGGCGTTGACACCTATATCCGCAAAGAAATTCCCATTCGCCCAGAGCATGCCCAGGCTTTTTTCGGCGCGGTGGTGGTGTTGCGCCTGGGCTTGACGGTGCTGCTTTTGGGAGGCATGGCCTGCTTCATGTGGCTTGTGGAGGCCACGCCTTTGGCAATGCGCCTTGCTTTGTTGTTTGGCCTTGCTCAGACATTTTCCACCCTGAAAGAAAGCCTGGCGGCGCTGCTGCATGCCCGCGGGACGGTGGATGGGTTGTCTCTGAACAACATTGTCGGCAAAGCCCTCTGGGGAGGCGGCGTACTGGCAGCAACATTTGCAGGGAAGGGCCCCTCTCTTGAAGGCATTGCGCTGGCGCTTGTGGGCTCCAAGTTTTTGGAGTGCTTAGGTTGCGGGTGGCTGGTGCGCAAGCATTTGGGCCTGCGCTTTGCTGTGCGCCCTGAGGCCCTCCAGGAGGTGGTGCTGGCCTGTCTTCCCCTCTATGTGGGGCAGGTTTTTTATACGGTTTATAACAAGGTGGACGTCGCTTTGCTCAGCTTCCTGGTGGGGAACCAGGAGGCCGGCTGGTACAGCGAAGCTGCCAAGTGGGCCAACATTGCCTTGCTGATGACGCCCTTTCTGGGCTGGGTAGTGGTGCCTTTGTTTGCGCGCGCTCACCATGGGCGCTCGCAAGAAGAATTCAACCAGGTGCTCAGAAGAATGTTGGAGTTGGTGCTGGCCATTGCCCTCCCCCTCTCTTTGTTTATTGCGCTGGGGGCGGACTTCCTCATCCTCAAAACGGCGGGCCCGGAATATGCGGAGGCGGTTGTGGCCATGCGCCTTCGCGCCCCCATTTACGTTTTTATGTACCTCTCCATCATCTCCTCTGCCGCCCTCATTATAGAAAAGCGCGCCTGGACAGTGACGTGGATTTCTGCCGCGGGCCTGGCACTCAACCTGGTGTTGAATGTTGTGTTTCTCCGGGCCGCCGCCGAGAGGTGGGGCCCCGGAGGAGGAGGTACAGGCGCAGCCCTCATCCAGCTGCTGACAGAAGGAGGCGTAATGCTGGCCATGTTTGCAACATTGGGAAGGCGGTGTTTTGACAGACGCTCCATGGGGGCACTGCTGAAGACGGCACTGGCATGCGCCCTCGCTGCCGCGCTTCACCAAAGCCTGCTGGCTTTCACAAGCTGGCCTGTACTGCTGTGCCTGGTTGTGGTTTTTGCCGCCTACCTCCTGTTGGCCGTTGTGCTGGGCGCCATCCACGCGCGGGAAATATACGGCTTCATTCGCATGGCCTTCCAAAAAGAGCGCACCTCCTGAAGCAGCCTTGCATTTTTTGCGTCACGCTTCCCGGAGGGGGCGGCCCGACGAATATAGTCTTGCGGTGGAGGCGGCATGACGTGTATGCCCATGCCCACGGGGGTTTGGAATTCGCCCAAGCCAAAGGCCGGGCGGCTTTGAGCCTGAGAGCGAAATGTTTGAGGAGTCATGCATGGCTGCAACAACCACAGAAACAGCCCTTTTGGTTGAGGATGACCCTTCGCTGCGCAAGCTGGTGAAGGGCTACCTGAGCTTGTTGGATTTTGAAGTTGTGGAAGTGCCCGACGGCAGGCGCGCCATGGCTGCGCTGAAACAGGCCGCCTTCTCCCTGGTGGTTTTGGATTTGATGTTGCCGGAGTCCTCCGGCTATGACGTTTTGGAGTTTATGAAGACAGAAGCGCTCAGCCACACACCCGTGTTGGTGATGAGTGCGAGGACTTTGCCCGAGGACAGAGCACAGGCTGAAGAGTTGGGCGCCAAGCGCTACCTTATAAAGCCTTTCAGCAGGGCGGAGTTTGCACAGGCTGTCGCCTCCGCCGTAGACAAAGAAACCGGGACACTCCCTGGACCGCTTTAGGGACAGGGCAAATGCCGAGAAAGCATCAGGCGCCACCGCTCAGGCAGGGGAGTTGGCTCAAACCCCCGCATTCCTACGCAGGCCCCCACCAGGGTGACAACGGCGGCCACCGCCTTCGCAGGTGCCTTGCTTCCGGCCGCCCCCGCTTCTGCTGCCTTCTCCCCCGGGTGGAAAAACGTATAGCGGCACCGCATGGAAGCGTGGCCGACAGACAATACCTCCAGCACTACCCGCACTGTTTCTCCGAAACGCAGAGGCTTTTTGAAGTCCGCCTCCGCGTGGACGATGGGGAAGCCCACCCTTTCTTCTTCCATGAGGCGCAGGTAGCTTTGGCCGAATTCCGCTTGCACAAAGTCTTCGAATACCTGGTGGCAATAGTCGAAGAATTTGGGGAAGTAGACGACGCGGGCAAAGTCCACGTGGTGAAAACGGATATAGAGGCTCGTCTCAAAGGCCATGGCTTCTCCTGTTGCACCGCTTGGCGGGTTTGTGAGAGTTATCCCCTATGTTGGATATTCGAGAGCTGCAAAAAAATTTTTCAGAAGTCGCCCAGCGCCTGGCGACGAGAGATGCAAACCTCAACCTTGCGCCCCTGCAGGCCCTGCTGGAAGAGCGCAAGCGCCTGCACATTGAAACCGACGCGCTGGCAGCCCAGCGCAATGCCTTTGGCGAGGAAATGAAAACCCTGGCCAAGTCGCCCGCCTTGCTTGCAGCCAAGCGCGAAGCCTTGCGCGCGCTGGGGCAGGAGCTCAAAACCCGGGAGGGCGAGCTTAGGGCGCTCGAAGAAAAGCTGGAGGCGGCGCTTTTGCTTTTGCCCAACCTGCCGGATGCCTCGGTGCCTGTGGGCAAAGACGCCAGCGAGAATGTGGTGCTGCGCCAGTGGGGGGAGGCCCCGGTGTTTTCTTTCACCCCCCGGCCGCATTTTGAGTTGGGGGAGAAGCTGGGCCTTCTGGACTTCGAGAGGGCGGCCAAAGTGTCGGGGGCGCGCTTTGCTTTTCTGCGCGGGGGCCTTGCGAGGCTGGAGAGGGCGCTGGTGGCTTTTATGTTAAGCGAGCATGCGAAGGCCGGCTACGAGGAGTTGTCCCCCCCCTATTTGGTAAACCGCTCCTCCATGGTGGGCTCCGGCCAGTTTCCCAAATTTGAAGAAGACGCCTTCGGCACCGGGAAGGCGGGGGAGCTTTTTCTCATTCCCACCTCGGAGGTGCCTTTGGCCAACTTCCACGGGGACGAAATTCTGGAGGCCCACAACCTCCCGCTTCGCTATTGCGCCTTTTCTCCCTGCTTCCGCGCGGAGGCCGGCTCTGCGGGCAAAGACACCCGCGGCCTCATCCGCATGCACCAATTCCACAAGGTGGAGCTGGTGCAATATACCTCCCCCGAGGCCAGCATGGAGGCCCTGGAGGAGCTCACCGGGCAGGCCTGCCTCATCCTCCAAAAGCTGGGCCTCCACCACCGCGTTGTCCTCTTGTGTACCGGTGACATGGGCTTTGCCTCCGCCAAAACCTACGACATTGAGGTATGGCTTCCGGGCCAGGCCGCCTTCAGAGAAATCAGCTCCTGCTCCAACTGCACCGACTTTCAGGCCAGAAGGGCCAAAATCCGCTTCCGCCCGGCCCCGGGGGAAAAAACCCGCCTCCTCCACACCCTCAACGGCTCCGGCCTTGCCGTGGGGCGCACCCTCGTCGCCCTCATGGAAAACTTCCAGCGCGAGGACGGCTCCGTTGGAATTCCCGCCGCCCTCGTCCCCTTCATGGATGGGCAGACAGAAATCCTGCCTCCCTGAAAGCCCTTCAGTCGCCGAAGGCAGGCGTAAAGAACTAGAGTGGTTTTGATTGAAGTGTTTACATTCACCCTTCCCGTCGCCCCTGCGAAAGCAGGGGTCCAGAAGTACAGCCTAAATGTTCTCGGGGTGCATATTGCGGAAACAACGTTTGTAGAAACAATGAATGCAAAGACGACAACCCCGCAGCTCTGGACCCCTGCTTTCGCAGGGGCGACGAAATGTGTAACCACTTCCATCGAAACTGCTCCAGCCCGCTTTCAATTTGGAAATTTCCACAACTCATGTTAGGGCCCCCCCATGAGGATTTTTGTTCTCAGGTGGACGTTGAGCACCCGAGGATAAAAATGAATCCTCAATGAGGATTTTTGTTCTCTGGCAGTGCAAGCCGCTTTCAATTTGGCAATCTTCCTGACTCATGTTAGTGGCCCCTCCATGAGGATTTTTGTTCTCAGGTGGACGAAGTGTGCAGGGGACGCGACGGGAGCGCACTTGAGTGCGTGACCTGAGCGGCGCCTGTGCACTTCGTTCAGCTGAGGACAAAAAGACCATGGAGGGGAGCAGTGGCCGAGCGGCTGAAGGCAGCGGTCTTGAAAACCGCAGAGGGTGCAAGCCCTCCGTAGGTTCGAATCCTACCTGCTCCGAGTTTGGTTTGTTGTTGGGGGTTCATAAGAATTCATAAACTGTCACAAAAACAACGGAAGTCTTCACCATTCAAGAGGTTTTCTGGGGTTTTCTGGTGTCTTGAGTTGTCATGAGCTTTCTTTCCAGCGCACCCCTTTTCAGGCAAACTGCTACCTGTTTTAAAGCACAAGAAAGGTTTCTACCTATTTTTGTGGCCGACTCCTTGGGGTGCCTACCATGGCTCGCAAACACATCTTCAGGTGAAGGCGCTGGGGCCTGGCGAAAAGCTTCGGCGTGTCCCAGATGGACGAGGGCTTTTTCTGACCATCGACCCAAGAGGAAACAAACGCTGGGAGTTTCGCTATGCTTATTTGGGGAGACAAACCAGCATCGGGCTTGGCGTCTATAATCAGGTTTCGCTTGCTGAAGCCAGACGACGGCACGCCTCCGCCAGAGAAAAACAAGACCGGTTTAGGGACAGCCCCTAAACCGGTTTCTTCTGGGGGAAACCCCGCATCGAGACAGCTTGCGGGGCAAGTGGAACAAAGTGCCCGAGGAACTCAGGCACCCTAGAGTGTGCGGTGAAGCGACAACGTCAGGGCAAGCTCGCTTTCAGCGCGGCGCACTGTGGTGATGCGAAATGGTTGTCACCGACCAACATCGGAAAGCCGTTATCGCTAACAGAGACCTCTTGCGGATAGTTGGGAATGGTTTCGGCACGCACCGCGCAGCCGAGGGTGCGGGCGCTGCGGAAACTCAGGTGATGCTCGGCGACGTGGCCCACAATGCGATCGTGTTCAATGGCAATTTCAACCTGCCCCGAGGCAGCCATGGTGTACCCCTCATTTATCCACACGAGTTGTGCTTCTGGCACGCCCTCCTCGATAGACATGGAAGACCACTTCTCCACCAACGGCACGCTGAAAGCCGGAAGCATTGAAGTCGGCCCTTGCACATGCAAGGAAAACACCTCAGGCACGCTTACTGTCATTGCAATGACTCCCGGGCCGTCGTCCCAAAAATAGACGGCAAAACCCATGGGAGATACGAATTCCCACGACTGCTCGCCGAGCTGTACGAACAGTTGGTCGGCGAGTGGGGGCCTATCTATCATACGCTCAGAAGTCTCGCACGCACAGACCAAACACAGCGCAACGAACATCCATCTTGCAGAGAACCTAGCCATTACGCACTCCTTTCAGCAATTGACGTTCAGCATCTGCCCACTTCGCGTGCTGTTGTCGCTTTTTCGAATTTCAGTGATTGCTCCAGGGTAGTCCAAGTCTATCCATATATAATATAGGCCATTTGGAAGGCTTGTTGGAACAACGAAGGTAAAAGGAGGCGTGCCCGTGGACATGCCAGGCGTCGAACGCGTAAATGTATGTACGGTTGTGCCCCCTGCTCCAGACGCGCTTGTCGTCAGCCGAATGCGTCCATAGTAGGTGCCAGTGCTGTTGTTTCCAGTGTTCTCGATGGTGAACCTAACGGTGTGAGAGGTACCTCGACAAGCCTTGGGGGTGCCAGTTTCAAGCAGTTCTATCCTTGAACCAAAATTTGTATAGGCCGACGCTATCAAATTGGGCAGGTTGCTCTTCAGTCCGTAGAGTGCCCGGATTCCCATAGCGTCTGTGGCCCACACAGTTGCCGCCTGCCCACCGCCAGCATAGGGACGTGGTGGTTGGTGCATTGCCCCCGCCCAATCGTCGTGGAGAAATCCAAACAGATGTCCAAATTCATGTACGAATGTTCCGCGTCCCTCGTTGCCCAGCGTTACAGGCGAAGGGTTTGTCTGGGGAAGATCGCTGGCTATCGCGATATCAACCTCAATTTTGCTGCTGATGCTGTTTGAGTTGGAGCACGGACTATGATGAGAGATGGCGACACCATTGCTGCCATCGATGTTTGAACGCAACGTGCGCAATACCTCGCTTCTGCCATTGCCTTGAACGATAGGATCACACGACGCATTCACGTAATAGTTAATCACCATGGGCATCAAGTCGGCCCATTGTTTGACACCGTTCCAATAGGCGGCATTGGCGTCACCGGTGTCACCAATGGAGCAACCGTTTCTTATGATATTGAGGGTGCTGCGCCACTTGATGGGATGCCCATTGCAGGTCCGCCACCCAGCCGCTTGCGCAGTTGAAGTTGCCAACATCATGGTTGCCAGAAAAACTGTGCCGGAAAAAATTGTTGCTTTCATTCGACATTCTCCCAAGCTGGACGTGCGTCATAGGTCAGTTGCGTGTTGTCGGGGACATCCACGGTGACCGCTCTTTGCGGGAGCTCAGAGCCAGAATGCGTACCCAATTGCGCTAAGAATCCCTGGCGAACCCGGGGTTCATTGTAGAATTCACCGCGAAGACTGTTCCGGCCGACGGCGACAAGGTTGCTGTCTATGGCTTTGAGGAAGTCCTGAACGGACAGCACCTGCGAGGGCAGCGGCGCGGAAGCTTTGCGTACGGGCGCATCCCCGTTGAGGTCTCTTGGGCCAAACAACGAGGCAGACCGCACCAGGCCTTCCGCATGGAGGCCGACGACTGCACTGCCATCGCGTGAAATCAGCATCTGTCGGCCCTGAATGGCTTCGATGCGGAAGCAATATTCGCCCACCACCGGAGACAAATTCCAGTTGGTGTTTCGCAAAAAAACAAGGTACCGAGCTCCGGGAACAAAATCATGGTTAGTCGAAAGCATGAGAATGCTGCCATCGGGCAGCTCTCCTCCTCTTTGGACGAAAGTCAAACGGCCAATGTCCGCTTTTCCGCGATGTGCCACCACATCACTGAACTCATATCGCGTCCATGGGCCGGACTCTTCCGTGTACTCCGAAAAAATGCCCGACACCGTTCCCTCCACAATCGCCGCAGTTTGAGCAAGTGCGCTCTGCAATTCTGCTGCTGCTGCCGGCTCGGCAGCCGATGGCGGAGGACGCCGCACTTCTCTGGCTTGTGTGTTTTGAGAGGCAGAAGAGATTTGAAATGCAGCAGAGACAGAACTCTCCGTGTTTGGTTTCGCACCATAGGCTCCACACCCAAAGGCCACTGCCATGGGCAGCAGCATGAGCCAGCTCTTGTAGTATGATTGACAATTGATTCGCATCGTAGACCCAACTTCCTGGTTACATTGACTTATATTGGAAAAAACGAACACATCTGATTGCGAGAACAGAACAACACAAAGAGGAGACAGAGGCGTGCATTCCGTAGCCATCCATGCCAAATGCGCCAAACCCGAACAGGTGGACACTCAGAAGGTCCATCAGCTATGCTCTCTTCATTATTGAGGTTTTATATGTTATAGTTCAATGGACTTGCTCTCTCCCAGCAAGCAGTGAGCTCTTTTAATAAACGAAGTATTTGGGTACCCATATTGGCAGTGTTTCCCCTCCTCCTTTTTTTCTCTCTTCACACCTGCAGAAGATACGTAGATGGCGATGCGCAAACAAAAATGTTACATGGAGGAGAACATTTTTTTAGGGCGGCGGACGTTTTTTGTTTCGCTGAGTGCTGAATGCGAATGCTATCTGTCACCAGGTGAGATAAGCGCTCTGGCCAAGGGTGAAACGGCTGTGGGCACAAAAAATATCTCCTGTTGTTTCAGAATGTTTCATATGAGTCTCCTGTTTTTCTCAAATCCTCGGTAACTTTGTAGGCTTGGGGCTGACAATCTTTATAAGAGGTACTTTTTGAAAAAAGCCGTCTTTTTTATGAGGGCCGTTACAGGAGAAGGCAGTTCATCTCTGAATGAGAATGGAAGCAGTGGGAGTTTCATTCACCAAATGCGCCACAAAAGTTGTGTTGTTTTGCTTTGTTAAATGAAGCTTTCACATTCATGCAAACTCAAGGAATGAGAGATTAAACATGAGAAAATTCAACAGAGCTATTTCAGAAGTTCGGAATTTGTGTTTCAGCAGTGTTTTGTTTTTGTTTTGTATGGGTGTGATGGCTTGTATTGCAGACGCTGAGGGGTTGACAAGCGACGAAAGCGAAATGGCAGAGCTTGTTTCAGCCTCAGCTGCAGAGCCGGCGGTGGAGTCTGAAGGGGTTGTGTTGCCAACAGAAAATGATGACTTGGCGTCAGTCGTTGACAACGAGAATGGAGAGGAGGCGCTGGTTGCGCTTGCCAACAGTCTTGGCGCAGCCAACAGCGCCAGCCAAGGCATGTGCGATTTAACCTTTAGAGTGGCGCACTGGAATGTAGCGGGCGACTGGGTAAAATCCATCAACAACACCTTCCCTCCCAACAACGTATATTGGACCGACAAACAGCATGGCCGCGAACGACGCGAGTATATGCTCGATCAGCTTCAAAACGTCACCAACATCGAGCATCCGTCGAAAAACAAACTCAAGAGAGAGCAAGCTTCCATCTATGGGTTGACCGAAATCGTCGGAGACAAACAAGCCGTTGAAATTTATGCAAAATATCAAAACCCCACACGTCCCAATAACCTAAGCAGCCTCACAGCGGAGGCAGAATATTTGCGCAGCCGGCTGAGTTATGCGGGCCATCCTTATCAACTGGTTAAAGTCAGCGATGCGATAAGGGCTGGAACGGCGGTGTTTGCCCAACCTAAGGAGACTGCTCGAAACCTCAACGGTGGTGTGCAAGCCATCCTGTATGACGCGTCTGTCTGGAAGCTCAAAAAGGTGGCGGCTTTTGAAATTACACCCGTCATCCGTTATGCGCTGATGGCGCAACTGACTCACCAATGCTCGGGTCAGACGATAAACTTTGTGGAGATGCATTATTGGCCGCCGACCGCCGCGCATGGCAGCTTTATCAATGAAGCAAGGTGGAAAGACTTAATGAAATTCTTTGACGCCCACAGCAACGGCCATCCGATTGTTCTGGCGGGGGACATGAATTGGACCATTTCTCCGAATGCAAGCTATGCACCTTGGGCGCGCGAAGGCTTTGAGACGCAAATAGCCAAGAGCGGTTATTCGTCTGTACGCAAAAACGCCAAAGCCAAATACGCTTCATTTAATTTCAATCAAGATGTAGGCAAATGGACGGGCGGCACAGTGGATTATGTGGCCGTCAAGGGCAATCTGTTGCAGTTGGAATATCGGCACATTTATGGCAGAGAAGCCGGTTTGGGCCCCAAATGGGAGACGGTTTACCGCTCAGATCACGACTTCCTCTCCGCACAGTTTGCTTTCCCCTCTCGGCCCTGACATTTGTCTGCCCGGTTGGGACATAGCCGCGTCGCCGATAGAAAGCCAAAAGCTCTGGCCTTAAAGACAAAATCAGCATTTTGAATAGCGCCACAATCTCCTCGGCATGGGCTTCACAAGCCATTATGAAATTCAAGTTTCATGCGCTTGTGCCCGCGCCATCCGTGCGAATACGCCCCAACCCAGGTATTCACGCGTATACATGGCATGGCGCCTGGGGCCCGCAGTCCATTCAGCATTTCGCCCGAGCCACTGGCCAAGTCGAGCAAACGGGTCCCCGGCTCCAAGCGCAAGGCCGCGCCGAGGGTGGCGAGCTGTTCAGAGGTGAAGGGGTTGTGAATTCGGTGAGCACTTTTAAAAACATTGCGGATTCGAGGAATGTCCATTGTAGCAATACCTTAGGTGCATACATGGGTTTGTTGGGCCACTGGCAGTGGCCAGACGAGATGTGGAAAATGTTTCCCTTGAATGCCTGAAAATGACTATTTCTTTTTGAGGGTTCAGAAGCGGCAGGTTTCAGAAGCAGCTTGGCATGTCGGCCCACTTCACGGCGGAGCTGCTCGTGTTGCAGTTGTCGTGAAAGGCTTTGGGCCAATTGGCATTTCGGCTTAGGCCCTCGCTGGCCACGCGGACACCGCGTACCTCGCCGCCTGCATCTACCACCCACAGGGTGCCCCCGCCGCTACATTTAATGTTAAACGAGAAGTACCCCCGTCGTGCCCGGTGGCCTGAGGGTTCTCGTTTAATTGCCCCAGGTGACTGGCGGCCTAAATGGGGGCCTTTGTGGAAAATTTGCTGCAGATTTTCTTGGTCAACATGGCCCCATCACCGTTGATAGGGGAAGCTTTCTGGGGTGGTTTAGTTGGAATTTCCCGTCCAGGGTTTTGTTGTCTTATAGACAAGGGAACAGACATTGTCCACGAGTTTGGAAAACAAAGCACTGAGCCTTCAGAAATCCTTCCACCAGAGAAATGAGTTTCAGAGCTTTATGAAAACAAACCGAGTTGGCGCTCATGCAACACACCAATAATTACCAACGGATTCGGGGCGAAGGAGTGGAATTGCCGCGCTGTCTTAGAAACTTTGCAGATGCGAGATAAATAATGCAAGTAAGGGGCGCAGTTGAGAGTGGAATAAATCATCAAAATCAGTCAGTTATAACCCATTCACTGCAAGTCGGTCCGCTGCTTCCATGGCATTGCTGGCTTGCGGGGAATGGCCTGGAGTGCAAACGGAGAGAGCCACCAGCGAATCGCTGTGGAACCCACCGTTGGCGGTCCAGGTGAGGGATTCGCTGGTTTTTAAAACGAGGGCGACAGGTTAGGCAGCTGACACTGCCTAAGCATCAGAGTCATCGATTGAATTCTAAGTGATAACATCTGTTTTGTGGCTCGTCCAAAAACCTTGCTACTCTTGGAGTTACATCATTGACAAAAAGCGCTCCAAGGTTTCCATACGCAACGTCTACAACGCTCGTGGTTGCCGGGTCACCACAATGATTGGAAACCCTGTTCGGTCCTTGGTTGTTAATCTCTGCTTCCATTGCCCCACGAATTGCCATTGCATTTGCACCTATTTCTTCTGGAGTCATTCCTGCTGTCTGGTTAACATACACTTGAATAACCGCTCGGCCGGCTGCTGCATAAAGGTTTAACTGAGCTTGTACCCCTGTATTACGGATGTTGTTAAACATGACCCTGGCCTGATCGGCTGGAGTTCGCAATGTGCTGGTAATGGTTGCGTTGTTCACGCCGTTAACACGTTGTCCTTCCTTGATGATATTCACCAACCTGTTATCAACGGTTGTTCTATCAGCGTTCGCTCCATATGCAATGCTGACATCTGGTACAGAACCAACTTGGGAAGGAGAACTCAATGCGATAAGGTGGGTTGTTTCATTCGGGGCATTTCTCAATTGCAGTCCATCAATGCGTACGGGGCCACCTGTGCCTGGTTGTGTTCCTGCTGGAAGTGTATGGCTGAAAACGGATGTTCCAAGACGGTTTCCATAAAGAGAGCCATTGGCAAAGTGCACATCAATTGTCGTGTTCTGTGTTAGTGGCCTCTCAATAACCTCCCATGTAAGAGAAAGGCCGCCCTGCTGACTGTTCCACGCAAGTGCGGGACGTACCTGTTCTTTTATTTCCTCAATAAAGGCAATAACAACTTGAGAGTCAAGCTTGCCATCCGCAACGTTGGCTACAGCCATGTCAACTTGTATGGTGTCACCCTTTCTGTCAACAATGAGTGTATGCTCTCTCCAATCGGTTTCTCCCGCTGCATTAAAGGCCTCCAACCCAAGTCCATTCATGCTGTTCATTTCATGAATGTTGCCACCGTCCGATTGGCTGCGGATAGAGACTCGAAAATAATCGTTGTATTTAGTGCCATAGTATCCCCCTGGAACTTCACTGGTGATAAAACGATAACGAATTTTTACACCTGTTGTATCTGGTTCAGTCGTAAATGTGTAGGAAGCCGATTGTTCGCCTATTCCTTTTGTGCCAATTAACAAATTTTGTGTGGAAATTGAGTTAGACTCCGCAATGTGTTGCATCATGGATGCACTATTGCTGGCACTGGAAAAAAAACCGGGGATTTTCTCCTCATATGGAATGAGCTTAATATAAGCGCCGGGTGAAAATATCCAACCTTCGGTGCCTTTGCTAAAGTTGTGATTTTTGTTCTCAACGGGTGCATTAAATCCAAGCATATGAATTTTTACTGCTTTTTGAGAGCCGACCATTCCAACGCTTCCAAGCTCATTGTTGGCACCTTTGGCCTCTATCAGAATTGTACGGTCAGGAATGTTAACCAGCGTGGCCGTTCCGTTTGACGTCACCACTCGTGCTGCAATGTTTGGGTCATCGGCGATGGATGCAACCACGTTTGTTTGTGGTGTGAAGGGTGTTCCATCGGGATTTACAAGAGAAACAATGATGGTATTGTTACCAGCCCATAAAATGGCCTCGTAATAAAGTGTCCGCCCAACCTTATCCCAGGCTTTTAGCGAAACATCGTTGCGTCCATCCGCAAGACTCAGGTTGGCAGTCAGCAAGTGCTTTTCAATAACAAGGTTGTCCGAAGGAAAACGCTTGCCGTTGACAATGAGGACAAAATCTTCAGGCAAAGACTCCGTATCAAATTCTGAATTTTCCAGACTCCAGCGCAAGCCATTGCGACTGATAAATGTGTCAGGATACTTTTGCTGGCCATGACGAATGGCCTCTGGATAAGGTGAACCATCTGCATCTACAAGTTTAAGTGCTCCTTCAGGGAGGTGAATGTCATACTCATGTAGAATTTCTAGAACTTCCAGTTTATCCTCTTCCTTGGGAGCTTCTGGTTTGTCATTTTTGTTTGAAAATTCTAGTTTGTCTTTCTCTTCACAGCTGCAACTGCCAAAAACAACCATCAAAAGTGCCATGCTAAAAAACAATGTCTTTCTTCTGTACAAAATATTTTCCTTTTATAATGAAGTTTTATATGTTGGAATTTAATCAATTTTTGGAAATGCTCACTCTAAGCAAACAGCGAGTCTTTTTAACATCATCTGTCTGGATGAAGAACATTTTTTTTGAGACAACACACCGGCAACCCAACTCTCTGTAACAACACACTTTGTTGACACGCTCCCGACACTTGCCTTTTTCATGCTGGAATTTTCCGAAGGCCGTGCGCCCTGCCTGGCGCGGGTGGAGGCCTACGAAGGGGCCCACGGCAGCTTGTACAGAAGGGGCACGGGGCAAAGCTGTTGTCAGCGCAAAACGATACACCCAAGAAAACGCAAGAAGGAAGTTCGACACAGTCTCCACGCACAGGCAGCAGGCGTCGGTGTCAAACACACAGAGGCTGTGGTTGGCCACCGGCATGTTGGGCGTGCCGCCTGAATTTGTGCTAAACAACAAGCACTTGCCGGACATGGCCAAAGGCGGCTTTACCGGCTCGCCCACCAAGCCCTTCGTGTTGTAGCTGCACGACACGGCGCATTTGTGTTTTCCAACCTTTTGGCCTCCGCATCCCTCTTGCCCCACGTGGAAGGCGCTACCTCTGTTTGGTTGGGCAGCGCCAACTTCCATGTCGTTATTTTCGCCGCCATAACAAAAAGTGTGCGGGAGAGGGCAGTCACTGGCCTCATGGCCTGTCGTTGCCAACTTTGCATACGCCGGGTATGTCGCAAGCGGACGCCAAAAACAGCAAGGCAAGGGCTTGAGCACGTTTCTGCATTCTCATGGATTCCCCCTTTATTCCAAGATGATTTTGCGGATGCGGTTGTTGCCTCTCTCTGCCACATAGAGGGTGCCCTCCGCGTTGATTGCGACGCTGTCAGGCCAATGAAACCGCGCTGTCTCAGCTGGGCCGTCGGCAAAGCCCTCTTCGTCACTGCCGACAATGAGGCTGACCTTTCCCGATGGCGTCACTTTTCGGATGCGGTTGTTCCCCGCCACATAAAGGTTGCCCTTTGCATCGATGGCAATGCCGGAAGGATAAGCAAATTGTGCAACAATTCCCGCATCGTCAACAAGGGTGCTGACCTCACCCTGCGGCGAAATTTTCCGGACGCAATGGTTGCGCCAATCCGCCACATAGAGATTGCCTGTCTTCGCGTCTATGGCCATGCCCTGAGGATAACTAAATTGTGCCTCGCTTCCGGTGCCATCGGCAAAGCCTTTCTGACCATTTCCGGCCAGCGTGCTGACAATTCCCTTTGCAGAAATTTTTCGAATGCTGTGGTTCCAGGTATCTGCCACATAGAAATTCCCCGCCGAGTCTATGGCAATGCCCGTGGGATAACGAAACAGTGCATCGCTTTTCAAACCGTTGAAAAAACCTCCCCCCTCATAGTCTGTGTCGCCGCTTCCGGCAAAGGTGCTGACAAGGCTCGTGGGCGTTATCTTGCGGATGCGGTGGTTCAAGCTGTCCCCCACATAGAGGTTGCCCGCCGGGTCTATGGCGATTCCTTCAGGGGAATTGAATTCTGCATTGCTTCCGATGTCGTTGACCAAGCCTCCCTCACCATTGCCTGCAAGGGTGCTGACCTCTCCCAACGGCGTTATTTTGCGGATGCGGTTGTTCCAATTGTCCGCCACATAGAGGTTGCCCGCCGTGTCTATTGCCATGCCCTGAGGGTTTGCAAATTGCGCCTCGCTTCCAGGGCCGTCGGCAAAACCGTCCACGCCACTTCCGGCGAGGGTGCTCACAACAATGGTTGGTACATAGGTGAAGTCGTTGTCAGAGATGGCCGTTTTGCCACCCGTGGTGACGCGCACAGGACCGGTGCAGCGAAAGCTTTTGGGGACTTTCACAACAATCTCATTCTCTATAGCGGAGACAAGGGTGGCAGGAACGCCGTTGAGGGTAACGCTGTTTTCCGAAGGGACAGCGCTGAAGCCTTTCCCTTGAATAAGAAGCTCAGCACCGTGGGGGGCCTCCAGGGGGCTGAAGCTGCTGATGACAGCTTCGATGCCAGAGCCGCCACCAGGCTCGTCGACAAAGCCGCCACCGGGCTCGTCGACAGAGCCGCCACCCGGCTTGTCAACAAACCCGCCATCAGGCTCGTCAACAGCCCCGCCAGGTTTGCGGGTGCACACCCCATCGCTGCCCGGTTTCGAATTTTTGCCGACATAACAATAAGCGTCCGCATGCAAAGGCTGGCAGTCGGCGTCTGTTTTGCATATGCCCGTCATGTCGCAAGCGGACACCCAAAACAGCAAGGCAAGGGTTTGAGCACGTTTCTGCATTCTCATGGATTCCCCCTCAAAAGTTTTTTGTACTGTGGCTGTTTGTCCGACTGTGGCCATTTGTCCGGTATGGTCGCGGTTTCCCCCCTCCTTGTCCACTGATAGGTTTTGATGCTTCATAGCATAGAATGCTTGGGCGGCTTAAAGCATTTTTTCTCATGCATTCCATTCAATAACGAAACGAGGTTGGGCAAAAAACCGCTGAGCGCGGCTGCCGACTTAGCCATACCGTGCCCCCTAGGGCTTGGGCTTTGCCTTCGGCTCCCTACAAGCTGCGGTGCTTGAAAAAATACCCCGCCGCCAAAAAACATTTTCATAGAATCTCCGAAGAATGCTATATTCCCTCCCGCTGCGACAGATTGTAGCTAGGCCCGCTAAGCCTATTAACATTGTTGTTGAACGAGAAGTGCCCCTGGAGTGACCGGCGGCATGCGGTTTCTCGTTTGAATGCCGGCCAGTTTGGCGGTCCAAGCGGGGGCTTTTAAGGCCGCCGGTTTTTCAACAATGTTACCGGACTTAGCGGCTCGTTTGGGCCGCCTTTATGGCTTTAAACGACCTTGCCCGGCTCCTTCGTGTGCAGTGTGGTTGTTTCACTGCTGCACATGAGGGCCGGACATGCAAGAAGACGAAGAAGACGGCGAGGCCAACCCAGCAGACTACGCGGAGTTGATGCTGAAGGCTACCTTCAAAACGTGGGACTTTCTTGAAGAAAGCGGCTTCGAGGTGGATGAGCTGGCAGGAAAAGAGCTTTCTTTTATTGTCAAAACCCCAGACGGGGGGGGCCGCCGCCTGGCCATTGGAAACCTGATGAGAGAGATAGATACGGCCTCCTCCATGGGGGAAGCCTGTGAGGCCTGCTTCCTGCAAGTTGTGGTGAACGAATCGGAAGGCGGCGCCCCACACCCTCCTTGGGATGATGCCGCGTTTCCTGTGAGCTACCTCCCGCCCCCGCGCTCTGAGAGAGCCACCGATACGCTTCCTGAGCTTCGGGAGGAGCCCTCTAACCTCCCGTAAGGTGTAGTGTACCCGCTCTGCCGCATTGAAAGCACTCCGGGCCCCCTACCCCATGCAGACACCATACTTGGAGCCAACTTCTATCGGCTCACACACATCCTGTTCGGCGCAGGGGGTTCCCCCTGGCTCACACGTCTCCAGGCAAACGCCCTGGCGGGGGTTGCCATAGTCCTTGGCTACGCAGATTCGGGTACCCGCCCCGGGTATAACGCTGCAGAACAGGGCAAGCCCCTCCCTGCACGAAACATTCACGCATTCGCCCTCCAGCAGGTTCGCCGCGTTGGGGTTAAGCACACAGGCTTGAGTCAGGCTCGGACAACCGGCGCCCCCATTGCACTTGACGTCCTCGCATTTGCCCTCTCCCTCGCGGGAAGGCCCTACATGGATGCAGGCTTGTGTGTCCGTACACAGCTGCGTGCCGTTTGCATTCTCGCACTTCACCTTCAGGCAAGCACCCTGGGTAGGGTTGCTTAAAGTCGTCATCGCCTTGTCTGCCCCGCAGAACTCATCCATCTTGCAAGGGCTGGCACAGCTTACGCGCACACATTGACCTGCCGTAGGGTTGGCAGGGGTGCCGACGCTTTTGCAGAATTCGAAGTTGGCGCAGGGAGAGGGACATTTCACAGGCTCGCAAGTACCTTGGACGGCGAGGGCGCCGGGCTTGCCAAGACTCACGCAAACCCCGTCATTGTTTGTAATACAAGCATCTGGGACACCCCCCCCGCTCGGCGGCACAATACACCCAGGCCGGCAAATACCTTCGCGGGGTTTGTCCGGGTTGTCAGCGCGCAGACAAGTTCCGTTGCCGCAGCCAGTGCACACCACCGGCCCACATTTGCCCTTGGTAGGGTTTTGGGCATCTCCAGCATCCTCCACGCAGGCTTCTGCGCGGTTGCACGGGGTTTCACAGTGAAAAGGTACGCAAAAACCATTCACACAGGCTTTGTCGGTACAGTCCGCTGTCTTCTCGCATTCGAAAACACATCTGTTGGACACGCAGCGTCCACGGGGGCAGGCGGGGGCATTGTCCACCCCACACTCCGGGGGGGCGCAGCGTTTGTCGTCACCACAAATGCCGTTGGGGCACTCACTGTCGTGCTCGCAAGCCGGCCGTACCGGCTCTGGGGTGTTCGGGTCCTCACACACACCTTTGACGCAGAGTCTGCCGTCTGTACATGCAGGAAAACATTCATAAGGATGAACGTCTTCACGGTCGCAAGCCGTCCACAAGGCAGCAAACAAGCTTAAACCAAGTATTTTCCATGTTTGCATATGGGTTTTCCCCTCTAAAAAATTTCTTGAGTCGTCCAGGCTTCTTTTAACTCAAACCATCCAGACACACAAATTTATGGACAACATGTATTGAGGGACAATATGTGGCATATTTTTCTGAGTCTTACAAGAATTCCCCCGGAGGAAGAGGCACTTTTGTGGTCACTCCCCAAGCGGCAGGGGGGGCGGCGGCGGTTTTCCAAGGACACGCTCCCACCCCCGAGGAAGAGGGAGGCGAAAGGAGGCGGAGGAAGGAGAAAGGAAAACGCTTGAATTTCCCCGCCCCCGGGGTTAGCCATCCTCACGGGCCCTCCTCACTCCCTGGGTGAAAACGCCATGACGCACCATACCGCTACCATTGCCGCCATTGCGACGGGGCCGGCGCGCGCGGGCATTGGCATTGTACGCCTCTCGGGGCCGGCTGCGCTTTGGGCGGCCCAAAGCCTGGCGCCGGGCCTTGGAAAGCCCAAGCCGCGCTACGCCCACTTCGTCCGCTTTGAAAGCGAAGGCACCCTCCTCGACGAAGGGCTGTTGCTGTGGTTTCCCGCCCCCGCCTCCTTCACCGGCGAGGAGGTGGTGGAATTGCATACCCATGGCTCCCCCCTCCTGCTGGCACGCCTTTTGCGCCTTTTGTGCCGCCACCCCGGGGTACGCGAGGCCCTCCCCGGCGAATTTACCCAACGCGCCTTCGCCAACGGCCGCATGGACTTGGCACAAGCCGAAGGCCTGTTGGCCCTCATTGAGTCCCAAACAGAGGCCGCGGCACAGGCTGCGGCAGCCCAAATGGCAGGCCACTGGTCCACCCAGGTAGCACAGTTGCGCGAGGCTTTGCTGAGCCTTTTGGCGCATGTGGAGGCCTGCCTGGACTTTCCGGAGGAAACGCAGGGGGCCGAGGAAGCCCTCCCAGCGCGGCTTTCTAAGGCAGTACAGGAGGCCCAGGCCCTTGTACGCCTGGGGCAGCGGGGGCAGTTTTTGCGCGCCGGCGCACGCGTGGCAGTGTTTGGCCCCGTAAACGCGGGGAAGTCCACGTTGTTTAACGCGCTTTTGGGTTTTGAGCGCGCTTTGGTGGATGCGGAGCCGGGGACAACGCGCGACGTAGTAGAAGCCCCCCTGGAGTGGGAGGGGGTGCCCCTGCGGCTTGTGGACACCGCCGGCCTGCGCGAGGCCGACTCCCGCGTAGAGGCCCGCGGCATAGAGGCGGCCCGGGAGGCCGTGGCCACAGCGGACATTGCGCTTTTGGTGGTGCCGCCGGACACGCCACCGCAAGACATTGCCGCCTGGCGTACGCTGGCCAAACCCGGCGCGCTGTTGGAGGTACGCAGCAAAGCCGACTTAAACCCCGCCGGGCCGCCACCCGAAGGCGAGGGGGCAGGCGAGGCTTTGGGAGGCTTTCTGGGGGAAAGTCCGCTGAAGGTTTCTGCGCATACGGGGGAAAACATGGCGCTTTTGCGCAAGGCCTTGCAGCAGCGCCTGGGCGGTGGGACAGCCCAGGCGGTAGCCGCCTGCAGTGGCCGCCAGCGCGCGGCCCTGGAGGAGTGCTGCTATGCGCTGGAAAGTGCGCTGGGTGCCCTGGCAGAAGGCCACCCGCTGGAGTTGGTGGCAGCGCACCTGCAGCTGGCCCAAACCGCACTGGGCCAACTCCTGGGGGAGGCGCTGGCCCCCGAGGTGCTGGAGGAAATATTCCGTCAGTTTTGCCTGGGGAAATAGACCGCCTCCACTTGTCAGCCAAACCCAACAGCACAACCCCCGCCGCCGCAAAAGGTGGCATAGAAACACACCGCCCTGGAAATGGACACGGCTTCCTCCTGCCACAAAAGTTCCACTCTTCTGCTGGGGAAACTTGCCTTTGGGTGCAAAGACAGCCCATAGTGTTTCACGGCCATGGATGACAGGGTGTACCCTGGGCTTTTACAGCCTGGTGATATTGTGGGCAACAGCTACCGCGTGGAATCCTTTCTCGGGAAGGGGGGGATGGGCGAGGTATGGCTTGCGCGCCACCTGAGGCTTGCCAGACATGTCGCCATTAAAGTCTTGCGTACGCATGGGGACACGCTCAGCGAGGAGGCGCTTGCGCGCTTTCGCAAGGAGGCGGAAATCGCCAGCCGCTTGCAACACCCGCATATCGTCACCATTCATGACTATAACTTTACCGCCGCTGGCCACCCCTTCATGGTCATGGAATTCCTCGAAGGAGAAAGCCTCGGCGCCAGACTCAAGAGGAGCGGGCCCCTCTCCCTCGCAGAAACGCGTACCATCATCCGCCAGGTATGCCGCGCCCTCGAAACAACCCACAAACAAGGCATCGTCCACCGCGACTTAAAACCTGACAATATCTTCCTCACCACCCAGGACGGCGCGCTTTGGGTGAAAGTGCTGGACTTCGGCATTTCAAAAATTCTCAACGTCGACAGCATTCAAATAACCCAAAAGCAGGTGGTCATCGGCTCCCCCCGCTACATTTCTCCGGAGCAGGCGCTCGGCCACAGCAAAAACCTGACGCCTCAGGCGGACATTTTCTCCCTGGGCGCTGTCACCTATGAAATGCTGTCGGGCAAAACAGCCTTTGAGGGCGACGAGGTTTCCTCGGTGCTGTTTCGCGTCGTCCATCAAACACCCAGGTCTCTTGCCGAATTGCTGCCCGAGTTGCCAGAAGGGGTGCGGCAGGCCATCGAAACGGCCATGGAGAAGCGGCCTGGAAACCGCCACGCCTCCGCCATGGCTTTTTCTGAGGCGCTGGACAAAGACAGTCTGTCTCCTTCAGAGCCTCCCTTGGCCGAGGAGGTGGTCGCCGAGCCTGAGGCTTTGAAGCTGCCGCCTCCCAAGTGTCCCTGGTCGCTTATCGTGCTGATAGCCGCGCTTTCTCTTGCCATTGTAGGGGGCGCTCTGGCCTATCGCCATCTCTATCTCCAGCCTATTGACTTGGGGCAGCACAAGCCGCCGTCGGAATCCTCGTCGGGGTCACAGACACTCTGGGCGAAGGGGGGGCCCCCACCGGAATACTGGGCGAAGGGGGGGCTGCCACCTCCCTCGCCGGAACACTGGGCGGGGCCGCCTCTGCTGCCGACGGAGCCTTCGCCAAAGCCCCCGCCGGAAGAAGGGGGGGGAACACCGGCCCCACCCAGAGGAAGGAAGCCAAAGCCAGAAACAAAGGCGAGGGCGGAAACAAAAGCGAAGACAACGAAAGCCGAAACGAGGGCGGAGCCTCCGTCGGGGCCCAATCTGCCTTTTGTCCCGGAGCCTGCGTCCATCAGCGCCGCAGAGCAGCGCGAGTTGGCGCAGGCTGAGCAGGAGCTGAAGGCCAAGCAATACCACGCGGCGGAAAACTCCATCGCCAGCAAGCTGAATTCTCTGGAGAGAAACGGCCCAGGCTGGGCGCGCGCTCATGCCATGCGTGCGGAAATTGCCTGCGCGCAGAAGGACTTGCAAAAATATTATGCGGCGATGGCTTGGGTGCCTACGGCTTGGAGGCCTGGTGTACGAAATGCATGCAAACACCTAGACTTTGAACCTCCCTGAAGGGTCTTTTTGTCCTCAGCTGAACGAAGGGGGCAGGCGCCGCTCAGGTCACGCACTGGGGTGCGCTCCCGTCGCGTCCCCTGCCCCCTTCGTCCACCTGAGGACAAAAATCCTCCTTCAGGGGGTGTTGAGGGATGCACAAGCTGACGGGCCCAGCACGGGCGGCGGGTCGCCGCCCCTACATTCTCTGGACAAACGCCTATAGAAATGTGTAGGG
>Ga0209737_10000741_pt1 | contig 25185 bp, 21 predicted proteins | sample TergutCu122P3_FD_187284 | JGI IMG/M metagenome (GOLD analysis project Ga0209737, IMG submission 187284) | Cubitermes ugandensis P3 segment gut microbial communities from Kakamega Forest, Kenya - Cu122 P3 (SPAdes) (version 2) | ecosystem: Host-associated > Arthropoda: Insects > Digestive system... | reverse complement strand
CTCGCCGAGAGGCGAAAAAGAAAGGCCCGTGTGGTGGCAACCACAACCTTCGCCGAACTCGACACCCATTCCCCCCCCCTCTTGCCCCCCCCATATGGCAAAAGAAAAGCTTCGACTCACATACGCCACCCCCCTATAATCCCCCCTTCATGAGCTTTCGACTGGCGTTGTTGGGTTTGTGGAGTGTATGCGGCTTTGGAGCCAAGCAACTGAAGGCACTGCAAGCGAAGGTGGCGCTTGCGGACATTGCCGAATTGCCCTGCAGAGAATGGTTGAAACAGGCAGCCTTGCCGCACAGACTGGCCGAGGCTTTCTTGCCGGACTTGAGTTTGCAACTCATGGGAGAAAAGGTGCTGGCACAAGCACAAAGCGCCCATATGCAGGTGCTCTTCCACGGGGAGGAGGGCTTTCCTCCCGGCCTGGAAGCCCTCCGGGACATGCCGCCGGTGCTGTTCGCCTGGGGGGAGGTGTCGCCCGTGAAGGCGCCGAAGGTGGCCATGGTGGGTACGCGGAAGGTGGAGGTGGAGTTTGTGCCGACGACGCGGCATTTCGCACAACGCGTGGCCCAGGCCGGTATGCTGGTGGTTTCAGGCGCGGCCGAGGGCGTGGACCAAATTTGCCTCCAGGCGGCCATGGAAGAAAGCGGCAGGGCCTGGGCCTTTGTGGGTTGCGGCCTCGATTGCCTGGCCCTCGCCCAGCAGAAGTTTTGGGAGAAGTGCATGTCCAGGGGAGGGGCCTATTTCTCGGAATACCCGCCGGGGGTGAGGGCCGACAAATTTACCTACCCGAACCGGAACCGCCTCATTGCCGCGGCCGCCGACGCCGTGGTGGTGCTGCGGGCACCGCGCAAGTCCGGAAGCCTGTACACCGCACAATTCGCCCTCGAGCAGGGCCGCCCCTTATGGGTATTGCCCGGAGAATTGGAAAACCCGAACGCCCAGGGCTGCCTCCAGCTGTTAAAAGCAGGGAGGGCCCGCCTGGCGATGGGGCCGGAGGAGATGATTCTCTCCCTGGGGGGGCAGGCCAAACCCCCCAAGGAGAAGGAGGGGGAGAAGGAGAAGAAAGAAGAAGCCCCCCTCCGCCCGGACGAAGCCGACGCCCTCTCCCCCGAGGCCCTGCGCGTATGGAAACAACTCCAGACGCAGGCCTCCTTTGAAGAGTTGCTGGCAGCTACCCGCATGGACTCCGCCGGCCTGTCGAATGCGCTGTGCGAGTTGGAGTTGCTTGGGAAGGTGGAACAAAAACCGGGAAAGCGCTACGAGCGCAACTAGACCGCTTCCACTTTGCCATGATCTCTTCGTTGGGCTCCGGTTCCGCTCAGGTCATGCACTTAAGTGCACTCCCATCGCGGAATCCTCGCCCGCCTCGACCTCATGTCAAATTGAAACCGGTCTACAAAATCGAATCACTTTAACTTAGAAACAGTCTAGTGTTTCCTTGTCTGACGACACAATGAAACACTGCCCAAGCAGACGCAGCCATGACAGCCTCCACTTCTTCTCTCACCCTCATTGGCGCCGGACTTGCCGGTGTGGAAGCCGCCTTCTGGTTGGCGCGCCGCGGGCATACCCTCACCCTCGTGGAGCAAAAACCCTTCCGCCGCTCCCCCGCCCACCAGAGCGACTTGCCGGCCGAATTGGTATGCAGCAACTCCCTGCGCTCCGACGAGCCCACAACAGGCATAGGCCTTTTGCACGAAGAGTTGCGCCGTCTGGACTCGCTGGTCATGCGCTGCGCCGACGCCCACGCTGTACCCGCGGGCAGCGCGCTGGCCGTGGACAGGCAGGCCTTCTCGCAGGCTGTTGCCACGGCCCTTGAGGCCCTTCCGGAGCTTGTATGGCGGCGCGAGGAGGCGACGAAACTGCCGGAGGGCTTGTGCATTGTGGCCACAGGCCCGCTGACTTCCGAGGCTTTCAGCCAGGCGCTTTCACCTCTCCTGGGCGACAAACTCTACTTCTATGACGCCATTGCGCCCGTGGTAGCGGCCGACTCCATTGACATGGACGTGGCGTTTCGCCAGGGGCGCTTTCAGAAGGGCGATGACTACCTCAATTTGCCGCTGGACAAAGAGGACTACCTTCGCTTCGTGCACGCCCTGCGTACAGCCCAAAAAGTGCAGCCGCACGCCTTCGAGGAGTTGCGGTTTTTCGAGGCCTGCCTGCCCATTGAGGCCATGGCGGAGCGCGGCGAAGAGACGTTGGCTTTTGGCCCGCTCAAACCCGTGGGGCTGCGTTGCCCGCGCACCGGACGTCGCCCCTATGCCGTGGTACAGCTGCGCCAGGAGGACAAGGCCGGCAGCGCCTATAACCTCGTCGGCTTTCAGACGCGCCTGAGCTTCCCGGAGCAAAAGCGCGTCTTCGGCAGCCTGCCGGGTTTGCACAAGGCCAGGTGGCTCAGGCTTGGGCAAATACACCGCAACACTTTCATGGACGCGCCGCGCCTTCTGGGGGCGGACTTGTCGCTGTTGGCCAAGCCCGAGGTGTTTTTCGCAGGGCAAATAACGGGGGTGGAAGGCTATGTCGAGTCGGCGGCCTCGGGGCTTTTGACGGCGATGGCGGTGGAGGCGCGCCTTCTGGGGAGGGCTTTCGTCCCCCCTCCCGAGGAGACAGCCCTGGGGGCCCTCTACGGACACTTGAGGGGACACAACTCCCCCCCTGGGAAGTCTTTTCAGCCCTCCCATATAAATTTTGGATTGTTCCCCCCCCTCCCGGCTAAACTGGGCAAGCGCGACAAGAAGGCGGCCATTGTCGCAAGGGCGAGGGCGTGTTTTCAGACATGGCTTGAGTCGTCGCAGGAGAAAATATGAAGCATGCTGTGTTGTTTCTTGTCGTGTTGTTGGCCTCTTGCAAACCCACGCCTCCGGCGCCCCCCAAGCCCTTGGGTGAGCGACTTGTCGAAGGCCACATCAGCGAGCTTCGCCTGTTGCCGGGCGAAACACACGTACGCTTTTTGGCGGACGCCAAAAACCCCCAGGCCAAGGAGACGGCTTCTTCGCTGCGGTTGGGCAAACTCTATTTGTTAAACCTGCACACCCGACAACTTGCGCGCGTTGGGCAACATGTCGCCAGCCTCGCAGGTGCCCAGCACGCGACGGCCGACGGGAAATACCTCCTCTTCCTCGACGACTATAACCCCACAACCAAGGCAGGCAGACTGCGCTGTGCAAACGTTGCCGACGCGACGGTTGGAAATGCCCTGGGTGAAGCCGTCAGTTTCTTCATTGCCGCGCCCATGGAGCAGCGCTTGGCTTTTGTGGATGGGGGCGTGTTGAAAGTGGGCCGGCTGCCGGCAGGGCCCTTTAACACCGTGGCCGAAGAGGTGGTGAGTGCGGAGTTTTCGCAGGACGGAAACACGCTCGCCTTCAAGAAGCGTTTTGAAGCAGGCGGACAACTTTGGGCAGTGGACTTGAAGGAGGCCGGAGCCTCTTCGCGTCTGTTTGCAGAGAATGCAGGGGACTACCGCCTGAGCAAAGACGGGAAGAAGTTGTTTTTCACAGCGAGAGAGACGCTGAAGGAGAAGGCCTTTCGTCTGTTTCTTTCAGATACCCGCGAAGGCGCTTCTTCGAAGCAGCTGTCTTCGGAAATGTTTCGCTTTGTGCTGTCGCCGGATGAGCGCTGGGTGGCCTATTCAGAAACCCAGACGCCAGAAAGGCCGGGCACCCTCTGGGTGCGTCCCGCAGCGGGCGGCGAGGCCAAAAAACTCGGGGAGCGCGTGAGGGAGTTTGAGTTTGCTTCCGACAGCGGGGCCTTGGCGTGGCGCGAGGGCTTTCACGGTGACGAAGGCTCTTTGGCGGTGGTTTTGTTGAAAGGGGAGTTGGAGCCCAGGCGGCTGACGTCCCGCACAAGGCACTGGCAGTGGAACCCGCAAGGCAATGCCCTGGCCTATACGGCGATGGTGTCAACGCCGGATGCTTCGGTGTCCGTGGACTTGTTTTCATTTCGCTTAGGGGACGAAGCGCCGACGAAAATGCACGCCTGGGTATACGAGTATGCTTTTTCCGTGGATGGAGAAAGCGTCCTCTTCGAAGCCAATTGCACCCGGGAGGGGCGCAGCTGCGAGTTGTTGTTGGCAAAGGCAGAAGCGGGGGAGGAGGCCGCCAAAACCAAGCTGGCCGAGGGTGTTTTCAGCTTCCGCCAATCTGCCGACGGCCAGCGCGTCTATTGGCTGCATGTGACGCCCCTAAAACCTGTACACACCCAGCTGTGGGCGGCGGACATGGCAAACCTCCGGCCCCAAAAGCTGGCAGAGAATGTACATTTGCCGCCTCCTTTGCCCGTGGACAAAACGGGGAAGAAGTTTCTTTATATTTCAAACCAACTCCGGCACGAGGGCCTCTACCTCACAGAGTTGAAATAAATTTTTTTAAAAAAAGAAGGAGGCAAAAAATCCCCTTTGCCTCCTTCCGGCTTTACACTGCTTGCCATGCGAGAGCGCGCAAGCAGCACAGACGACACAACCGGCAACACGACAGGCCACAAGGACATTGAGGCATTCCTTACGGAGTTGCGTTTGCTAAGAGGCATGTCGCCGCGCACACTGAAGGCCTACGCTTCGGATTTGAGGTTGGCTGGCGACTACCTTGAGAAGCGCGGGGTGGATTTTTCGAAGGCGACGCATGTGCATGTGCGGGGTTTTTTTGGGCTTCAGGAAGCCAGTTGTGCACCTGCGACGCGTGCTCGCCGCGTGGCTGCCTTGCGCACGTTTTTTCGCTATTTGGTGAAGACAGGAAAGGCGCCGGTGGACATAGGGGAGAAGCTGAAGACGCCCAAAGCGCCCAGGCATTTGCCGCGTGTTTTGTCGGTGGATGAGGCTTTTGCTTTGGTGAATGCACCGGACGAGGAGCAGCTTTTGCAGTCTCGCGACAAGGCCATGTGGGAAATGCTTTATGGCGGCGGTTTTCGCGTCAGCGAGTTGTGCGGCCTGGACATGTCGTCGGTGGACATGAAACAGGGTTTGGTGCGCGTCCTGGGGAAGGGAAGCAAGGAGCGGCTGTGCCCCATTCATGCGGCAGTGCTTGCTTCACTCAGAAACTGGCTTCGGCACCGCCAGGCCTTGTTGAGCAAGCGCAAGAAAAGTACTTCGGCATTGTTTCTCAACAACCGGGGCGGAAGGCTGTCTGTGCGCAGCGTCCACCGTTTGCTGCAAGCCTATTTTTTAAGGCTTGGGCTGCATGCCGGGCTGTCCCCGCACAGCTTGCGCCACACCTATGCGACACACTTGTTGGCCGGCGGCGCGGACATACGCGTCATTCAAGAGTTGCTTGGGCATGCAAGCTTGTCGACGACGCAGCGCTACACGCAGGTTTCCTTCGAGTTGCTTCAAAAAGTCTACGACTTAACCCACCCACGCGCTTAGGTCTTCACAGCTGTGAATGGAAACATGCACTTTTTCAAAAGGGGTGACATTCATTTTCAAATTTTTTCTCAAGGCTGCTAAAGCCTTGCTTCATGTTTCATGGAACGACCATTCTTTGTGTACGAAAAGACGGACACACCGTCCTGGCCGGTGATGGGCAAGTGACGGTGGACAAAGCCATTTTGAAGGGGAATGTGAAGAAAGTCCGTCGGCTGGCGGACGGGCACATATTGGCAGGCTTTGCAGGCTCCACCTCGGATGCATTCACTTTGTTTGAGCGCTTTGAAGGCAAGCTGAAGGAGTGTCAAAACCAATTGCCCAGGGCCTGCGTCGAATTGGCCAAGGACTGGAGGGCGGACAAGTTTTTGCGGCGGCTTGAGGCCATGTTGATTGTTGCGAGCAAAGACAACTGTTTCATTTTGTCGGGTGCGGGAGATGTTTTGGAGCCGGAGCACGGCATTGCGGCCATAGGCTCCGGCGGCTCCTACGCACTTGCGGCGGCGAGGGCTTTGGCAGAGCATTCCTCCTTGAGTGCCCGGCAGATTGCTGAAAATGCGCTGAAAATAGCCGCAGACATTTGCGTCTATACCAACCACAACCTTTCTTTTGAGGAGCTATAACAAGTGACCTCTTCCCCCCTGACGCCCCGAGAAATTGTGAGCGAGTTAGATCGCTACATTATTGGCCAGAAAGCCGCCAAGCGAGCAGTTGCGATTGCGCTGAGAAACCAGTGGCGCAGGCAGCGTGTCGCGGAAGACTTTCGGGATGAAATACAACCCAAAAACATCATCCTCATTGGCCCGACAGGGGTGGGGAAGACAGAGATTGCGCGGCGTCTGGCGAAGCTGTCGAGAGCGCCTTTCGTGAAGGTGGAGGCCTCCAAGTTTACAGAAGTGGGCTACGTGGGGCGCGACGTGGACTCCATGGTACGCGACTTGGTGGAGGCTTCCCTTGCGTTGATTCGAGAAGAAAAGACGGAGCAGTTTCGGGCGAAGGCCACTCAATTGGCAGAAGACAAGCTGGCCGACTTGCTGGCAAACCCCGGAAAGTCGACGCAACCTCTTCGGCATTTTGGAGGTGCTTTGCCTTCTTCTCCGCCGCCCTTGAGTGAAGTGGAGCGTGAGAAGTTGAAAGCCATGCTTCGAGCGGGGACTTTGGACAATGAATTTGTCGAGCTTGAAGTGAAAGAGACACAGCTGGCCTTCATGAAAAACTTTTCAGGCCAGGGGCTGGAGGAATTCGGCATCAACCTTCAGGATTTTTTTCGCAACGTCCCTGGAATGGAGCGCACCAAAAAACAAAAAATGAGTGCGCCCATGGCTTTGCTGCTTCTCGAAAAGGAAGAGCTTTCCGGGTTGATGGACAAGGACAACATTCAAAGTGAAGCTTTGTCTCGTGCAGAAAAGTCAGGAATTATTTTCATTGATGAGATTGACAAAATTGCCAACCGCTCCAGCACGCAAAGCTCCGGCATCGACGTTTCGCGAGAAGGCGTGCAAAGAGACATTCTGCCCATTGTTGAAGGCAGCACGGTGACGACGAAATATGGAAGCGTGAAGACGGACCATATTTTGTTTATCGCCGCCGGCGCCTTTCACATTTCAAAACCTGCAGATTTGATTCCTGAGCTGCAAGGGCGCTTTCCCATTCGCGTGGAGCTGGAGGCCCTTTCAGGAGACGATCTCGAGATGATTTTGAAAGAGCCCAAAAACTCCCTGGTCCGCCAATATACGGAGCTTTTGGCGACAGAAGGCATTGTGCTTCAGTTTGAGGATGCGGCGATCAAGGCGTTGGCGCAGATGGCTTGTCAGGCCAATGAGCAAATGCAGAACATTGGTGCACGTCGCCTGCATACCATTATGGAATGCCTGCTGGATGAGGTTTCCTTTTCCGCCTCAGAAATGGCTGAAAAAGCATTTTGTGTGACAGCGGACTATGTGAAGGAGAAGCTCAAGCCGATCATGCAATCCGAAGACATTTCCCGCTACATACTCTAACCCTTTGTGCCCTTGTGCATTCTGGAAGGTTTCCATGGCTGACCATCAGAGCATCCTTATGAGAGCAGACAAATATTTATTGCACAACTACTCCAGGCAGCCCGTTGCCTTGCTTCGGGGTGAAGGCTCCTATGTTTGGGATGAGGATGGAAACCGCTATTTGGATTTTATGGGAGGGGTTGCAACCTGTGCCTTGGGGCATTGTCACCCTGTGCTTGTTGAAGTTGCCAAGCGGCAGTTGGAAGTGCTGTGGCACGTTTCCAACCATTTCCACTCGCAACCTCAGGTGGAGTTGGCCCAGAGGCTGGCAAAGGCCTCCGGTTTTCCCCAGGCCGTTGTTTTTTTCTGCAACTCCGGAGCTGAAGCCAACGAAGCCATGTTGAAGCTTGTGCGCCGGGTGCAAAAAGACAGAGGAAACCCAGGGCGCTATGAAGTCATTTCCTTCAAAGACTCTTTTCACGGCCGGACTTTGGCGACAGTTGCGGCGACAGGGCAAGAAAAGCACAAGCAGGGGTTTGAGCCTTTGCCCACGGGTTTTGTGCATGTGCCCTTTGGTAAGATCGACGCTGTGGAGGCAGCCCTCTCCCCGAGGACGGCAGCCATTTTGGTGGAGCCCATTCAAGGAGAGAGCGGCGTGAGAGAAGCCCCTCCAGGTTTTTTGAAGGCTTTAAGCCGGTTGTGTGAAGAAAAGGGTTTGCTTTTGTTGGTGGATGAAATTCAAACAGGCATGGGGCGTACGGGGAAACTTTTTGGTTTCCAGCATGAGGGGATTTTGCCTGCCGCTTTTTCTTTGGCAAAGTCTTTGAGCAATGGCCTGCCGATTGGCGCCATGGTGTGCAATGCCGACGTGGCCGCCTCGCTTCCTCCGGGAAGCCACGGCTCAACCTTTGGCGGCAACCCTGTGGCAGCAGCGGTTGGCTCTGCGGTGATGGACATATTGACTCAGGACAATGTGCTTGGAGAAGTTGTACGAAAGGGAGAAGTGTTTCGGCAACGCCTGCTCAAAACCCAACAGAAGTTTCCAAAACTCGTCAAAGAAGTGCGCGGAAAAGGTTTGCTTTGGGGCATAGAGCTTCCGTTTTCTGTGGAACCGGCCCTTGCGCGTTGCGCAGAAGCTTCTTTGCTGGCCATTTCAGCAGGAGCCAACACAGTACGCTTTGCGCCCTCCTTGCTGTTGGCAGATCAGCAGATAGACGAGGGGATTGAGCTTTTCGAAAAAGCGCTTTCGCGACTTTAGCTTTTTCCAGCCTGAAGCGAGAGAGGGGGGCGGCCAAGGTTTTTCAGCTTCGTTTATATGCAAGGGTGGAGTATACCTTAGAAACGAACTCTGGGGAGCAGCCATGCGACTCAAAAAGAAGAAGCAAGTTACAGAAGAGCTCTGCAATCTGGCGTTGATGATGCCGCGCCTGGCTGGCGAGAAAGAGGAGCTGCGCACAGATCGCTTCTCTTCCTTTCATGAAGGCGATGAGCGGATGAATGAAGTGAACATTCTCTTAGAAAAAGCCTTCAGGATGTTGGAGCTCGACAACCACAGCGGCGCGATCGAACTGATTTTGAAAGCAGAAGAGCTCATTCCAGGACACCCGAGAGTGTCTCAGCTGAAGTCGCGCAGTGAAAACATTTTATTGGCGATGTTGGAATCCAAATTGGGAAATTTGGATGCCGCGCCCTTCATAAAATTGCGTGACGAAGAAATTCTTTGGTTGAACCTCGATCGCAACACCCGCTTCGTTTTAGGAAAAATTGATGGGAAGGTGAGCTTGGGCAGGCTGCTTTCCCTTCTGGGAATGTCGCGTCTGGAGTTGGCGCGCATTCTTGGCCAGCTGCTGGACAGCGGCGTCATTGCGGTGAGTTTGGGAGCAGATCGGAAAGAGAGCCTATAAACACCTGGGTGTCGAAAGAAAGACACTCAATTCCTTTTCTCTCCACTGGTCGAGTTTATGATGCAACGCTTCCGGGCTTCCGAGGTTGTCGATAACCCAGGTTGCGCGTTGGCGTTTGGCTTCAATGTCCATCTGGGATTGGATGCGTTGGATGGCATGTTCCCTGGAATAGGCGTTGCGCTTCATGAGGCGCTGAAGCTGCATTTCGAAAGGTGCATAAATCAGCAAACTCGCCTTCAGGAAAGCGTCTGCGCCCGTTTCAAAAAGCAAGGGCGCATCATAAAAAACAACGGCAACCTTCTGGGCTTCAAATTGCCGCTGATGCTCTTGCATCCGTGCGCGAATGGCCGGGTGCATGAGGGCATTGAGTTTGTGTCGCGCTTCGGGTTGTTCAAAAATTTTCGAAGCCAAATGCGTGCGAAATGCATCCATGGGAAGCGTGGCCATTTCAGGAAAAAGACGCTGAATTTCCCGAAAGTGCTCCTCGAAGACTTGTCTGGCCAGCACATCCGCGTCGATGATGCCAAACCCCACATGGCGCAAATAGCGTGCTGCGGTTGTCTTGCCGCTCGCAATGCCTCCCGTAAGCCCAATAACGGTGGTGCTCATACATTTTCTACCTTTGCTGTCAGTCGTCGTCCCTTTCGTATTCAAGCTTCGTGAAAAGCAGCATAGCAATATGTGGGCTGGTTAAAGAACAATGCCTGCATTGTGTGCTGGAGAGAGGATTGAGCACCCGAGATATCTTCGAAGAAATTTTGACACAGAAGAATGAACATTGTGAAATTGGTGTATGTGGAATTCAATGCGAAGTTTTTTGTTGGTTGCTTTTCTGGGTGCAGCATTGTTGTTGGGATGCAACTGCAGCGACTATGGCCTTGCAAGATGCGGGGGGGCAGATTGCATATGCACGGGCTCGGATTGCCTGTGCACGGACACGGGTTGCGAATGCGGGGGCCCGGATTGTGTATGTACAGGTTCGGGTTGCAACAGCGAAGGAAACGCTGCTCTCCCGAGCGTGGATGAGCCGCTTCCAGGGGAGAAGATCTCCTGGGACGAATTGATTGCAGAAGGAAATGTAGAAACAGCAGGGGTTATTCGGGGGGATGATGGTGCTTATCGCCCGCTGAAAACCGGCGAGAATTTGAACTATATGTGGCTGGCCAACACCGCCGAAGGCTATGTTTCCAAATATGACACCAACACAGGGCGGGAGGTTGCGCGTTATCTCACCCTCTTTCCCCTCCGGTGTGGCGATGGCGAGTTAGGCAGGAATTGCACAATCCCGAACGGTCTGGTGAGTGGCAATGGCCCTAAGGGCCTCATGCTGCAGGGCTGGGAAATAGGGATCCGTGGTTTGCAACCTAGCCGCACGGCCGTTGACTACAGAGGCAATGCCTGGGTTGGAAACCGCGCCATCTTGCTCAACCAAAAACCAGCCGACCAAGATCCGCTCGATCATCTGCCGGAACAAGGGGAAAAACATGCCTCGGTGACCAAAATTGCCCACGCCAGCACGCCTCAAGAAGCCAGCGAGCGTTGCCGCAACGGAGGAAGGAGAACCAGCCGGGACATCAACGGCAACGGCGTTATTGACGACAATGAGTGGTACCATCCCAGAAGCCCGGGTTGGGATTGGACGGACCCCAACACCTATGACGACTGCGTGTTGTTTACGACACCTGCGTGTACACAGATCAACACTCCGGACGTTGCAGACGCTCCTCGTGAAAATGCCGGAGTTCGCGCTTTGGCGGTGTCATCGTCTGGCGATGCCTGGGCAGGTTGCTGGTCCGACAAGACGCTGATACACCTGGAGGGTAATTCAGGGCGTGTTTTAAACACCGTTTCCCTGGACATTCGCCCCTATGGAGCCATTGCAGACAGGGCTGATCGCGTTTGGGTTGTGCAAAAAGAAAGTGAAATGGTTTCCTACACGGACGAAGAGGAGTTCGCTCTTCGGCCGGATCGCATCACGCAGGATTTTGCTCTGCAGGCCGTGGATGCGCGGGCAATCGATGCGAATGGCAAATTGTTGCCAGGAGCGCTTCTTCCCAAGGTTTCCCCTGAAATAGACACGGAGGCTTATAATCAGTGCAGTGCTTATGGCCTCGGATTGGACCAACATGGGCGCATTTGGATGAGCGCTCGTTTCACAGAAGGGATTGCGGTTTGTCGCTATGATCCGCAGGCGCAAGCCGACAATGCCTGGCAATATTGGGGAATCAATCCCGTCTACTGGGGAAAGATGCACGGAGACACGCGGGATCCAGGCCCCCCACAAGAAACCAACGTGCCTGGAGTGCTCTTTGGTTTGGCGCGCGGCATTGCTGTGGACTCCAAGGATCTGGTTTATATGTCTGGCAATGGCGGAAACAAGAAGGACATTGCGCAAGACCAGTGGCAAAAGACACGCTCACAACTCATGGTGCTGGACTCTGCCAAGCTCGATGCGGGGGATGGCATTCTGGACGCGATTATTCCCGTCAAAGTGGACGGCACAGAATATCGCGCCTATGACGCCACTGGCGAACCAGGCGCCGTGAATGCCGAAACAGGCGCCATTGGCGTCGGCATCGACACCGAAGGGCGCGCCTGGATGGTGAACCACACAGGCACCGCCATTCGGTTTTCGTATGACGGCAGACTTGTCGTTCCAGATTTGAACACACGCGATGTGCCCATTGCCGTGAATGGAGTTCCCCCGCCTCCTCCCAAGGAGGGTTTGTATACCTATTCTGACTTCACGGGCTATCAGCTCCGCGCCTATGTCCCCGAGGGCTATGTCAGGTTCTATCTCAAGGCTTGCAATGGAGATCCTGCAACGCGGCCTATTTGGTATGGCATGACGTGGGAAGGGAACACGCCGCCGCCGACGGACATTCGCATTGAAGTTCGCTATGGCACAGAAACGGAAGTGAAAAACAACAGAGGGATTCTCAAAACTTATCAGGATTCAGCACCGGGCACCGACGGGATGAGGACAATCAACTTAGAGGGCGGCGAACCCGTGTTCTGGATGAGCGTCACTTTCTACCTGGATTCCAAAGGCGGCCCAGCGCTTCCTTCTTTGAGAGACTTTGCTGTCTACACTTACTGCCCGGGCGACCTTGGATAAATTCTGGTTTTTCAAGCAGCAACTCGCATTTGCGGGTTGCTGTTTTTTTGTGCCGTTGCTAAGCCAAAGAAGATGCGTTCCATCCGCCTGGCTTTGTTTTTTGGGTTGTTTTTATGTGTGAGCTCCCAGACTTTCTCGGGCGATTTTGTAGGTCCGGAAACCTGTCAGTCCTGCCACCCCCAAGCCTATGAGCAATGGAAAGCCTCTCCTCATGCGCGCGCGATGGAAGGGCTCAAACCCGGGCAGCGGAACGATCCGCGTTGTCTTTCGTGTCATGCGCCGGCGTGGACAAGCCAGGCTCAACCCGGCGTAGGTTGTGAATCTTGCCATGGCGCCGGCCGGCACTATTCCACAAGTTTTGTGATGAAGGACGCGGAGCTTTCGCGCCACGTGGGGCTGACAGATCCTTCTGAAAAGACGTGTCGCGGCTGCCACGATGGACTTGAGCCTTCGGTGGAGGAATTCAACTTCGAAAAAAAGCTGAAGTCCATTAGGCATTGGTTGCATGAGCGCCGATAAACATTCCTTCAAGGTGGCAAAAGCAGACTTCATTGTGTCGGCGACTTTGGCGGCGCATTTTCCTCCCGCATGCTTGCCTGAAATTGCATTTGTCGGGCGCTCGAATGTTGGCAAGTCTTCCTTGTTGAATGTGCTGACAGGCAAAACCAAATTGGCACGCGTTTCACGCACGCCGGGCAGAACGCGTCTTATCAACTTCTTTGAAGTGGAAATATATAGAGGCTTGCAAAAACACAGCCTGCGTCTGGTGGATTTGCCTGGCTATGGCTATGCCAAGGCCTCCAAAGCCGACATGAAGCTTTTTCGTCAAATGCTTGCTGCCTATTTGCAGCGCGGCCCTTGCCTGAAGCTGATTGTCTGGTTGATAGATGCGAAGGTGGGGCTGACGGCAACCGATGAGCAGATTTTGGAGTCGCTGGAAGAAAGCCCGGCGCGCCTTTTGCTGGTTGCGACCAAAATAGACAAATTGCCCAAGACGCAAAGAAAGCGGCAGCTGGAGCGCATCGCGCTTGCTTTGAAGCTCCCTTTGGAAGCTGTTTTTGCGGCATCTTCCAAAGAGAAGTTGGGGCTTGAGTCTGTTTGGCAGGGCATTTTTCAGGCCATGGAGAAATAGCTGCACCTGCATCCGGTGTGCTTTGGCATGTGCTCTGTTGTTGTGCCTGCGCCACAAAAGTAGCAGCTTTGTGGAAAGAGGAGTATGTTGCATTCTCGTGAAGAAAACAGACCACGCTTTTGTGGAAAGAAAGCTTTCGCGGCCCTTATGAACAGACAACCGATTTCTCTTTCCCTTTTTTTGGCGCTGATTTTTTTTGCAGGGTGTGAATGCGACGACGACAAAGTGCATCCAGTTTCAACGGTCGGCATATCGCTCGACAAAAAAGAGTGGACGCTGTCCGTAGGCATTCCAGGAAGCTTGGTTGCTAGCTTTGAGCCTGCCGATGCCACCCAGCAGGAGGTGCTTTGGAAAAGCAGCAACCCCGCCGTCGCCACTGTGGACGACAACGGGCAGATAAGCACCCTCCAGGCGGGATCGGCAACCATCAGCGCCACCTTGAAGAATGGCGGCTATGACGTCTGCTTCTTGGAAGTCACAGATCCCAGCATCGTTGATTTCAACTTGAAAGAAGCTGCCCACGGCGCGGAGCTTCACATTCAAGGAAAGGGCTTTAGCGCCAAAGAGCTGGAAAACAGTGTCACCTTGAATGGCGTTCCCGCGAAACTTGTTTTCTCCACGCGAGAGATGCTCAAAGTGGAGGTGCAAAAAGACGCACGCTGCACCGGCCCCGAGCGCCAATGCACAGGCCCCGTGGAAGTCAGCGTCGGCGGAAAAACCGTTGCCGCCGGCACACCCTTCACCTACCTGCCGACGGTGATTGTCAGCACCCTCACCACGCAGATTGCTCATCTTTCTGGGATTGTGATGGATGAGGAAGGCAACTTTTATGTGACAGCTCCATTGCTGCATACCGTCTACAAGGTTTCACCTCAGGGAGCGTCCACCCTCTTTGTTGGTCGTGCGGAGTTTGAAGGGCCTCCTGATGGGAATAGAAGAGGGCCTCATGGAATTGCCATGGGCAGGGATGGCAACTTCTATGTGGCGGACACCATCAATGACCGCATTCGCATATTCACGAAAGAGGGGCGTGTCAGCACACTTCAAGTTCAAGACAGCGATGGAAATGACATGGTGCTTCAGCAGCCCCGGGGGATTGCCGTGGATCCGAGGACAGGAGACCTCTATGTGACAACGAATGAACCGGGTGACAACAGCATCTATAAACTCACCCTGGAGCCCGGAGGGCAAAGAGCAAGCGCCAGCCTCTTTGTACGCGGAAGCGATGCATCCTTTCTTGAACCCCGTGGCATGGCGATGGACAAGAATGGCAACCTCTATGTGGCAAATTATGCCAGAAGCATCATTCAAAAAATTTCACAAGATGGGAGGGCCGTCACACTTGCCGGAAGGCTTGGTGTGCATGGTTTTCAGGATGGCACAGGATCAGAAGCAATGTTTGATGGCCCTTCGGATATTGTGGTGGATGCAGACGGCAATCTCTATGTGACGGAATTTGGGAATCACCTCATTCGCAAGCTGACACCCGAGGGGAAAGTCAGCACCCTTGCCGGCGACACCACACAAGCCCCTATCGTGAGAGGCTCCGAAGACGGCCCGGGAAGCAAGGCGCAATTTAATAACCCTCAAGGCCTCATCATCGACGCAAGAACGGGCATCTTCTATGTGGCGGACTACAGCAATCAACGCATCCGAAAGATTGTGTTTGAATAGGCTGATGTGACATAGAGCTTGTTTGTGAACACTGCCCGCCTGGAACTTCGCCGCATTCAGACGCTGCCGCTGTCTCAACAAGCGGATGCTTTGCTTGAAAACCCGTCTGCGCTGCAGCGTTTTCCTGCAGAAGCGCTGTATGGACTCATCTGCGGCTTGGGCCTCGAAGACGCTGTGGAGCTTGTGCAGTGCGCGACGCCGGCGCAATTTCGCACGCTTGTGGATTTTGCCGCCTGGCGAGGCGACGGTTTGCAGCTGGCTTCTTTGTTGGAATGGCTGGGGGCGGCCCTGGGGGAGGAAGAGGAGGCTTTTTTTTCAAAGGTACAGTACGTGGACGTGGAGGTGTTGGAGCTCCTCTTTCGGAGGGCAGTCCAGATCAAACAGCTGGGGGAGGAGGTGGAGGACACCACATTGGATTCCATGGAAACGGTGGATGCCCGCTGGCGTTTGGAGTTTTTGGTGAAAGGGGGGGGGCAACATGTAGTACGCCGCATTGCCGAAATATGGATGGGAAAAAACGCGCTTGAGTTTTCGCGTTTTTTGGAGGCTGTACGCTGGGATTTGCCTTCGGAATTGGAGGAGACAGCTTTTTCATTTCGCAATGCGCGCCTGGAAGACTTGGGCTTTCCGCCCAGGGAGCATGCCGTTTCACTCCTTTCCTGGGTGGACATTCGGAAATACCGCCTGGCACCCGAAGAGCCTTCCTTGGTGGCCGCAAGAGAAGACTTTCTCGAAGAAGGGTTTCGCGCGCTTTCTGAAGAGCAGCGCATGCGGCTTGAAGCCAAGGCGCGCTATTTGGTGAATGGCTTTTTGGTGGCAGAGGGGGCAGACCCGGGGGATGTGGAAGCCATTTATGACTTGAGCCGCCAAGCGCGCGACTATTTGAATTTGGGCCTGCACCATATGACGGCAGGGCAGCGCGCTTTGCTGGCGAAGGCAGTACAAGAATTCGAGCTGAAGGAAATTTTTCAAGTCGGCCTGTCTTTGACTTTGGATTTGAAGCGCAGCATGGAGCGCCTGCGCGCGGAGCCTCATGCGCAATGCCACAACACATGGTGGACCATGGATGCGGTGGTTTCCATGCTGTCCGCCCTGGGCCACAAACGTCCCTGTCTGTGGAAAGAAGGCCACAAAGCCATGTTTAAAACTTTGGCAGACATTTCTTTGGCCCACGCGCAGCTTGAAAAAGCCAGGCGACAAATACATGTCATGGCCGCTGTACACCGAGGCGAGCCCCACAAGGCCCTGTTGCCCTTTGGTGTGGAGCTTGGGCTTTTGCGTGCTGAGCGGTTTTTTTGTGCAGCGCTTGCGCACTTCGTTTTCGAAGGAAAAGTATTGGCCACGCCTTTTCCTTTGGGCCAGCTGGAAGCTTTGGAGGCGAAACTTTGCGCTTCACAATTCCCAACGCTTGCAAACGCCTTCGCGCACGCCCTGTCCCTGGGTGAAAGGCCCGCCGTGTTTGAAGAAGCCACGGAGATGGCGATGACATGCCTTGAGTGCTTGCGCGCCCAGCTGGATGCAGCCCATTCCTCAAACGACAAGAGGATTGAAGTGCTGCCTAGCGCGTCTCCGTGACGTCATAATTCATATAACCCCCGGGGGCCAACGAGAAGCTTTCCGACAGCGTCTGGTTGTTATGCTCAACGGACAAGCGGTGCTCTCCTTCCCACAACTCTATGTCGCCCATGGGGGCTCTGCCTTTGAGCACACCGTTTACCCGAATGTGAGCGCCTGCCGGTGCATTGACGTTGAGCGTTCCCTTCCCGAGTTGAACATTCAGATGGACGGTTTGGTCAGGCTTCAATTCCAGGCTCCGCTTTGTACGTATGCCGGCGCTCTTATTGGAAAACAGCAGCGTCACATTCCCTGCAGGCAAAGAAACTTGGGCAGGCGTTTTGCCGATGCGTTTGCCCTTGAAAGAAATGTCCAAAGGCATGTCCGCCTGAATGTTGACTTTCGCGGGGGCGGCAGAGGCCACAGGGGGGGCGGACTGGGTTTTGGCAGGGGATTTTGTTTTCGCTGTCGCTTTGGACGAGGAAGGCGCGGGGGGAAGCTCCGGTGGGAGAGGCGGGGGCGGCGGAGGAATGGCCACAAGAGGAGGAGGCGGTACTTTGGCAGGCTCCGGGGGCTTGGGGGGAGCAGAGGGCAGCAAAGTAAAGTAGGCGATGACAGCGAGGGCTGCGGCCGCAAGAAAGCCGCCGACGGCCCATGCGACACCGGAGGAAGAGGAGGACTTATATTCAAACTCATCCTCCTCCTCATCCATGTGGGGAGGCGGTGGCGGGGGACGAGAAGGTTTTTTGGGGGAGACGAAGACAGGCGCACTGGCTGCCGCCCGAGGTATTTCTTCTGGAGGCCCCACCTTGAAAGGGGGCAAAGTCATAGCATCCGGAGAGACGTCAAACTCGTCCAGGCGCTCGCGCTCTCTTCGCACAGGCTCCACGCGGAAGGGCGGGGAGGTGGCCGGCAGTGTCTCGGATAAGTCAGGCAGGTGCTCTGCCAGGACAGGCGGCGGCGCCAAGTCATCCGGGTTGACTTTGGGCGCGAAGGGGTGTTGCGAGAGAATTTGGTTGAGGCCCTCGTCCATGAGTTGCTGGCGGTGGTTGCGGGATTTTTCCGTGGGAGGAATCCACGTGTTGAGCGCATCCGCCAACTCTTCATGCGAGGGCAAAACGCCGACAGCAGAAATAATGGCTTGTCGAAACTCCAGGGCGGACTCATAGCGCTCCGAAGCTTTTTTGGCGCAGGCTTTGGCGATGACGGCCTCCAATGCGCTGGGCGTTTCCGGAGGCATGGGCGGAAGCGGCCGCGTCAAAACGGCTTCGTCAAAATGGGTTTCCGCAATGAAGGGAATCATCCCCGTAATGCATTCATAAAGACACACACCCAGGAGGTAGACATCGGTTTGCGGGGAGACGGCCTTGTCCCCATCGAGAATTTGCTCGGGCGCAATGTGTTTGCGGCGGCCGCGAAAGCGTGGATCTACCGCTTTTTTGGGAGCGAAAACTTGGGCGCCATAACCTGAAACGCGCACCAAACCCGAGAAAGAAAGCATGAGGGTTTCGGGGCGCAAAGCGCCATGAATCCACGGAGGGTTGGCGACAGTATGCGCATAGTGGACACCCTCTGCCGCGTCACAAATGATGCGTGCGGCGATGGAGACAGGCAAGGACTTCTCCGCATCCAAAAAGCGCTGCAAAGGCTCGCCATCCACATAGTCGACGACGCGCGCCAGGCGCCCATCCAACTCATAAACCCCATGCAGTTTGAGGATGTTGGGGTGTTTCAACAGGGAAGCCGCCTGGGCCTCTTGCTGAATGTGCTCCAGGGCGCTGTCGTTGGGATCTCCCGGGAACCAAACGACAACGACGGGCTCAATTTGATAATCGCTTGAAATTTCAAGTCCGAGAAAGGCATGCGTGCCTTCGCCGAGATAGATGGGGCCGAGCAGGTGAAAGCTTGTCATTGTGTGTATGCCTGGAAAACCGGTCTACACCGTTTCTACGTTGAGTTGAGTTGCTGTGCCACACATTTTTCGGCGCCTCTTGTCTCACCCCTTCAGCGTCCACCCTGCAAGCTTATATAAAATGCGGGCCCCCACATTCGCATCCCATTCTGAATTGCCGGGTGCCACTTCATTCAAGTCAAAGCCCACCACGCGCTTTCCCGACAGGGCCAGCGCCTTTAACAGGGCGCAGGCCTCGTGGAAAGACAGGCCCCCCGGCACCGGCGTACCCGTGTTGGGGCACAAGCCAGGCTCCAAGCCGTCAATGTCAAAGGAGACATAAACCTGCTCCGGAAGCGCCTCCACAACGCGCAGCCACATGGCATGCATGGGAAGGCCCTCCATGCGGTGCTCCGCCAAGTCCACGTCAAAGAAAGTTTGAATGCGCCCAGGCTCCGCGCGAATGCGCGCGGCCTCGGCTTCGCACAAGTCCCTCACCCCCACCTGGACCAGTTTGGAGACTTCCGGCAGGCGCTCCAACACATTGTGCATGACAGAAGCGTGAGAGAAGCAAAGCCCCTCAAAGGCCACGCGCAAGTCCGCATGCGCGTCAATGTGCAAAATGCCCATGCCTGGAAATTTCTCCGCATGCGCCTGAATGTTGCCAAAAGCCGTCGAATGATCGCCGCCCAAAAGGCCCACGCGCTTGCCTTGAGACAGCCAGGCTGTGCAGGTGCTGTACACCCATGCGTTGAGTTTTGCGCACAGCGCATTCACAGAAGCTTTCGCCGCGTCCAGTGTGTCCGGCGTGGCCTTGTCCAACAGCGCATGGGCTTGTTGGTTCCACGCTTGCACCTGCGTGGGAATGTCCAGCATGGCGATGCCGGCCGCGTAGGGCCTGCCTGTCTCCAAGTCCCACAAGTCCACCTGGTGAGAGGCTTTTAAAACAGCCGCGGGGGCTTTGGCGGCGCCACGCCCATAGCTGGCGGTGGCGTCGAAGGGGACAGGGACAATGACAAGCCCGGCCTGGGAAGGAGAAAAAGGAAGGCCGAAAAGCCCGGAGTCTTCGGCGGCAGCATCATCAGGGTGAAAGACGGACATGGGGGAGGCGAAGAAGCAAAAAAAGGGGAGGGGAGGGCAGCTACCACTCGAGGACAATTTTCCCGAAGAAGTCGTTTTTGGACATGTCCTGGAGGGCGTTTGCCGTTTCAGAAAACGGACAGGTTTTGGCGATGACGGGCCTGAGCATTTTCTTCTCAAACAGGGGCAGTACCGAGGCGGAAAATTCACGCGCAAGCATGATTTTTTCAGCCAGGGCGCGGCTGCGCAGCGTGGTGCCAATAAGGTGCACCTTTTTTGTCAGCACAGCGCCCAGGGGCAACTCGCAGGTGCTGCCGGCCAGAAGGCCCACCAGCAAAAGACGGCCGCCCGGTGCCATGGCGAGAATGGACTCAGGCACATAGTGGCCGCCCACCAACTCCAGCACCACGTCGGCGCCGCCGGGCCACAGGTTTTTGAGTAGGGCGGCAAACTTCGCGGGCTTTTCTTCCACCAGCACCCCCACGTCCAGCCCCAGGGCTTTGGCTTGCGTGAGTTTTTCTGCTGTCCTCGAGGTGCCCGCGACGCAGCAGTCCATGGCCTTGGCCAGCTGCAGGCCCGCGGTGCCGACGCCGCTGCCCACCGCGTGAATGAGGACGCGGCCAAAGCGCCGAAGGCCCCCTTGAAGCACCAGAGCGTCAAAGGCCGTCATGAAGGCCTCGGGAATGGCCGCAGCTTCCACGCAGCCAAGGTGCTCCGGAATGCGCAACAACTCCGCCTCGTGGACAACCACGCGCTGGGCCCAGGCGCCGCCGCCGACAAGGCCCATGACTTTGTCTCCAGGTTTGAAGCGCTGCGTCCTTTCGCCCGCCTTCAGCACCTGGCCTGCAAACTCAAGGCCCGGAATGTCCGCAGGCACGCCGAAGGGCGCGGGGTAAAGGCCGCGCGTTTGCAGCAAGTCCGCGCGGTTGATGGCGCTGGCTTTCACTTCAACAATAACTTCTTCGGGACCGGCAACAGGCTCCGCACACTCCAGGAGTTGAAGGCCCTGGGGGCCGGAGGTGTCCGTCATGCAAATGGCTTTCATGCGGCCACCCCTAGCATGCTGCGCAGGGTTTTGGTAGTGCCTCCACCTGTCTTCCGACTCATGAGGCACTACCCCATGCACTACACCTTAAGGCGCCAACGGCTGCTTCGCCAACTTGCCCACCCCCTGCTGCTTTTTTCCGGCGGGGAGGTGGCCCGCAACTCCCCCACCCACGCCTTCCCGTTTCGCGCGGACAGCAACTTCCTCTACCTCTTTGGCCCCTGTGAGCCGGGGTGTGCCGCCTTCTTTGACGCCGACAGTGGCCACGTCAGCTTCTTCGCCCCCGCGCGTACACTTCAGTCCGCCCTGTGGACAGGCCCCCGCCCGTCTTTTGAAGCGTTGAAGCAGGCCCTGGAAGTGGAAGAAGTCCTCGAAGCAGAGCGCCTGGAGGAGGAAGTGGGGCGCCTTCTGGGAGGGCGTCTGCTGCACTCTTTGGCGGTGGCGGATGAGCGCGCGACGCGGGTGGCGCAAAAACTTGTGGGCCAGGAAATGTCGTTTTTCAAACCCGATAAAATGGGGCCGCCTGAAGTGTTGAAGGCGCTGGCCCGCATGCGCCTTTGCAAAGACGCGGACGAAGTGGAGGAAGTCCGCCGCGCAGCCCACGTCAGCTGCAAGGCGCAGCTTGAAGCCATGCGCCACACGCGCCCCGGCGTTGGCGAGCAGGAATTGTATTCCCGCCTCCTGGCCACCTTTACGCGGCATGGTTGCACCGAAGCCTATGCCAGCATTGTGAGTGCCCGCGGCGAGGTATTGCACAACCCCGTCCACTCCGGCTGTCTGCAGGCGGGGGACTTGCTGCTTGTGGACGCAGGCGCCGAAAGGCCCAGCGGCTACTGTGCTGACATAACGCGCACCTGGCCCGTCTCCGGAAAGTTTTCGCCGGAAGCCAAAGCCCTTTATGAGGCTGTTTTGCAGGCCAACCAGCGTTGCATTGAAGCTGTGCGCCCGGGGGTTTGGTTTCGAAGTTTGCAGCGCCTGGCCTCGGAAATATTGGCCGAGGGCCTTGGGGAGGTGGGGCTGTTGAAGGCCCCCGTAGAAAAGGTTTTGGAGGCGGGGGCTTTGAGTGTTTTTTTTCCGCACGGCATAGGCCACCTCCTGGGCTTGGAAGTACACGACATGGGGGCTTTCGGAAACTTAGGAAGCCTCCTGGCAAAGCCCGCGGAGGGGGAGGCAGAAGCGGGGGAGGAGGCCCACTTGAGGGCGGACATAGCGCTGGAAGAGGGGATGGTATTCACCGTGGAGCCGGGCCTCTATTTCACCCCCTCGAGGATTCGCCTGGCTGAATTCCGGGAGTCCTTTGGAGAATTCATTCATTTTGAAAAAGCAGAGCGCTATGTGGAGATGAACGAGGGCCGCGGCTTTGGAGGCATTCGCATTGAGGACAATGTGCTGTGCACGAAGGCCCAGGCGGAGGTGTTGACTTCGGGCATTCCCAAGCAGCTTGCCCAAGTGGAAGCCCTCGTAGGCAGATGAAGTCCAGGAACAGCCTCTTGTCTCTTCCCGCATTTGGAATTAGAGGTGCCTTATGTCCTGGTTCTCCAAAAAACCTGGCATTGCCCCCACGGAGCCTTCCCGACGCATGGAAGGCTTGTGGGTGAAATGCGAGGAGTGCAACGAAATTCTCTACCGTGCGGAACTCGAAAAGCAATTCAACGTATGCCCGCACTGTCAACACCACATGCTGTGGCCAGCCAGAGAGCGCCTGGCCTTTTTATTGGACGGGGGCGTTTTTCAGGAAATGGACAGAGGCTTGCTGCCGGAAGATCCGCTCTCCTTCTCGGACTCGAAGCGCTACAAAGAGCGGCTGAAGACAGCCCAAAAAGCGATAGGCGAGGAAGAAGCCTTCATTTCCGGCTTAGGGAGACTGGGCGGCAGGCAGGTTTCCCTGGGCTGTTTTATATTCCGCTTCATGGGTGGCTCCATGGGCTCCGTCGTGGGCGAAAAAATAACCCGCGTCTTCGAGCGCGCCTATGAGTTGGAATGCCCGGCCATTATTTTTTCAGCTTCAGGCGGCGCCCGCATGCAGGAGGGCATTTTGTCCCTCATGCAGATGGCCAAAACCTCCGCGGCCCTGGCGCGTTTTCGCGAGGTGAAGCAGCCCTATATTTCCATAATGCTGCACCCCACCACCGGCGGCGTCGCCGCCTCCTTCGCGTGGCTGGGCGATGTGGTGCTGGCAGAGCCCAAAGCGTTGATTGGTTTTGCAGGCCCCCGGGTGATTGAGCAAACCATTCACCAGAAACTCCCGGAGGGTTTCCAGCGCTCCGAGTTTTTGTTGGAGCACGGCATGCTGGACGGCATTGTCCAGCGCAAAGAGATGCGTGGACGTCTCATTCAGCTTTTAGAATTGCTCTCCTGACCGCTTCCGCATGTCGAAGAAGACACAACAAGCCTTGGAAGCATTTTTAGCTTTGCCCATGTCGACGGTGAAGCTGGGTTTGGAGCGCATTGAAAAAGCGCTCGACATGCTGGGCCACCCCGAGCGAAAAAGCCCCTGCATTCATGTGGGCGGCAGCAATGGCAAAGGCTCCGTATGCGCGACGCTGGCCTCCTGCCTGCATGCCCAGGGCCTGCGCGTGGGCCTCTTCACTTCGCCGCACCTTGCGCACGTCAACGAGCGCTTTTGTGTGAATGGCATGCCCGTCGCGGATGAGCTTCTGGCCGAAGCCGTCTGGGCACTCATGACAAGCTTTGAAGGGAAGTTGGAGTTGAGTTTTTTTGAGTTTTGCACGGCCCTTGCTTTTTGGTTGTTCGCACAGCAGGAGGTGGACGTCGTCGTATTGGAAGTGGGCCTGGGGGGAAGGCTGGACGCAACGAATGTGGTGTTGCCTTGCGTGAGTGCGGTGACTTCCCTCTCGTTGGAACACACGCAATGGCTGGGCAACACGCTGGATGCCATTGCCTTTGAGAAGGCGCACATTTTCAAACCCGGCATTCCGGCGGTGCTGAGCGCGCAGGCCTTGGGCGCTTCGAAGGTATTTGCGGAATATGCCCGCAAGGTGAATGCTCCCCTTTGGGTGGAGGGGGTGGATTTTTCCATGCAAGAGGAGGCGGAGGGGAGGTGGCAGTGGCAAGGCTTTGGCCGCCGCGTGGAGCATATACAGCTGGCCCTTCGAGGCTTGCACCAGGTTTCCAACGCGGCGCTTGCCTTAGCCTGTCTCGAGTTGTCGCCCTTTCGTCTGGAGGCCTCCGTGGTGAGGCAGGGTTTGCAAAAGACGCGCTGGCCCGGGAGGCTGGAATATTTCGAAGGGCGTCCCCCTGTGTTGTTGGATGGGGCGCACAACAGCGCGGGAATGGAGACACTCAAGTGTGCCTTGGAGCAGCTGTGGCCGACTTTGGACATTCACCTGGTGTTTTCAGTCCTCCAGGACAAAGACGTGGAGCCCATGGCCGCGCTTTTGTTTCCGCTGTGCACAAGCATTCACTTAGCGCCGCTGGCGCACACCAAAGCGCGCTCCACAGCCGACTGCCTTGGGGTGGCGCAGCGTTTTTGTCCCAACAGTTTTGCCTGCGCTTCGGTGGAGGAGGCGCTTCAAAAAGCCCGGGAGCGCTCCGGAAAAAATGCCCTGGTGGTGGTGGCAGGCTCCCTCTATTTGGTAGGGCAGGCCAGGCAATTGCTTTTGGAAAACCAGACAATGTTTGTCGGTTGACAAGGCAGAAAAACTGGATAACTTCCAACAGCAATGAGCCATGCCAAAAAGCCCGCCCCCCCGGAAAAAGTGAACGACAAACGCAGGGTGGACAATGAAGGAAACCCGCGAAACTTTTCACAGGACAAGTTTGTAGGCGATCAAAGCTTCGACGAGGAAGCCCCGTGGCCTTCTGAAGAAGCCGTGGGGTCCGACGTGGACGCGGATGAGGTTGTGCGCCTTCAGGAGGCCCTGGAAGCAGCGCGTGCGCGCGTGGACAAGCTTGCGCGCGCATACCAGGAAATGGAGCGCGACAAAGAGGAATTCAAACAGCGCCTGCAGCGCGAGCGCGAGCGCATGTTGGATTTTGAGAAGGGCAAGGTGGCTTTGCTGGTGATTGAGGCTGTCGACGAATTGGGGCTTTGTCTGAAAAACGCCGACGCGTCGCCCTTGAGTGTCGGCGTCAAAATGATTCGTGAAAACCTCTTGAAGAAGCTGAAAGACAACGGCGTGGTGTTGCTGGAGCTTGAAGGCGCGGTTTTCGATCCAAACCTCGCGGAAGCTGTGGACTTGCAAATGGTGGACAACCCGGACGACAACATGAAAATTCTGGAAGTGTTGAGTCCGGGTTATGCCTTCAAAGAGCAAGTCATCCGCCCCGCCCGCGTACGCGTTGCGCGCTACATACCGCCTGCCGATGCTTAGACCGGTTTAGGTTTGAAATGATCCGCTGCGCCCCACATTTTTCGGCATCTTCCCGCGCTTCCTCCTTCGGCCGTCCTCGACGTGCCTCAGGCACGCCTGCGGGGTCCGAAGTCCGGGCCGCG
>Ga0209737_10000740_pt1 | contig 25191 bp, 17 predicted proteins | sample TergutCu122P3_FD_187284 | JGI IMG/M metagenome (GOLD analysis project Ga0209737, IMG submission 187284) | Cubitermes ugandensis P3 segment gut microbial communities from Kakamega Forest, Kenya - Cu122 P3 (SPAdes) (version 2) | ecosystem: Host-associated > Arthropoda: Insects > Digestive system... | reverse complement strand
CTATTCACGGAAGATCGATTATTACACACTGTCAGTCCTGTCCGGTATTGCCCAAAGTGCATATAAATTTTCAAATGATATCCGTCTGCTTGCCCATAAGAAAGAAATCGACGAACCTTTTGAGGGGGGGCAGATCGGGTCAAGTGCCATGGCATATAAGCGTAATCCCATGAGAAGTGAGCGCATCGCATCACTGGCCCGTTATGTAATGGTGGATGCACTAAATCCCGCATTAACGGCAAGCGCACAATGGCTGGAAAGAACCTTGGATGATTCCGCCAACAAGCGTATTGCAGTTCCGGAAGCTTTTCTTACCGTGGATGCCATTCTTTCACTTGTCATCAATATTGTAAGCGGGCTGACCGTTTATCCGAAAGTAATTAAAAAGCATTTGGATGAGGAACTGCCATTTATGGCGACTGAAAATATCCTGATGCACTGCGTAAAAAAAGGCGGAAACCGGCAGGAGCTTCACGAGCGAATCCGGGTACATTCGGTGAATACCGCGAATGAAATCAAGAAAAACGGCGGGGAAAACGATTTACTTAGCCGCATTATATCAGATACGGTTTTTAAAATAACCGAAGAAGAATTAAACGAATTACTTCATGCGGAAAACTTTACCGGCAGGGCGAAAGAGCAGACCGAGGAATTTTTAATTGAAGTCAAAGCGGTTTTAGAAAAAAACCGTGAGTATTTAGGTATAGATATTCAGATAAAAGTTTAGGAGGTATTATGCTTACAGCGGTAGTTGGAATCAATTGGGGAGACGAAGGCAAAGGACGGATGGTCGATTTGCTTTCGGAAGGTTATGATGTGATTTGCCGGTATCAGGGAGGTAATAATGCCGGACATACGGTAATCAACGAAAAAGGAAAGTTTATCCTTAATCTGCTGCCGTCCGGGATCCTGCGCGATGATACCGTGAATGTCATGGGTTGCGGTATGGTTATTGATATTGAGCATTTATGGGGCGAGATTAAAACCCTCCACGAAAAAGGTGTCAGTGTCACGTCCGATAACTTGAAAATCAGTGACAAGGCTTTTATCTGCATGCCTTATCACAGAGCGCAGGATATATTGGAAGAAGACAGGCTGGGTGAAAAAAAGTACGGCTCAACCAGACGCGGAATTGCTCCGGTATATGGTGACAAATATATGAAAAAAGGTCTGCGGATGGGTGATCTTAGAAATGTTGATACTTTGAAAGCAAAACTCGCTGATATCCTTGAGTGGAAAAATATCACCTTAAAAGTTTATGGTAAGGGAGAATCGGGAATAGACGAAATTATGGAATGGATTAATAATTTCGGACCGCGCCTTGTCCCCCATATCACCGATACGACTGAATATTTATCGCAGGCTGTAAAAGAGGGTAAGAAAATTTTGTTTGAGGCACAGCTTGGTGCTTTGCGGGATATTGATTATGGGATTTATCCCTATACGACATCATCGCAGACCCTGGCGGCTTATGCACCTATCGGCGCAGGTATTCCGGGGGTAAAGCTTGACCGCGTGGTCGGGGTTATGAAAGCCTATTCAAGCTGTGTCGGCGAGGGTCCGTTTACCGCTGAAATGTTCGGTGAAGAAGCTTCCGTTTTGCGTGAAGCCGGTGCTGAATTTGGGGCGGCAACAGGCAGGCCGCGCCGGGTCGGGGGCTTCGACATTCCGGCAAGCCGTTACGGTGTAAAAACCCAAGGAGCTGACGAAATTGCTTTGACTAAATTGGATATACTTTCTTATCTGGACAAAATCCCTGTCTGCGTTGCATACGAAGTCGATGGGGAAAAAACAGGGACTTTTCCCACCGGCGATAAGCTCACAAGGGCAAAACCGGTGATTGAATACCTGGAAGGATGGAAAACCGATGTGTCAAAATGCCGGAAAACAGAAGATTTACCGGAAGCGGCAGTTAAGTATATAAAATTTATCGAAAAAGCGGTCGGCTGTCCCATAAAATATGTATCCGTGGGAGCCGGACGGGAAGATTACTTACAAGTGGGGTAAAAGTGAACTTGAATCCATATAAATTGCTATATACAGAAAATTAAGAAAATTGGAGATATATTATGTGCGGAATATTAGGTTATGTGGGAAATAAAAATGCCGTCCCCATCATCGTCGAAGGATTAAAAAAGCTGGAATACCGCGGATACGATTCAGCCGGACTTGCAGTTTTAGGCGAAAACGGATTTTTTGATGTGGCAAAGCAAAAGGGGCGGCTTAAGGTGCTGGAAGCAAAGCTTAACGAAAACCCGGTGAAAGGCTTCATCGGTATCGGTCATACCCGCTGGGCAACCCATGGGGAACCATCCGATATAAATTCGCACCCTCATGTGGGAAACCAAAACAAGATTGCGGTCGTCCACAATGGCATCATTGAAAATTACAAACAGTTGAAAGAACGGCTTGAGAAAAAAGGCATCGAATTTGTTTCCCAAACCGACAGCGAAGTTATCGCCCAATTAGCTGAATATTACTATGACGGTGATATCATGGAAATGGTCATCAAAGTGGTTAACCGGCTGGAAGGTTCTTTTGCGCTAGGGATAATGTGTGTTGATGAACCGGAAACACTTATCGCAATCAAAAAAGATAATCCTTTAATTATCGGAGTGGCAGAGCATGGAAATTTTATCGCCTCCGATGTTCCGGCAATACTTTCACATACCGGTAAGGTTTATTATTTAGATGAAAAAGAAATTGCGGTACTTAAAAAGGATTCGGTGGAATTTTATAACATAGATAAAGAAGCTCTGACAAAGCCATTGGAAACTATAACATGGAGTCTTGACAGCGCGGAAAAAGGTGGATATCCGCATTTTATGCTTAAAGAAATCATCGAACAGCCAAAGGTACTTACCGACACGATATCGTCAGCTTTATCGGAGGGTGAGAATAACTCTGTCATTGAAAATATTTATATTACAAAATTCAATAAAGTTGTAATAACTGCCTGCGGTTCGGCATATAATGCCGGTTATGTCGCAAAATATGTTTTTGAAAGGTTGTGTCGTTTCCCTTCGCTTGAAGTGGAACTTGCCAGTGAATTCCGCTACAAGGATGCCGTGATAGACGAAAAAACCCTAGTGATTCTCATCAGCCAATCCGGAGAAACTGCCGATACCATCGCGGCGATGCGGGAGGCAAAAACGAAAAGCGCAGTCACTTTATCCATCGTCAATGTTGTCGGAAGTACCATCGCGAAAGAGTCGGATTATACCCTGTTCACTGCCGCCGGACCGGAAATCGCGGTCGCGACAACCAAGGCTTTTTCCACCCAGCTTGTGTTGTTATATATTCTGGCAGTGAGGTTTGCCGTAAAACTTGGAAAAATTACCGTGGAAGCGGAAAAAGAATTATTAACCGAGATAAAAACCCTGCCGGATAAGGTGTTAAGCTTACTTTTGCAAAATGATTTTATCCAAAAATACGCTTCAACCTGTGTCGGATATAAAAGCATCTTCTTTATCGGACGAAACATTGATTATGCCATTGCTTTAGAAGGCTCGCTAAAACTCAAGGAGATATCATATATTCATTCGGAAGCATATGCAGGCGGTGAGCTTAAACATGGAACGATATCTCTCATCGAGGACGATACCTTGGTCGTGGCGATTTCAAACTGTGAATGGTTATATGCAAAAACTATGAGCAATGTAGAACAAGTGATAAGCCGTGGCGCGAAAGTATTGATGATCAGCGGGCATCCGGAGGCAAAAGAAAATGAAAAACTTAAACTGGTAAACTTACCTAAAGTTTCAGAATTGTTTTCACCCTCGTTATCGGTCATTGTTTTACAGCTCTTCAGTTATTATGTGGCGGCCAACAAAGGTTTGGACATAGACAAACCCCGCAATCTCGCCAAAAGCGTTACAGTAGAGTAGGAACAAAATTAACGGTTAAAACAAAAAAAATTCTTTGCATTCCGGTATATATCGCAAATGAACCGCTTTATTGTGTGGCAATCGGCACCGGAAGAGTATTAGAACATGTCAATGTTTTGCGAAACATTCTATTTACAAAATAATAAATGAAAGAGGTCAACTATGAAAAGGACATTAACTATAGCAGGCTCTGATTCAAGCGGCGGAGCCGGAATACAAGCTGATTTGAAAACATTTCAGGAATTTGGCGTATACGGGATGACAGCATTGACCGTAATAGTCGCTATGGATCCTCATAATAAATGGCAACATCAGGTATTTCCCGTGTCGTTGGATATTATAAAAGCTCAGCTTGAAACGATTCTCGCGGGAATAGGTGTTTCCGCAATGAAAACAGGAATGTTGCCAACGACCGATATCATAGAACTTGCTGCCGTTATGATAAAAAAACATGGAATTAAAAATGTCGTTGTTGACCCTGTGATGGTTTGCAAAGGCGCGGGTGAACCCCTTAATCCCGAAAGCGCAGATTGTTACAAAAGAAACCTTGTTCCGTTGGCATCGGTTATTACGCCAAATATTTTTGAAGCATCGCAGCTTAGTGGTGTCAAAATAATTGAAACAATTGAAGACATGAAGGAAGCGGCGCAAATTATCAAAGATTTAGGCGCCGATTATGTCGTAATAAAAGGCGGGAAGAGTATTATCGGTAAAAGTGCAGTTGATGTTATATATGACGGAAAATGTTTTGAAATTTTAGAATCCGAAAGAATTGACACAACCAATACGCATGGCGCGGGCTGCACTTTTTCCGCGGCGATAACCGCAAGCCTTGCAAATGGCGTTGATATCGTGGATGCAGTAAAAATAGCGAAGAATTTTATTACGGAAGCCATTAGACATTCTTTCAGCTTAAATCAATTCGTTGGACCTACGAATCACTCTGCTTACAAAAGAAGTTTAATTTGAGGTATAAATTGACAGAATCAAAGCATCCTTCGCAAAATTTTTCTTGACATTATCACATTGATATGCTAATATTAACAGTGTAATTGGACAAAGGCGTTCATTAGATGATGCTGGTGTCGGTTCAAATGGTCTACGGACTCATTTTAACTGCCCGAACGAGCATCATGTGATGGGCGCCTTTTTCTGTTTGGAAGGAAGCAATTTATGTACCGGGAAGGTCAAGTAAGAATACCGTCCGGCTGTGCCATATCGGGAATTATTGATAAAAGCAGCAAGAGAATGAGCGGTGAAGCCATTATAAATTCTATAACCGTAATGCACGACCGTTCAAACGGTTTGGGCGGTGGCTTTGCGGCATACGGAATTTATCCTGAATATAAAGACTACTATGCTTTGCATGTTTTTTATGATTCTTCGGCTGCTAAAAAAGAGAGCGAAGATTTTTTAGAGCGGCATTTCGATATTATTAACCTTTCTAAAATACCCACGAGAAAGATAAAAGAAATTACTGACGAACCGTTGATTTGGCGTTATTTTGTTGAGCCGCTGCCCACAAAGCTCGCCGAAAGCCAGCTTAACGAGCGTGAATTTACCGCAAGATGCACTTTCCGCATCAATACGCGCATAAAAGGGGCTTACGTTTTTTCCAGTGGGAAAAATATGGGTGTGTTCAAAGCCGTCGGCTTCCCGGAAGATGTGGGGCGTTTCTATAAGCTTGAAGAATATGAGGGCTGGTGCTTCACAGCCCACGGACGGTATCCGACCAATACACCGGGCTGGTGGGGAGGCGCTCACCCGTTTGCGCTGCTGGATTATTCGGTGGTGCATAACGGTGAAATATCTTCTTATGACACTAACCGGCGCGCGATAGAAATGTACGGATATAAATGTACGCTCCAAACAGACACGGAGGTAATTACTTATATCATTGATTATTTGCACAGAAAAAAAGGACTTGGCTTTGATGAAATCGCGTCAGTTATCGCGGCGCCGTTTTGGCAGACTATTGAGCGTATGCCGATCGAAAAACGCGAAATCCATGAGTATCTTCGTGTCATGTTTTCAGACCAGTTAATTACCGGCCCGTTTTCAATTTTGGTTGGCTTTGAAGGCGGCTTAATGGCGTTAAATGACCGGTTAAAGCTGCGGAGCATGGTAGTTGGCGAGCAGGGAGATAAAGTATATATCGCAAGTGAAGAAGCGGCTATCCGAATTATAGAACCGGTTTTGGATAGAGTGTGGGCGCCAAGCGGCGGTCAGCCCGTTATCATTTATTTGAACGGGAGGGAAGCGTAATGGCATTAAACTTTATATATCCCGATTATGAAATAATAAGAAACCAGGAAAAATGTATCCTTTGCCGTGCCTGTGAAAATCAATGCACCAACACTGCCCACGAATACCTTGAGGATATAAAAAAGATTGTTTGTGATGACGCGAAGTGTGTGAATTGCCATCGGTGCGTGTCTATCTGCCCCACACGGGCACTTAAAATCGTAAAAAGCGGCAACACATACAAAGAAAATAAAAATTGGTGCCAAAAGACCATAAACGAAATCTATCTGCAAGCCGGAAGCGGCGGCGTATTGTTGTCTAGTATGGGTAATCCCGAAACTTATCCCGTCTACTTTGACAAAATCCTTCTTAACGCTTCGCAGGTTACGAATCCCTCTATCGACCCATTGCGGGAGCCGATGGAAACAAGGGTTTCTTTGGGCATGAAACCGCGCGATATTGAAAGGGACGAATCAGGCCGGATTATAAATAATCTTTCGCCGCGGCTTTCTCTTTCCATGCCGGTTATGTTTTCCGCTATGAGCTACGGTTCTATCAGTTATAACGCTCACGAAAGTTTGGCGCGTGCCGCCGAAGAAACCGGCATTTTATACAACACCGGCGAAGGCGGCTTGCATGAGGATTTCTACAAATACGGTAAGAACACCATTGTACAAGTGGCATCAGGACGTTTTGGCGTCCATACTGAATACTTAAACAGCGGTGCAGCCATTGAAATAAAAATGGGACAAGGCGCAAAACCGGGTATCGGCGGGCACCTGCCGGGAACTAAAATTGTCGGCGATATTTCGAAAACCAGAATGATTCCCGAAGGCAGCGACGCTATTTCACCGGCGCCGCACCACGATATTTATTCCATTGAAGATTTACGTCAACTGGTTTATTCGTTAAAAGAAGCAACTAAATATAAGAAACCGATAATCGTTAAAATTGCGGCTGTACACAATGTAACAGCTATAGCAAGCGGAATTGCCCGAAGTGGCGCAGATATTATCGCCATTGACGGTTTTCGCGGCGGCACGGGAGCTGCGCCTACGCGTATTCGTGACCATGTGGGTATTCCTGTTGAGGTTGCGCTGGCCGGCGTGGACCAACGGCTGCGGGACGAAGGAATCCGCGACAATGTATCCATTATAGCGGGCGGAAGCATCCGTTCCAGCGCGGATGTTGTGAAAGCGGTGGCGTTGGGGGCGGACGCGGTATATATCGCTTCGGCGGCTTTAATCGCGTTAGGCTGCCATCTTTGCAGAAGCTGTCACGCCGGGAAATGCAACTGGGGTATAGCGACACAAATCCCAGAATTGACTAAACGGTTAAACCCTGACATTGGATATAAACGCCTTGTAAACCTAATGAAAGCATGGCAACACGAAATCATGGAAATGATGGGCGGTATGGGGATTAATTCCATCGAAAGCCTAAAAGGAAACCGGCTCATGCTGCGCGGCATCGGATTGAGCGAAAAGGAGCTTGAAATTTTAGGCATTAGACACGCGGGAGAATGATTATGGAAAAATTATTATACGAAGGCAAATCAAAAATTATATATCCGGGCGCGGATAATAATACCCTCGTTATTCGCTATAAGGATACCGCCACGGCGTTTAACGGCGAAAAAAAAGAAGAGCTTGCCGGGAAAGGAACGCTTAACGCTGCCATTTCAAATTTGATTTATAGCTTCCTGGCGCGTCACGGTATCGAAACACATCTTGTCCGCGTTATTGACGAAACCACTGTGCTTGTGAAAAAGGCGGACATCGTTATGGTTGAAGTAATCGTCCGAAATATCGCCGCGGGAAGTTTTTCAACCAAATACGGAATTGCCGAAGGAACCGTTTTGAAAAACACAAGCGTTGAATTTTGTTTAAAAAGCGACTCGCTTGGGGATCCGATGATTAATCGAAACCAAATTACCGCCATAGGAATAGCAACGGAGGACGAGCTTGACGACATGATTTCGCAAGCCTTGAAAATAAATGAACTGCTGTGTGGTTTGTTTGAGGCGGCAAGCATAAAGCTGATAGATTTCAAACTTGAATTCGGCCGCTGTGACGGCAGGATTATTCTCTGCGATGAGATTTCTCCCGATTCATGCCGGTTATGGGATAAAGAAAGCGATGAAAAAATGGATAAAGACCGTTTTAGGCGGGATATGGGTAATGTTATTGACGCTTATAAAGATGTTTTAAGGAGGCTTCAAAATGTCTGACAAGTATGAAAATCCCCTTTGCAAAAGATATTCAAGCTGTGTAGGCGAAGGGCCTTTCACCGCGGAAATGTTCGGCGAAGAAGCTGCAATCCTGCGTGAAGCGGGCGCCGAATACGGGGCGGCGACAGGCAGACCGCGCCGCGTTGGCGGCTTTGACGTTCCGGCGAGCCGTTACGATATAAAAACCCAAGGTGCAAACGAGCTGGCGCTGACAAAATTAGATGTGCATTCCTACATGGACAAAATCCCCGTTTGCGTCGCATATGAAGTAGATGGCGTTAGAACAGACGTATTCCCTTCCGGCGATAAGCTAATGAACGCAAAGGTGAAAAAAGTATATGTCAATGAAAAATGGTGTCTTGGCTGTCATATGTGCGAATATTACTGCGCTTTTGCCGAAACAAACGAAAAAGATATGGCGCGTGCGTTAAAAGACGTCAAAATTAATCCACGCATCAAAATAGAAGAACATGACGGTATATCCTTTGCCGTTTCCTGCCGTCATTGCAAGAAACCGCTTTGTGTAAAAAGCTGCATCACCGGGGCGCTGACCATATCAGAAGGTGTAATCACGATAAACAAAGAAAAATGTGTGGGATGTTATACCTGTATCTTAGTCTGTCCCTTTGGCGCGGTTTCATCATCTGATAACGGCGCTATACAAAAATGCGAATTGTGCATAAAAACACAAAGTGGAATAGATGGAATCCCCGCCTGTGTTAAGGGATGCCCGAACGGGGCAATCGTTTTTGAGGAAAGAGGGTGATGGCGATGAAATATGTGATTATCGGAAATTCCGCAGCCGGTATAGGTGCGGTTGAGGGTATCAGGCAAATTGACCGGCAGGGTGATATTACCGTCATTACAGACGAGCCGTATCATACCTACTCTCGCCCTCTTATATCGTATCTTTTACTTGGAAAAGTAACCGAAGACACGATGAAATACCGCTCTGACGACTTTTATGAAAAAAATAATTGTATTTTATTAAACGCTTTCGTGACAGAAATTGATGCTGAAACGAAGCATGTTATATTAGCGGACGATGCTCGGATATCTTACGATAAACTGCTTATGGGCACAGGTTCGACCGCATTTGTGCCGCAAATTAAAGGGCTTGAGTCCGTTATGTGCAAGCATACCTTTATGAACCTCCATGACGCGAAGGGACTAAGCGGCGCATTGGAAAAAAACAAGCGGGTGTTGATTATAGGCGCAGGGCTTATCGGGCTTAAATGCGCCGAAGGTATCGCGGGCAGTGTTTCGCGTATAACCGTGCTTGATTTAGCGCCAAGGGTTTTATCCAGCATCCTCGACGATGATGGTGCGAAAATAATTCAAAATCATCTTGAGAGCAAAGGCATTGATTTTAAGCTGTCCCTTAGCATCAATTATTTTGACAAAAACATCGCGGTTCTTTCTGACGGCAGCAAAATTAATTTCGATATTTTAATTTTAGCAATGGGTGTGCGCCCGAACACCGGGCTTCTGAACGGTATAGCCGAAATTGACCGCGGTATTGTAATAAACGAAAAATCCGAAACAACAAAACCGGATATTTATGCCGCGGGAGATTGCACGCAAACAGTAGATATATCCGACGGACAAAAGAAAATCATGGCGCTTCTTCCCAACGCTTATATGCAGGGTGAATGCGCGGGAATAAATATGGCCGGCGGAACAAAGAGCCTTGATAATATGATTCCCATGAATGCCATCGGGTTTTGCGGACTGCATGTAATCACAGCCGGAAATTACACAGGGGACGTATATACAGAAACCATGGGTAATGTATATAAACGCCTGTATTACAGCGAAAATAAGCTGAATGGGTATATCCTTATCGGCAATGTGGATAAGGCGGGTATTTATACAAATTTAATCCGTGAACGCACGCCTTTGGATACCCTTGATTTTGCGCTTATATGCCAAAAACCGGGACTCATTGCGTTTAGCAAGGAAGACAGAAAAATTAAATTAGGGGGGATTTTGGGATGATAATATCCGCGAAGAACCTTGCTTTTAAAGAATTAAATAACCAAATCAGATACAGCGAACACGACATTCAAATTGATGACTGTTACGGACAGCGTTTTATAGGCAGCGGGCTCAAAAAAAACCTCACCATAAACGGAACACCGGGAAACGCGCTGGGAGCTTACCTTGACGGCGGCGTTATTACAGTAAACGGAAACGCTCAGGATGCCGTCGGCGATACGATGAACAGCGGAAAAATTATCATCCATGGCAACGCGGGTGACGCTTTGGGCTACGCCATGCGCGGCGGCAGTATCTTCGTGCGCGGCGATTCCGGTTATAGAACAGGCATCCACATGAAGGAATACAAAGATAAAAAACCCGTCATTGTGATTGGCGGCAGAGTCGGAAGCTTTTTAGGCGAATATCTTGCGGGCGGATTAATTGTCGTACTTGGAATCGGCACGGAGGATAAGCTCCCTGTCGGAAATTTTACGGGAACCGGTATGCACGGCGGACGCATTTTTATCCGCACTGCAGCAAAGCTAACCAATCTTCCCGCTCAAGTCGCGGTCAGCGTTGCTTCAAAGGATGAATTGAATGAAATATCCGACTATATCGCTGAATTTGCCGAATATTTTACTATGGACGCAAGCTCGTTTATGAATGACTGTTTTTATATGTTGACGCCAAATGCGAAAAATCCATACAAGCAACTTTATACAGTGTATTAAAACTGTTTTATAACCGGCACAAAAGGAGATGCAGACCTCATGAAAAATAATGACAAGATTAGCGAAGAATGTGCTGTTTTCGGCGTTAGTCTAACGACAGTTGAAGCTGTCGGCATTACATATAACGGCTTGCTCTCGTTGCAGCATCGGGGGCAAGAAGGCGCGGGTATCGCGGCAGCAAGCGATAATAATATTTTCTGTTATAAAGATGTGGGGCTTGTTAATGAAGTCTTTTCGGGGACACAAATTGAGTCTATTCCAAAGGGTTATGTAGCAGTTGGTCATACCAGGTATTCAACTACCGGTAATAACAGTAAAGAAAATGTCGGGCCATTTGTAACGGAATATTTAACAGGCCGTTTGGCAGTTGCTCACAACGGCAATGTAACAAACGCGAAGGAAATCCGCGATAAGTTAAAAAAACGAGGCTTGAATTTTGGCGCGACAAGCGACAGTGAGGTTATATCATCGTTAATCGCGTATAACATAACCCAAGAAAAAAATACGGTTTTAGGTGTCGCAAAAGCCGCTGAATTATTAAAGGGCGCGTTTTCCCTTGTAATCGCAAGCGGTAAAGAAAAACTCATCGCCGTTAGGGACCCGAACGGATTCCGTCCGCTGTGTATCGGTAAAAATGAAACGGGTATTGCCGTCGCGTCGGAAAGCTGCGCACTGGATACTTGCGGATTTTCGTTTGTAAGGGATGTGCAGCCGGGCGAAATTATTGTTATAGAAAAAGGTGTTATAACCCATCAGGAAATAAAATTAGAAAAGAAAGAACCGGAACGGGGACTTTGTATTTTTGAATATGTTTATTTCGCAAGACCGGATTCCGTAATAGACGGGCTGCCCGTATACGACGCAAGATATAACATGGGAATGGTTCTTGCTTCAGAACATCCGGTAGAAGCGGATGTGGTTTGCGGCGTGCCGGATTCAGGTCTTGATTCCGCCCAGGGATACAGTGCCGGTAGCGGGATACCGCTGGTATCGGGCTTTGTAAAAAACCGCTACATTGGACGAAGCTTTATTTATCCGACGCAGAGTGAGCGTGACAGTGCCGTTAAATTAAAACTTAATCCGTTGGCCGCAAGCATTAAAGGAAAAAGAATCGTGCTTGTTGATGACTCCATCGTGCGTGGCACAACAAGTGAAAAAATTGTCAGGAGCTTGAAGGATGCGGGTGCAAGGGAAGTCCATATGCGAATTTCTTCACCTCCCTTCCGCTATACCTGTCATTATGGAACTGATATCGACAACGAAGAAAATTTGGTAGCAAATATAATGAGTTTGGATGAAGTCTGTAAAAAGATTGGTGCCGACAGTTTAGGATTTATCAGTATTGAAGGCTTAAAAAACGCATGTGGAAAATGTATATTACCGTTCTGTACAACCTGTTTCACAGGATATAATAATTCCAGAGGGGTGAAAAAGGACGTTTTGGAACCTTAAAAATTTCTTAAATTAGCGGTTGACTTTTTGAATAGAGTTGTTATAATGATAATGTAAGTTGAACAAAGGCGTTCATCACATGATGTGATGGACGCCTCTTTTTTTGGAGGTTAGTATGCAACAAAGTAAAGCAGCTCCGGCGTATTTGGTTCTTGAAAACGGAAAGATTTTTGAAGGGCAAAGCTTTGGTGCCGAAGGCGAAGTAACAGGAGAACTTGTTTTTACCACCGGGATGACCGGGTATTTGGAAACTTTGACCGACCCCAGTTATTACGGACAAATTATCATCCAGACCTTTCCCCTTATTGGAAATTATGGTGTCATCCCCGCTGATTTTGAAAAAGACTTTATTGGAGCAAAAGCGTATATTGCAAAACGTCCGTGCAAGGAACCTTCTAACTTCCGAAGTGAGGGTAAGCTTGACACTTTCTTAAAATCCCGTGGAATAATCGGTCTTTGCGGCATTGATACCCGCGCATTAGCCAAAATCATCCGTGAGAACGGCGTAATGAACGGAAAAATAACAACTAGCCCACCGACTGAAACTGACCTTGAGGATGCAAAAAAATATCTCGTAATTGATGCCGTTTCCTCCGTATCGAGCGATTCAGTTGTAAAAATGGGGAGCGGGTCCAGGAGAGTAGCACTGATGGATTTTGGCGCAAAACAAGGGATTGCGAATGCGTTAATTGCCCACGGAAACGAAGTATGGTCTTTTCCCCATAATGCGACAGCGCAGGAAATACTGGCATGTAATCCGGCTGGGATCATGCTTTCCAACGGACCCGGCGACCCTGCTGAACCCGCAAACGCGCAAATTGTTGAAGAAATCGCTAAGCTTTTTGCGAGTGGTACTCCGATGTTTGGGATTTGTCTTGGGCATCAGCTTATGGCATTAGCAAAAGGATATAAAACCCGGAAACTAAAATTCGGACACCGGGGAGCAAATCAGCCGGTTAAGGAAGTGGTAACGGGAAGTGTATATATAACGTCACAAAACCACGGTTATGAAGTGGTTTCGGAAAACAGTTCATTTATAAATGTCAACGACGGAACCTGCGAAGGTCTTGACTACGGCTCATCTTTTTCGGTGCAGTTCCATCCGGAAGCCTGTGGTGGACCTCTTGATTCGGCATTTTTGTTTGATCGTTTTATGGAAAGGATGGAAGCGCATGCCACTCAATAAAAACATAAAAAAGGTTCTTGTCATCGGCTCGGGTCCGATAGTCATCGGCCAAGCTGCAGAATTTGACTATGCCGGTTCCCAGGCCTGCCGGGTGCTTCGTGAAGATGGTATTGAAATCGTCCTGCTTAATTCAAACCCGGCAACAATCATGACCGACAAAAATATCGCGGATAAAATCTATATCGAGCCACTGACCTTGGATACCGTGAAACGTATCATCGAAAAAGAGCGGCCGGACAGTATTTTGTCAGGGCTTGGCGGGCAGACCGGATTAACTTTGTGTATGCGTTTGGCAAAAGATGGTTTTCTTGAAAAAATGAATGTCACCTTACTTGGCTCTTCGCCGGAAACTATCGACAAAGCAGAAGACCGGCAGATATTTAAAAAAACGATGGAAGATATCGGACAACCTTGTGTAACCTCTGCTATTGCCACCGATGTTGAAGCGGCAGTCGGATTCGCCGGTAAGATTGGATATCCTGTCATAGTGCGTCCTGCATTTACCTTGGGGGGAAGTGGCGGCGGTATCGCCAAAGATGAAGAGGAGCTTCGGGCAATCGCCGGTAATGGTATAGCACTTTCCCCGATTAACCAAATTCTTGTCGAGAGGTCAATCGCCGGTTGGAAAGAAATCGAATTTGAAGTAATGCGTGACCGGGCCGGCAACACAATAACCGTCTGTTCAATGGAAAATTTTGACCCGGTTGGTGTCCACACCGGTGACAGCATTGTTATCGCACCCTGCGTAACCCTTGCGGACAAGGAATATCAAATGCTTCGGACGGCGTCACTTAATATCATCAAGTCATTAGGTGTCGAGGGTGGTTGTAATGTACAGCTTGCCATTGACCCTCACAGCTTTGAATATGCCGTTATTGAGGTAAATCCCCGTGTATCACGCAGCTCGGCATTAGCAAGTAAGGCGACGGGATACCCCATTGCAAAGGTCGCAACAAAAATTGCTATCGGTTATACACTTGATGAGATTATTAATGCCGTTACCGGCACGACATACGCGGCTTTTGAACCGGCTTTGGATTATGTGGCGGTTAAATTTCCCAAGTGGCCTTTTGACAAATTCGTATATGCTCAAAAAACTTTGGGAACACAAATGAAGGCAACCGGGGAAGTCATGGCGATAGCGGACAATTTTGAAGAGGCTTTGCTTAAGGCTGTCCGTGGTGCAGAGTTGGGACTTGACAATCTTGAATTGCCAAGCCTTAAGTCAAAGACCGACGAAGAGCTTCGTGACCTTCTTGATACTGTAACCGACGAGCGTCTGTTTGTTTTGTATGAAGCATTGAGTCGCGGTTATAGTGTGGATGAACTGCATTTAATTACAAAAGTAGACCGTTGGTTTTTGCATGGTCTTGTTAATATCTTAAACGGAAGTAACTCACCAAAGCCACTAAAATATAAAATGGTTGATACCTGCGGAGGTGAATTCGAAGCGAAAACACCATATTTTTATTCTATCCGGGAAGGTGAAGAAAATGAAGCCCTGCCGTTTATCAAAAAAAGTACAAAGCCAAGGATTATCGTCTTAGGCAGCGGACCTATCCGTATCGGGCAAGGTATTGAGTTTGACTATGCCTGTGTCCACTCTGTTTGGACATTGAAAGCGATGGGATATGAGGTTATTGTTATCAACAATAATCCCGAAACGGTATCAACAGATTTCGATACCGCCGACAGACTTTATTTCGAACCGCTTCATATCGACGATGTAATGAGTATCATTGAAATTGAGCAGCCACTCGGTGTTATCGTGGCTTTTGGTGGTGGTACTGCCATCAAACTAACGAGAAAGCTCCATGAACGCGGTGTTAACATTATCGGTACATCCGCTGACAGTATTGATATTTGCGAGGACAGACAGCGTTTTGATGAGTTGCTTGAGGGGCTTCAAATAAAGCGTCCCAAGGGTTTAAGTGTTTTGAATGAAGTAGAAGCTCTTGATGCCGCAGAAAAGCTCGGCTATCCGGTCCTGATGCGTCCGTCGTATGTGCTGGGCGGGCAGAACATGATTATTGCCTTTTCACCTGAAGACATAAAAGAATATATGGAAATAATCATGCGCAAGAAGCAGGAAAACCCTGTCCTGATTGATAAATACTTAAGCGGTATTGAAATAGAAGTTGACGCAATTTTTGACGGCGATGATTTATTGATTCCCGGCATCATGGAGCATATTGAGCGCACCGGTGTTCACTCGGGCGATAGTATCGCCGTATATCCGGCTCTGTACGTAGATGATGTTTTGGCAGATAAACTTTTTGAAATAACCGCTAAGCTTTGCAAAGCTCTTGATGTCAGGGGGCTTATCAATATCCAATATGTCCTTTATGAAAATGAAGTTTATGTTATCGAGGTAAACCCCAGGGCATCCCGTACCGTTCCTTATATTAGCAAGGTTACAGGTGTCCCGATGTGCGAGCTTGCCACAAAATTGAGCGTGGGTGAAAAGCTTTCCCGCCTCGGCTATATGTCCGGAATATATAAAATTCCACCTTATACCGCGGTTAAAGTTCCGGTTTTCTCCTTTGAAAAACTGGCCGGACTGGATACCCATCTTGGCCCGGAAATGAAGTCCACGGGAGAAGTACTTGGCTTAGGTAAAAATCTTGAAGAAGCACTTTATAAAGGATTAGTTGCTGCCGGATACAAGATGAAAAAAGTTGGCGGTGTATTGTTAACCATCCGTGACAGTGATAAAGGAGAAATATATAAAGTTGCCAAAAAGCTGGTCAAATGCGGTTTTTCGCTTTATGCAACCAAAGGGACGGCCAAGTTTCTTATGTCTAAAGGGTTTACCGTGGAAACCGTGGAAAAAATTAACGAAAATCCACTTACCAACACCGAAACCCTGCTGGAAAGCAAAAAAATCAGCTATGTAATCTGCACATCCGAAAAAGGCAGGATTCCCGCCTTTGACGACGTGAAGCTGCGGAGAAAAGCCTGTTCCCTGGGTATTCCCTGCCTGACAAGCGTGGATACGGCAAACGCGCTGGCGGACAGTCTGTTATCCGGGTATAGCGAAATTAACACTGAACTAGTGGATATTAATGCCATGAGAAACAGCCGTTTTCGGCTGCCTTTTATCAAAATGCAAACTTGCAGTAATGATTACATTTATATCAACTGTTTTGATTTGGAAATCAATTCGCCTGAGTCGTTATCGGTGTTCTTATCTGACAGGCACAAAGGTGTCGGTGGCGATGGGATTATCTTAATCCTCCGTTCAGATATCGCGGATGCAAAAATGCGGATGTTTAATCTTGACGGCAGCGAGGGGAATATGTGTGGAAATGCAATCCGCTGTGTAGCGAAATATTTATACGATAATGGTATTGTAAAAAAGAAATGCATGAATATCGAAACATTGGGTGGTATCAGGGACCTATATTTAATTACCAAAAATGGGGTCGTTTCGTTAGTAAAAGTAAATATGGGAGCGGCGGAATTACAACCCGGTAAAATCCCCGTGGACTTGGACGGCGAAAGTATAATCAACAGGTCGGTTACAATTGGTGGCAATGAATACAAGATAAGCTGCGTTTCGACAGGTAATCCCCATGCGGTTGTTTTCTGTGAAAAACCGGAAAATCTGAATTTAGGTGAAATCGGTCCCTTGTTTGAATATGACGCCTTATTCCCCGACAGGATAAACGCCGAATTTGTTGAAGTGCTTGACAAAAACAATCTAAAAGTGCGGGTTTGGGAACGGGGTAGCGGAGAAACCAAGGCTTGCGGTTCGGGAGCCTGTGCCGCCGTCGTTGCTGCGGTGCTTAATGGCTACTGTGATAAAAACAGCGACATAAAAGTTGAGATGCCCGGTGGTGATTTGATAATCAACTATCGGGATGAAGCCGTATTCCTGACAGGCGATTGTATTAAAGTATTCGAAGGGATAGTTGAAGTATGAACCAACTTGTTTTAGTACTTGATTTCGGTGGGCAATACAAGGAGTTGATTGCGGGGGTGGTCAGAAGTCTTTCCGTTTATTCAGAAATAAAAGCGGGCAGCATATCCAGCGATGAAATCAAACAATTAAATCCTATCGGCATTATCCTGACCGGCGGGCCTAATAGTGTATATCTACCCGATTCACCGAAATGTGATTCCCCCCTGTTTGAGTTGGGCATTCCTGTCCTTGGCATTTGCTACGGTATGCAAATGATGTGCCATGAACTCGGGGGTGAAGTATTACCCGGAAAATGTGGCGAATATGGAAATGTTCTTGTCAAACCGGGGAACATCCCATCAAAATTATTTGGCGGTATAAATAAACCTTTTGATGCTCTGATGAGCCATAAGGATGTCGTTAATCGTCTGCCGGAAGGATTCGTAATAACTGCTTCTACAGAAAATTGCATTGCCGCCTGTGAAAATACGGCGAAAAAATTGTACGGCGTGCAATTCCATCCCGAAACTAAACATACAGCCGGTGGAAAAGAAACTATCAGAAGGTTTTTATACGATATTTGTGCTGCGGCTGGTGATTATAAGTTAGATGATTATATCGAAAGACAGATTAAATCTATCCGGCACCGAGTCGGAAAAAGCAAAGTTCTGCTCGCTCTTTCGGGTGGAGTGGACAGCAGTGTGTGTGCGGCTTTACTTAGCCGGGCAATACCTAATCAACTTAGCTGCGTTTTTGTTGACCATGGATTTATGCGGCAAAATGAAGGTGATGAAATCGAGGAAATATTTGCAAAGCGGGATTTACAATTTATCCGTGTCAATGCCGGAAAAAGATTTCTCGCTAAATTAAAAGGAGTAACCGAACCTGAACAAAAACGGAAGATTATCGGTGGAGAGTTTATCCGCGTATTTGAGGAAGAAGCAAAAAAGCTTGGAAATATTTCATTTTTTGCCCAAGGAACAATTTATCCCGACATCGTTGAATCGGGTGGAGAACACGGTGCTACGATTAAGAGCCACCATAATGTCGGCGGTCTTCCTGAAAGCCTTTCATTTACAGATGTGATTGAACCGCTGTCCGGTCTTTTTAAGGATGAGGTCCGTATGCTTGGTAAAAAACTTGGCTTACTATCGTCCTTAGTGAAGCGCCAACCCTTTCCCGGTCCGGGACTTGCCATCCGCGTGATGGGTGAACTGACGGAGGAAAAATTGGAGCTTGTCCGTAAAGCTGACGCTATTCTTCGTGAAGAATTAAACAGAATAAGACGGCGACCATCGCAGTATTTTATCGTGTTAACCAATACCCTGACTGTGGGTGTTAAAGGGGATGACCGGACATACAACAATGTTATTGCCATCCGTGCTGTAAATACTGACGATTTTATGACTTGCGAATATTCGCCGCTTTCCCATAAAGTATTAAGCCGGATTTCATCAAGAATCACAAACGAAGTAAATGATGTCAGCCGTGTGGTTTACGATATTACATCAAAACCCCCGGCCACAGTCGAATGGGAGTAAGAATTATGACGAAGTACATTTTTGTAACAGGTGGGGTAGTATCGGGGCTTGGAAAAGGAATTACCGCCGCGTCGCTGGGTAGCTTATTAAAACAACGCGGACTAAAAATAAGCGCCGGCAAGCTTGACCCCTATATGAATGTCGATCCCGGTACAATGAGTCCCTTCCAGCACGGAGAAGTATTCGTAACAGATGATGGTGCGGAAACAGACCTTGATTTAGGACATTACGAGCGATTTATTGATGAAAATCTTAGCAAGCTCAGTAATCTGACTTCAGGGCAGGTTTACTGGAATGTACTTTCACGCGAACGGGCAGGTAAATATCTTGGCGGCACTGTACAAGTGATTCCCCATGTAACGGCAGAAATAAAGAATTTTATCTATACCTTGGCCGAAAGCAGTAAAGCAAACGTTTTAATTATTGAAATCGGGGGAACCACGGGTGATATTGAGAGCCAGCCCTTCCTTGAAGCAATCCGTCAAGTTTCCCATGAAAAGGGTCCGGAAAACTGCTTGTTTATCCATGTTACCCTGGTCCCATATTTACGCTGCTCAGGTGAGCACAAATCAAAACCGACGCAGCATTCCGTGAAAGAACTGCGGGCAATGGGTATTTCACCGGACATTATCATCACCCGGGCAGATGAACCAATAAGCGAAGATATTGCGGAAAAAATATCCTTGTTTTGTAATGTAAAGCCGGATTGTGTCATTGAAAATATTTCAGCCTCTTCCTTATATGAAATACCCCTGCTGCTTCACGAAAAGGGCTTGGATAAAGTTATCTGCCGTGAATTAAAGCTAACTGTACCAGAGCCTGACCTTAGTGAATGGCGGGAAATAGCGCGTAAAATAGCAGCAAGGAAAAAGAAGGTGACGATAGCCATAGTCGGAAAATATATAAAGCTCCACGATGCTTATCTTTCCATTATCGAAAGCTTAAATCATGCTGGTCTTGAAACCGAAACGTTTATAAAAATCGAGTGGCTCGACAGTAGCAATATAAATGCTCAAAATGTCGGAGAGTTATTAAAAGGGATAAATGGGATGATTATTCCGGGCGGTTTTGGTGACAGAGGTATCGAGGGGAAAATCACTGCCTGCCGATATGCCCGTGAAAACAATATCCCCTTTCTTGGTATTTGTCTCGGTATGCAAATCGCCGTGATTGAATTTGCCCGTCATGTCTTAGGTTTCGAAAACGTACATTCCGCAGAGTTTGATGAAACTGCACCTTTCAGGGTGATTGACATTATGCCTGAGCAGGTCGGAATGGTTGGAAGCGGCGGAACGATGCGACTTGGGGCTTACCCCCTAAAAATTGCGCCGGATACATTACTCGATAAGCTTTACCATGAAAAAAATATCACGGAACGTCACCGCCACAGGTTTGAGGTAAACAACGAATACCGGGACAAGCTTAGTAGTGCCGGACTCATTATTTGCGGGACATCACCGGATGGGCATTTGGTGGAAGCAGTCGAACTTAAAGATAATAAATTTTTTATCGGTGTTCAATTTCATCCCGAATTTAAGAGCCGCCCGAATAAACCCCATCCCTTATTTCTTGGGTTAGTGAAAGAGTGTGTATAGAGGTAACAATATGAAAATAAACGAAAATTATTTAAAACTTAAAGACAGCTACTTATTTTCAACTATCGCAAAAAAAGTTAATGAGTTCGCAATACAAAATCCGGAAAAGCAGGTGATTCGTCTTGGTATCGGTGATGTCACGCTGCCGCTGGTCCCTTCAGTAACAGAAGCAATGCAAAAAGCCGTTCATGAAATGGGCAGGACCGAAACCTTTCGCGGTTATGGTGAAGAACAGGGTTATGATTTTTTGCGCAGGGCCATTTCACGGTATTATGAAAAAAAAGCGGTTTCACTTAATGAAAACGAAGTGTTTATCAGTGACGGCGCCAAAAGTGACCTCGGTAATATTCTTGACATTTTTTCAACGGATAACACAGTGCTTATTCCTGACCCGGTTTATCCTGTTTATGTTGATACAAACATAATGGCAGGACGAAAAATTGTTTATTTGGATGGAAACATCGGCAATCATTTTCTGCCGCTTCCTGATAAAAATATTAAAGTCGATATTATTTATTTATGTTCGCCGGACAATCCAACCGGAGCGGTTTACAACAAGGAACAACTCAAAATATGGGTTGATTATGCTTTGGAAATCGACGCAGTTATCCTTTTTGACAGCGCATACGAGATATTTATCCAAGATGGGTTTCTTCCGACAAGTATCTACCAAATTGAAGGCGCGAAGGAGTGTGCAATCGAATTCGGCTCGTTATCCAAAACTGCAGGATTCACGGGGACAAGGCTGGGTTATACAATTGTTCCGCTTGAGCTTAACGGAGCGGTTCTTAATAAACTCTGGCTCCGGCGACAGACGACTAAATTTAACGGTGTTCCCTACATTATCCAGCGTGGTGCAGAAGCGGTTTTCAGTGATGAAGGGCTTAGGCAGAATAAGGAAAACATTGACTATTACCGTGAAAACGCCCGGATTATCGCCGACACTTTAGCTAAGCTCGATATCTGGTTTACCGGCGGTTTGAATTCGCCGTATATCTGGATGGAGTGTCCATTTGGCATGTCGTCGTGGGAGTTTTTTGACTATCTGCTGGAAAAAGCGAATGTGGTTGGCACACCCGGGTCAGGCTTTGGGAAAAACGGGGACTGCTTTTTCCGCTTGTCGGCATTTGGCAACAGGGATGATGTAATTACGGCAATGGAAAGGCTGAGGATGATGCAATGTGTGCAATAACCGGATTTTGCAATTTCAAAGGAAATATTGAAAAAAATATTAACCGCATGAATAAAACAATGCTCCATCGCGGTCCGGATGGGGCCGGGGTTTGGATGTCAGCTAACCGGGATGTCGTTTTTGGACACCGGCGCTTTAAAGTCCTTGATTTAAGCGAAGGTGGCGCGCAACCGATGAAATCCAAAGATGGGCGGTATGTCATCACCTTTAACGGTGAAATCTATAATCATAAGAAAATCGCGGATAAATTAATTAAAGAGGGAAAAATAACCGGTTTCCGCAGTACTACCGACACTGAAATCCTGCTTGAGGCAATAGCAGTATACGGTCTGAAAGAAGCCTTGGTCATCAGCAAGGGTATGTTTGCCCTTGCACTGTATGATTTAAAAGAGCAGACAGTATTTCTTGCCCGTGACCGGATTGGTGAAAAGCCGCTTTACTATGGTTTTGTTAACAAAAGTTTTGTTTTCGCTTCCGAAATAAGTGCGATTGTCGCCTTGGATAATTTTAATAATCCCCTTAATACGGATGTGTTAGGTTTGTATTTTGCCCATGGTTATATTCCTGCTCCTTATTCGATTTATCAGGATATTCACAAGCTGGATGCCGGGACGATTTTGGAACTCAAGTTTCCTTTTATTAATCCTGTTATTTATTCGTATTGGGTATTAAAAGACATTGTATCCCAGGGGCAGACCAATTTATTCAAAGGAAGCAGGTTGGAAGCGGCAGATGAGCTGGAAAGACTTCTCCGGGAAGCAATCAGGGAGCAAATGGTTGCTGATATTCCGGTTGGTGCCTTTCATTCGGCCGGAATTGATTCAAGCACAGTTGTCGCCTTGATGCAATCTGAATTAAGTTATCCGGTCAAAACATTTACAATTGGTATTAATCTTTCGGCAAATGACACAATCTATGACGAAGCGGTATATGCCAAGGAAATCGCCGCCCATTTAGGTTGCGAGCATAATGTACAGTATATCAGCGAAGGTGAGGCTAAGGCGGCAATCCCCCTGCTTGATTCGATGTATGGGGAACCATTCGCCGATACCTCGCAAATTCCGACTTATTTTGTAAGCAAGCTTGCGCGGGAGAAAGTCAGGGTCTCCCTTAGCGGAGATGGTGGCGATGAGCTTTTTTGTGGATATAATTCATACCGGACAGTCGAAAATGCATACCGGATATTTAGACGCATCCCAAAATTCGTCCGCCGTTCGGTCAGCCGGCTCCTGATTAACGGCCCATTTCCTTTAAGTGAGCGCACGCGCCGCCGGGCAACCATAATTGGCAGGGACGACTGGAACAGCGCGGCCAGATTATATATGAGTGCTTTTGAACATCCCCCTACGGTCAAGGAAATTAGTTTAACCGATACCAAAATGCCATATAAGTATAGTGAAATCGACCCATTTTTTTGCAAAGAACCAAATCATCAGTTGATGTTGATGGATTTATCAATGTATACCCCTGATGACATCATGGTAAAAGTGGATCGGGCATCAATGGCAGTCACATTGGAAAGCAGGGCACCAATGTTTGATAAGGATGTTATTGAATTTGCATTTAGCCTGCCGATTGAATATAAACGCAATAAAAAAATGGGGAAGCTTGTATTGCGGGATGTGCTCTACCGTTATGTTCCCAAGGAATTAATGGAGCGTCCGAAGCAAGGTTTTAGTATACCGATAAACAAATGGCTTAAGGAGCCTGATTTAAGGAGCTGGGCCGAGCAATTAATTGAACGTGACACATTAGTCAGGCAGGGAATCTTAAATCCGGATATTGTCCACCAGATTTGGGATGATTTTATCCTTAATAATAATTACATTCCGCAGATTTGGTATATCTTGATGTTCCAGGCTTTTATGCAAAATTTGCAAAAATCACAAAGGAGAGCTTAAGTGAAGAAACTATTTTTTACCCATGATGAACTTGAAAAAATAATAAGCCGTTTTGATACCCCGTTTTATCTTTATGATGAGTCCGGCATCCGTGATAACGCCGTGAAACTGAATACAGCTTTTAGCTGGAACAAAAGATTCAGAGAATATTTTGCGGTGAAAGCGACTCCCAATCCGACTATCCTCCGGATTCTTAAAGAAGAAGGCTGTGGTGTAGACTGCTCCAGTTTGACAGAACTGATGATGGCCGAAGCGGTAGGGTTTCGTGGTCACGACATCATGTTTTCTTCAAATGCAACACCGGCGGAAGAATTTGTGTATGCGAAAAAGCTTGGGGCAATCATTAATCTGGATGATATTACCCATATTGATTTCTTGGAAGTACATGCCGGACTACCTGATACAATTTGTCTAAGATATAATCCCGGTGGCGATTTTGTTATCAGCAACCATATCATGGATACGCCGGGTGAAGCGAAGTATGGATTTACAAAACAACAATTGTTGGACGGTATTATTAAACTTCGGGATAAAGGCGTTAAAAATTTTGGCTTGCATGCCTTCCTTGCCAGCAATACCTTAACAAACGAGTATTATCCAGCCCTTGCAAAGCTTCTGTTTGAAACGGCGCTGTGGTTACGTTCACAAACCGGGGTATCAATAAGTTTTATCAATTTGAGCGGAGGTATTGGGATACCTTACAAGCCGGAAGATAAAGCCAATGATATTGTTGCCATCGCCGAAGCAGTCCGTCTTGCTTATGATGAAATACTTTTAAGAAACGGTTTTGATGATGTGGCGATACATACAGAGCTTGGGCGCTATATGCTCGGACCGTATGGCTGCCTAGTCGCCACGGCAATCCATAAAAAAGATATCTACAAAAATTATATCGGACTGGATGCCTGTGCGGCAAATCTGATGCGTCCCGCCATGTATGGAGCATACCATCACATAACAGTGAGCGGAAAAGAAGACTTACCAAACGACCACATTTACGATATAACCGGTTCTCTTTGTGAAAACAATGATAAATTTGCAATTGACAGGAAGCTCCCCAAAATTGATATCGGCGACCGGATTATTATTCATGATGCAGGAGCACATGGTTTCGCGATGGGTTATAACTATAATGGGAAACTTAGGTCGGCGGAACTGTTGTATAAGGAAGATGGAACTGTGGAGATGATCCGCCGCGCGGAGACACCTGCGGACTATTTTGCAACATTAAATGATTTACCAAAAATATGAAAGTCCAGCGGTGATATGTCAAGTACTAAATTGAAAATAAAGTAAATTTTTTTGCCGATATTTTTAGGGACAAAAACACCCACCTAAGCCCTGCCAT
>Ga0209737_10000739_pt1 | contig 25195 bp, 22 predicted proteins | sample TergutCu122P3_FD_187284 | JGI IMG/M metagenome (GOLD analysis project Ga0209737, IMG submission 187284) | Cubitermes ugandensis P3 segment gut microbial communities from Kakamega Forest, Kenya - Cu122 P3 (SPAdes) (version 2) | ecosystem: Host-associated > Arthropoda: Insects > Digestive system... | reverse complement strand
CTCTGACCTCTGACCTCTGACCTCTGACCTCTGACCTCTGACCTCTGACCTCTGACCTCTGACCTCTGACCTCTGACCTCTGACCTCTGACCTCTGACCCCTGACCTCTGACCTCTGACCCCTGACCCCTGACATCTGATTCCTGTTCACGCGAAGCCGCGAAGGAAAAGCCCCCGACTTGCCCCCTTTTCAAAGGGGGTGCCCGCCGAAGGCGGGCGGGGGTTTGTCACCCTCCCCTTCAAGGGGAGGGCTGGGGTGGGGGGATGGGGTTCATCATTTTCCCCTTCCCCCTTTCCCCCACCTCTCTCCCGCATGCGGGAGAGGGGATCTGATTCCTGACCTCTGACCTCTGATTCCTGTTCGCGCCTTCGCGTGAGACACAAGGGCGGGTTTGAAACCCGCCCCTACAAACGATGGATGCCCGTTTCACTTTCGTGCCCTTCGTGCTTTTCGTGGTTAAACGCTTTTAAGCGAACAACCAGGGCGCTTCCACAAAACGCTTTCCTTCATACGCCTTGATCTCGTCGGCGTGCGCCAGCGTCAAGCCGATTTCGTCCAGCCCGTTCAACAAGCAATGCTTGCGATGCGCGGTGATGTCAAACTGGAACGCTTTGCCGGACGGTGTGGTCACTGTCTGCGCTTCCAGATCGATCGTCAACCGATAGCCTTCCTGCGCCAGCGTCTCCTGAAACAGTTGATCCATCGCCGCTGTCGGCAACACGATCGGCAGCAAACCATTCTTATAGCAGTTGTTGAAGAAAATGTCGGCGAAGCTCGGCGCGATGATGGCGCGAAAGCCGTAACCGTCGAGCGCCCAGGGCGCGTGTTCACGCGACGAACCGCAGCCGAAATTTTCCCGCGCCAGCAAAATCTCTGCGCCCTGATAGCGCGGCTGATTCAGCACGAAATCGGGATTCTTCGGACGTCCGCTGCAATCCCTTCCCGGTTCGCCCTGGTCGAGGTAACGCCATTCGTCGAACAGATTGGGGCCGAAGCCGGTGCGATGAATCGACTTCAAAAACTGCTTCGGGATGATCGCGTCGGTATCGACGTTGGCGCGATCCAGCGGGCACACCAGCCCTTTTAATGTTGTAAATGCTTTCATTGTCTTTCTCCGCTTTTTTCACCGCTCACATCGACAAAACGCCCGACCACCGCCGCCGCCGCCGCCATCGCGGGGCTGACCAGATGTGTGCGTCCGCCCGCGCCCTGACGGCCTTCAAAATTGCGGTTGCTGGTGGACGCGCAACGCTCGCCGGGTTCGAGCCGGTCGGCGTTCATCGCCAGACACATCGAGCAACCGGGTTCACGCCACTCAAAACCGGCGTCCCTGAAAATTTTGTCCAGCCCTTCGCGCTCGGCTTCCCGCTTGACCTGTCCCGATCCCGGCACGACCAACACCCGCTTGACGTTCGCCGCTTTCTTCTTGCCGCGCGCGATGGCTGCCGCCGCCCGCAAGTCCTCGATCCGCCCGTTGGTGCAGGAGCCGATGAACACCACATCGACCGCGATGTCGGTGATCGGCGTGTTGGGCGTCAAGCCCATGTAGGTCAGCGCCCGCTGCATGCCTTCGCGCTTGACCGGATCGGTTTCGTTCGCCGGATCGGGCACACGCCCATGAACGTCCGTCACCATTTCCGGCGACGTGCCCCAGGTGACTTGCGGCGCAATCTGCGAAGCGTCCAGTTTAATTTCGTGATCGAACTTCGCACCGGCGTCCGACACCAGCGCCTGCCACACCGTCACAGCCGCATCCCAATCGTCGTCCTGCGGAACCATCGGGCGGCCTTTCAGGTACGCCAGCGTCGTCACATCGACGCCGACCAGCCCGGAACGCGCGCCGGCCTCGATCGCCATGTTGCACAGCGTCATCCGGCCTTCCATCGACAGCGCCCGCACCGCAGGCCCGGCGAACTCGATCGCGTAGCCCGTGCCGCCCGCCGTTCCGATCCTGCCGATGATCGCCAACGCCAAATCCTTCGCGGAAACGCCCGGTCGCAATACGCCGTCCACCCACACCCGCATCGTCTTTGCCTTCTTGGCGACCAGACATTGCGTTGCCAGCACATGCTCGACTTCGGAGGTGCCGATCCCGTGCGCCAGACAGCCGAACGCGCCGTGCGTGGAGGTGTGCGAATCGCCGCAGACAACCGTCATCCCCGGCAGCGTTGCGCCCTGCTCCGGCCCGACCACATGGGCCACGCCCTGCTTCGGGTCGAGAAACGGGAAGTAGGCGCGCGGCTCAATGGCGCGGATATTGGCGTCGAGCGTCTCCACCTGCTGGCGGGAAGTCGGATCCTTGATGCCGTCCAGTCCCTCGTCCCAGTTCTCGGTCGGCGTGTTGTGATCGGCGGTGGCGACAATCGAATCCTCCCGCCACACCTGCCGTCCGGCCAGCCGCAAACCCTCGAACGCCTGCGGACTGGTGACTTCATGCACCAGATGGCGGTCGATATACAACAACACCGTGCCGTCCGCTTCCTCGCGGACAATATGACTGTTCCACAACTTCTCATAAAGCGTTTGTGCTGCCATGGCTTTCAACTCCTGAACTGACGTCTTTTGAGGGAAGAGCCAAAGATTACGCCCATCCAAACCATGACGCAAACTCATATTTTTCATGATAATCATTCCAATATGGAATGAGTGGCGGTAAAATGGTGCTGGTCGCTGTTTGGGTTTTAACTCCCCTGGGCTTTAACTCCCCTCTCCCCTTGCGGGAGAGGGGCAGGGGGAGAGGGGTAAAACGACCGCCCTTGCCACCCCAACCCCCACCCTCCCCCGCACGCGGGGGGAGGGAACAAAGCATCTTGTTGGAGACTGAACCATGGACGCCGCCGCCCTTGCCGCCTTTCTCGCTGTCGCCGAACACGGTTCCTTCTCGCGGGCGGCCGAACAGTTACACCTGACCCAATCGGCGACCAGCAAACGCATTTCAACGCTGGAATCCCAACTCGGCGCCCCCTTGTTCGACCGGCTGGGTCGCACCATCGTATTGACCGAGGCCGGTCGCCTCCTGTTGCCGCGCGCCCAACAACTGCTGCGCGACATCGGCGACACCCGCCGTGCGCTGGCCAACCTGAGCGGTCAGGTCAGCGGCACACTGAGCGTCGCCACCAGCCACCATGTCGGCCTGCACCGACTGCCGCCGGTGCTGCGCGCGTTCGCCGAAGCCTGGCCGCAAGTCAAACTCGACCTGCGCTTCATGGCCTCGGAGGCCGCCGGCGACGCCATCCTGCGCGGCGAAGTCGAGCTGGCCATCGTCACACTGCCGCTCAAATGCCCGCCGCCGCTGCTTGCCGAACCCCTGTGGCCTGATGTGCTGCGCGTCGCCGTCGCGCCCTGGCATCCGCTGGCGACGCGCAAAAAAATCACACCGTTCATGCTGGTCGAGCATCCGGCGATCCTGCCGGACGCCGGCACCTTCACCCGCGCGCTGATCGAGGATGCGTTTGAACCGCTCGAAATCAAGCCGCAGGTCGTGCTGTCAACCAACTTTCTGGAAACCATCAAGATGATGGTGTCGGTCGGCCTCGGCTGGTCGCTGTTGCCGACCTCGATGCTGGATCGCTCGCTGGTATCACCCGTGTTGACGGGGCTGCACATCGAACGCCGGCTCGGCGTCCTCCGTCACAGCAAACACACCCTGTCGAACGCGGCGCAAAGGATGCTCACACAATTGCGCGGGGCAGAGGTCAGAAGCCAGAAATCAGAGATCAGAAATAAAACGTAGCCTGGACAAGCCAGTCCGGGACGTGCGTTACGGGCGGCAAATTGCCGCTCCTACGCTCTGATTCCTGACCTCTGACCTCTGACCTCTGACCTCTGACCTCTGACCTCTGACCTCTGACCTCTGACCTCTGACCTCTGACCTCTGACCTCTGACCTCTGACCTCTGACATCTGACATCTGACATCTGACATCTGACATCTGACATCTGACATCTGACATCTGACCTCTGACACCCTGACATCTTTTCCCCGCCATCCTTTTGTGATACAAAAAGAAACATTTCCTGCTTCCCGAGTTCTCGACATGGTTTTGAAACGGCTGATCCCTCTTTTGTTGTGCGTTCTTTTGCTTGCCGCCTGTGGACGTTCCGACCCGCAAGCCGCGCTGGACGCCGCCGTCAAGAACCTTCAGACTTCTCTGGAAAAAAAGGACACCGGCGCCGTGATGGCGTTGCTCCATCCCGATTTTTCGGCGCAGCAGCCGGACAATGGCCGCGAATGGGCCAAACAAACGATGACGCTGATGTTCCTGCAGTACAAGAACATCAACATCATCGCGTTATCGCAAGACAGCCGGATCGACGCACGGGTGCCAAGCCGCGCCTTCACCGACGTCAACGTCGCGCTGACCGGCGCCGAGGGCTTGATTCCCGACAGCGCCCGACATTATCGGGTCAATCTCGAATGGCGGCTGCTCGACAAGGACTGGAAACTGATCCGGTTGCAATGGGAGTAAGAGATGATCGTCCTCGCCAAATTTTTCTGATCTGCTTATTTTCATAAATATTCGCTTTTATGATGTTTTTTTCCGTAATCCGGCTACCCTCTCCCCCTGCCCCCTTTTCAAAGGGGGCGCCGCCGAAGGCGGCGGGGGTTTGTCTCTCCCGCAAGCGGGAGAGAGGAACCGTTCAGACGCATCGCGCGCTGCTTTCCCCTCTCCCGCTTGCGGGAGAGGGTGACCCGAAGGGTCGGGAGAGGGACAGCGTTTATGGAAACCGTTGTAACCGTTCTTCCCGATGAAGCCCGGCTTTTACACCATCATTGCAGCGCAGTTTTTTTCGTCGCTGGCCGATAACGCGCTCCTGATCGCCACCATCGCGCTGCTGTACGAAACGTTGCCGAGCGACGCTTCGTGGATGTCGCCGATGTTGAAGTGGACATTCGTGTTGTCTTATGTGTTGTTCGCTGCGTTCGTCGGCGCTTTTGCCGATGCGATGCCCAAAGCGCAGGTGATGTTGATCACCAATTCGATCAAGTTCGTCGGCTGCCTGTTTCTCATTCTCGGCATGCACCCGCTGGTGGCTTACGCCATCGTCGGCTTCGGCGCTGCTGCTTACTCTCCGGCCAAATACGGCATCCTGACCGAACTGTTGCCGCCGAAACAATTGGTGGCCGCCAACGGCTGGATTGAAGGCGCCACAGTAACGTCGATTATTCTCGGCGTGTTGATCGGCGGCGCTTTGATCAGCGAGCGCAGCGCGACTTTTCTGATCGGCGTCACGCCACCGTTCATCCATTCCGCCGCCGAAGCGGCGATGTTCGTCATCATGTTCGGCTACATCGTCGCCGCCGTGATCAATGCCTTCATCCCCAACACCGGCGTCGATCACCGCATTCCGAACAAAAACCCGCTCTTTCTGGTGCGCGAATTTTCGCACTGCTTTCTTCTCCTGTGGCGCGACCGTCTGGGACAGATTTCACTTGCGACGACAACACTATTCTGGGGCGCCGGCGCGACGTTGCAATTCATCGTACTCGATTGGTCGGCAGATGCGCTGGGTTATTCACTCTCGCAAGCGACCATGCTGCAAGGCGTCGTGGCGCTCGGCATTGCCGTTGGCGCCGTGCTGGCCGCCCGAATGATCTCGCTGCGCGACGCGGTCAAAGTTCTGCCGCTCGGCGTTGCGATCGGATTTGTGGTGATTGCGATGATCTTCGTTCGCCATATCGGCGCAGCGATCGCCTTGCTGGTCATCATCGGCATGATCGCCGGTTTCTTTGTGGTGCCGATGAACGCGTTGTTGCAACACCGCGGCCATGTATTGATGGGCGCAGGCCACTCCATCGCCGTGCAGAACTTCAATGAAAACATCGGCATCATGGTGATGCTGGCGATGTACGCGCTGATGCTCCAATCGGGCTTGTCGGTCAACGTCGCCATCGTGATGTTCGGTTGCTTGCTCTCCGCCGTCACGGGGCTGATCATCATCAAACACGCGCGCAATCAGGCGCGGGGCGATTCGCTGCACCTGATCGGAATGGAAAAACCGAAAATACGGCCACCGCTGTGATCAGGAATCAGATGTCAGATGTCAGGTATCAGAAAAAAACCATTTCACCGCAAAGAACGCAAAGAAACGCATAGAGCGCAAAGAAAAAAACGTTTTCTCGTGTAGGGGCGGGTTTCAAACCCGCCCTGTGAGCAAGCGTAGCCCGGATAAGCGAAGCGCCATCCGGGAATCGTCTCTGTCATTCTGCGCGGAGCAAAGCGACGTCGCAGAATCCAACCCTCTCCCCTTGCGGGAGAGGGTGGCCGAAGGCCGGGAGAGGGGGAAATAAAATGCAATCCTTTCACCCCTCTCCCCCGACCCCTCTCCCACAAGGGGAGAGGGGAACATTTTTCTCCGCGCCTCCGCGTCTCCGCGCGAGAATTTTTCTTTGCGTTCTTTGCGGTAAATATTTTTCAACAAACCCCCGCCCGCCTTCGGCGGGCACCCCTGCAAACCCCCGTCGGCTTCGCCGACACCCCCTTTGAAAAGGGGGCAAGTCGGGGGCTTTCCTTCTTCGCGGCTTCGCGTGAGATCTTTCCCGGATGGCGCTTCGCTTATCCGGGCTACACGGTTTCGTGGTTTTCGTGCCTTTTCGTGGTTAAAAGGTTTTTCCCTTCGCGGCTTCGCGCCTTCGCGTGAGACCGACCCGTCGCGGTTCGCTACGCTCACCAGCGACCTACGCGTTCTCCGCAGCCAATGTTTTTTTCGTGAACACCAAATCTTCCCAGGACTTCGCTTTGTCCGCCGGGCTGCGCAACAGGTACGCCGGATGGTAAGTCACCACCAGCGGCGTTTCCCGGTAACGGTGCACACGCCCGCGCAAGCTGGCGATGCTGGCGTCGGTGTTCAGCAACAACATCGCCGCGCTCTTGCCCAGCGCCACGATGATTTTCGGTTGGATCAGCGCGATCTGTCGTTCGAGATAGGGACGGCAGGCGTCGGCTTCCTGCGGCGTCGGTGCGCGGTTGTTCGGCGGTCGGCATTTGAGCACGTTGGCGATGTAAACGTCGTCGCCACGTTTCATTCCGAGCGCCGCCAGCATTTGATCGAGCAAAAGACCGGCCTGACCGACAAACGGCTCGCCTTTCTTGTCCTCTTCGGCACCCGGACCTTCGCCAACGAAGAGCCAGCGGGCGCGAACATCGCCGACGCCGGGCACCGGCTTGGTGCGCGTTTTGCACAAATCACAAGCGGTGCAGGCCGCGACATCGGCAACAAAATCGTCCCAGGACAACTGCGCGATGCGTTGCGCGCGGGTGTCCGGCGATGCTTCTCTTTCCTCTTGCGGGAGAGGGGAGGGAAATGCTTCCCCTCTCCCGCTTACCGCGGGAGAGGGGCAAGGGGAGAGGGATGGAAGGGGAGGTGGGTTGTCCGCTCCACGCAATCGCCAGACGGTCAGTCCCAGCGCATTCAATACTTCATCACGCCGCATTCCGAACTCCCTTTTCCTGCCAGCGCATCAGCCATGCGTCTTCGCGTTTTCCTTCAGGACACGCATAATACGCTTTGCGCGAGCCGATCACTTCAAAATCCATTTGCCGATACAAGGTCTGCGCCCCCGTGTTCGATTCCCGCACTTCCAGATACACTTGCGGCGCACCGTGACGCAACGCCGACTGCAACAAGGTCGCCACCAGAAAACGCCCCAGCCCCCGCCGTCGCCAGGGCGCGGCGATGGACACATTGAGTATCTCGGCTTCGCGCCAGAGAATTTTGAGTGCGCCGTACCCCACCAGTTCTTTGTCCGCCAGAACAATCGGCAATTCATCGCCGGTCGCCATCGCGTCGAGAAACGCCTGCTCTCCCCAGGGCGTGAAATGCACGCTGCGTTCGATCTCCAGCACTTTCGGCAAATCGCTTTTCAGCATAGGCCGCGAAACAAACCCCGGCGGGCAGGCGATCATGCCATTTCCCCATGCGTTCACAAGGATTCTCCCGCCGCCCGTTCGGCGCTGGTCAACGCGACCCGCTGGCGCACATACAACGGCGCTGCATCCGCCGCTGCGACCATTTCACCACGCGCCCAGGCCGCCAGCCCCAGCGTCCCTACGGCGTGCGCGGCAGGGCGCATGTTCGCCTCCGCGATTTCCCAGGGCAGCGCCGCGCCCAGTTCGGGATAAACGGCAAGCCCGTCGCCGACGATGCTCCATGATGCTTTGTTCTCCATTGTTTTATCTTGTGAGGATGCGCCGCGTTTGGCTCCCCTCTCCCCTTGCGGGAGAGGGGTAGGGGGAGAGGGGGAAATTGAAACCCCATCCTCACTAACCCATACCCACCCTAACCCTCCCCTTGAAGGGGAGGGGACTTTTCCAGCTTGAAGGGGAGGGCTTTCCCCCTCTCCCGCCCCCCCGATCAAAAGCGTTTCGGGGGCAGGCTCTTCGGGGCACCCTCTCCCGCAAGGGGAGAGGGTAAAAAAGCACGCTATCACTTCTTCCGGACGCGCCACCATCGGCGCCATCACTTCATGCCAGACGCCCGTCCGATAATGCCAGGCCGCCGCATACACTTCCCGCATCCGCGCATCGGTCACGGTGCAAACGCGCTCCATCCCGTGCTTTACCCGCGCCGCCTCGGCCATCGCCAACAGGCTGCACACCGGCGTCAGTGGCACGCCCGCGCCCAGCGCCAAGCCCTGCGCCACACTACAGGCGATGCGCACGCCGGTGAACGATCCCGGTCCGGCGCCGAAAGCGATCGCGTCGAGCTGTTTCAGCGACACCCCCGCCGCCGCCAGCGTTTCCTGAACCAGCGGCAGAATCCGCCCGGAGTGTCCGGGGCCGACCTCGACATCGCGCGTCGTCCAGCCCGCCGCGTCGCCAACGGCGACCGACAGCCAATTCGTAGAAGTTTCCAGAGCGAGGATGGGCATGGCGCTATTTTAGCAAGCATTGCCGCCCGATCCCTGATAACCTAACGCCTGATTTTTGCTTTCTGCCCTTGATCCATGCCGTCCTCGTTTACTGCCACCATCGAATCGCTCGACCAGGAAGGTCGCGGCATCGCCCGTCTCGACGGAAAAACCGTCTTTGTCGAAGGCGCGTTGACCGGCGAAACCGTCATCGCACAAACGCTGAAACGCAAACCGTCCTGGGAACTGGCGCGCGCCGAGCAGGTGCTCGCCGCCAGTCCCGAGCGGGTGACGCCGCACTGCCCGCACTTCGGCGTCTGTGGCGGTTGCTCGTTGCAGCACGCGACGCCCGCATTGCAAGTTGCTGCCAAGCAGCGCGTGCTGGAGGATGCCTTGCAGCGCATCGGCAACGTGCGCGCCGATCAACTGCTGCCGCCGATTCACGGGCCGGCCTGGGGCTACCGTTACCGCGCCCGTTTGTCGGTGCGGCATGTGTTCAAAAAAGGCGGCGTGCTCGTCGGCTTTCACGAACGCAAATCGAGCTACGTTGCCGACATGCGCGAATGCCCGGTGCTGCCGCCGACGGTCTCGGCGTTGCTGATGCCCTTGCGCGAACTGGTTGAATCGTTGTCGATCCGCGACCGATTGCCGCAGATTGAAGTTGCCGTCGGTGAGTCGTTGCATAACCCTGTCGATTCGCTGACCTGTGTTCTGGTGTTGCGCATTCTCGAAGCCCTGAGCGACAACGACAAAACCTTGCTGCGCGAATTTGCAGACCGCCACGGTATCGCGTTCTGGCTGCAAACCGGCGGGCCTGACACCGCCCGTCCTTTTCATCCACAAGATTCGGCGTTGGCCTATTCGTTGCCGGAATTCGCCGTTACGCTGCCCTTCGCGCCGACCGAATTCACGCAAGTCAACCACGACATCAACCGTGTGCTGGTGCGCCGTGCGCTGGCGCTGCTCGATCCGCAACCCGACGAACGGATCGCCGATTTTTTCTGCGGCCTCGGCAACTTCACGCTGCCGATAGCCCGCTGCGGCGCGCGCGTCATCGGCATCGAAGGCAGTCCGGCGCTGGTGCGTCGCGCCGAAGAAGGCGCACAGCGAAACGGGTTGGACGAGCGTTGCACCTTCCTCTGCGCCAACCTGTTTCAAGCGACGCCGGAAACGCTGGCGCCGCTGTTGCCGCTCGACAAAATTCTGATCGACCCGCCGCGCGAAGGCGCGGTTGAACTGGTGAAAGCCTTACCGCACGCGAGCGATGAAAGTGAAAAAAGCGCCGCCGTGCGCCGCATCGTTTACGTTTCGTGCAACCCGGCGACACTGGCGCGAGACGCGGCGGTGCTCGTTCACGAACGCGGCTACGCGCTACGCGCCACCGGCGTCGTCAACATGTTTCCACACACCGCACACGTTGAGTCGATGGCGGTGTTTGAGCCTGCGGCTGTGGGCGCCCTCTCCACCACGCAAGCCCCCTTTTCAAAGGGGGTGTCGGCGAAGCCGACGGGGGTTTGTCTCCCGCAAGAGGGAGAAGAAGAACAGCCATCGTTTTACCCCTCTCCCCCTGCCCCTCTCCCGCAAGCGGGAGAGAGGAGAACAACGCACGAAGCGATTGAACAACTTTCCGCTTGCAAGAGGAGCGTGGCGCACGAAAAATCTGAACCATCCCCCTCTCCTTATGAGAGAAGCGCTGCGCGTGAAGAACCGTTCCCCTCTCCCGCTTGCGGGAGAGGGGTGGGGGAGAGGGTTGTTTACAGGAATGGCGATAAATGAACCTCGCCCGCCAGAGCGTTCTTTATCTCATCTTCGGCCTGATACAACTCGTCGTCGATTGGTTGTGCTTCGTCGCATTGACCTGGTTCGGAATGGGCACGGTTTCCGCCAACCTGATCGGTCGGGTCAGCGGCGCGTTGCTCGGCTTCTGGCTCAACGGCAAACACACTTTCGGCATCACCACCCAGGGCAAACTGCGCCCCGCCCATCTGGCGCGCTTCATCGTGATGTGGGGTTTCACCGCCGCCGCCAGCACCGCCGCCGTCACCCTGGCCGACAGCGTGGAAGGACTTTACTTCGCCTGGCTCGTCAAACCGTTTTTCGACGCGCTGCTTGCCGTGTTCGGTTTTTTACTCTCGAAATTCTGGGTGTACCGGTAGCAGATATCAGAGAACAGATGCCAGCGCGTAGGCTGGCGATGAATCGAAGCGAATCCCAGCAAAAACATTAAAGTTGGATGAATTTATTGGATAATTTGTGGGGAAACATCAGCCTCTGACCCCTGAGATGAGCAAAGACACCTACCCCATCACCGCCGCCGTTCGCGTTTTACGCGCCCACAAAGTACCGTTCACGCCTTGTCTTTACACCTATGAGGCGCACGGCGGCACCACCGTCTCCGCGCGTGAACTCGGCGTTCCAGAACACAACGTGATCAAGACACTGGTGATGGAGGACGACGGAAAAAAACCACTGATCGTTCTGATGCACGGCGACTGCGAAGTTTCAACCAAACAACTGGCGCGTCTGCTGCGCGTCAAAACCATTCATCCGTGCGCGCCCGATGTCGCCGAAAAACACAGCGGCTATCAAGTCGGCGGCACCAGCCCGTTCGGCACACGTAAAACGCTGCCGGTGTACATGGAACGCAGCATCGCCGACCTCCCGACGATTCATATCAACGGCGGCAAACGCGGCTTCCTCGTTGCGATGGCGCCTGCCGACCTCATTCGCGTTTTGCAACCCACGCTCGTTGAAATAGCGATTGCCGAACTGGCTGCTGCTTCTCATGGTGACGACTGACAACACCGACGTTCAACACCGCAGCCTTCCGCCCGTCGTCTATCGCAACACGCGCGTCCTCATCCTCGGCAGTCTGCCCGGCAGCGCCTCACTTGCGGCGCAAGCGTACTACGCCCATCCCCGCAATCACTTCTGGCGCATCTTCGGCGTTCTGCTCGATGAACCCGATCTCGCCGAACGCTCCTACGCGCAACGGCTTCGCATTTTCAAACACCACCGCATCGGCCTGTGGGATGTCGTCGGACAAGCCCAGCGTCAGGGCAGCCTCGACCAAAACCTCAAAAACATCACGCCCAATCCGCTTGCCGAACTGCTGCCACAACTGCCGCAACTCAACGCCATCGCCTTCAACGGCCAAACCGCCGCCCGCATCGGGCAACGTCAGTTGTCGGACAATCCTCTTCTGAAAAACATCACCTTCTACACCGTGCCCTCGACCAGCCCGGCGAACACGATGCCGTTTGCGGAAAAAGTGGCAGCGTGGAAAATGTTAATAAAACGTTGAACTTTGTTTTTGTTGGCAACCACTTTTGTTGCTGACATAATTCATCAACGCCTGAATCACCAAAGCCAACCGGCTCTCCGTTGCGCTTGAATGCGGCTTGGCCATACTGGATACAAAGCGAATCACTTCGCTGCGCTGAAGTCGTTTAGCCTACGCTCTTTGCGACCAGCGGGAAAGCCGATGGCTTGCGGATAGACGCTATCGAAAGATCAATGTCCAACTCAGGCCAGTAAAGGTGGTCTTTGGTTGGGCGCTCCACGCGGGACACTTGGTCAATCGTCGCCTTGCGGAACCACGGAAACTGCTCATAAGTCAGCAACAGCTCCTCGTCCTCCACCAGCAGCCAGAGTCCGTTTTGTGAGATATGTGTAACCTCAACTTCCAAAGTAGCGATTCCAGGCATTTTGAATCTCCTCCAGATGTTTTTCCACGAGAGCATGAGCTTCACGAAGCTGACGCTCTGACAGACCAACAGACGTTGCCAGCGTCACAGTGGGCGCAAGCCAAAACTTTGCCTCTCCATCGGGGTGAGCTACATGGACGTGAACCCGCAGTTCCTCACGGGAGAAGAAGAACAGACGAAAGGAACCTTCTTTCAGGATGGTAGGCACCATAAAGTTATTTTACCTGAACGCTGGAGTAGTGGGTTTTCTCCGCGTTCTCCGTGCCTCCGCGTGAAAATAAACAGGGCGCGATAAATCGCGCCCCTACGTTCTGATTCCTGACCTCTGATCCCTGACACCCCCATCCCAACCTTCCCCTTGAAGGGGAAGGAGTTTAACGCGCCGCGTCCAGCTTGGCCTGGTTGATTTCCACTTTGGTGTTGTCGCGCAGGTTCTGGAGGTAGGCGTTCAGCGCTTCTTTTCCTTTCATCTCGCTGAGCATTTCCGCCGCCGCCAGTTTTTGGCCAATGTCAGCCGCTTCCGGCGACAGGATTTTTTCGACGCGGTAAATGGTGTAGCGCGATTGTCCGACTGCCGCACCCAGATAGGTCGGCAGCTTGCCGGCTTCCAGCCGGAACACTTCGGCGTGCGCGTCGGCGGTGAAACCCGGTTGTTGTTGCTGGCGACCGACGGTGACCGGCTTACCAAACGTCAGCCCAACATCCTTGGCGCTCTTTCCTTGCCGCAGTTGCGCCAGTTTTTCTTCGCCGGCAGCGCGCACCAGTTCAAACGCTTTCCGGTTTTCGAGCAGTATTTTGATATGCGCTTTCACATCGTCGAGCGGCCGCACGGTGGTCGGTTTGTGAGCGACGACACGCGCCGAGATGATGGTATCGGAACCGATTTCGATCGCGTCGGTGTTCTGGCGATCGCGCAACGAGGTGGGAGAAAACACGGCTTCGGCCAGTTGTTGGTTGCCGTCAGCCAGTTGCGCCACTTGCGCCCGCGTCAGGTATTCGGCTTTGCTGATCGGAATGCCCAGTTGTTCCGACAGTTCTCTGAACGAATCGGTCTGCTCGTGCACCAGGTTCATGAATTCGGCGGCCTTTTCGGCGTACATGGTGTTGGCCTCGTTCAACCGGAGGTCATTCTCGATCCTGCTCTTGACTTCTTCAAACGGCAATTGTTTGGCCGGATGAATCGTCACTTTGATGATGTGGTAGCCGAACTCGGTTTCTACCGGCCCGACGATGCCGCTCTCTTTGGCGTCAAACACGGCCTTCTCGAACGGTTTGACGAAAGTGCCCAGGGCAACGGTTCCCAGTTCACCGCCCTGCGCTGCCGACCCCGGGTCTTGCGAAAATTCTTTCGCCAACGCCGCGAAGGTGGTCGGCGCGGCGTTGGCCTTGTTCAGAATGTCCTCGCTTTTCTTGCGCGCTTCCGATTTCTGCGCACTGGCGGCATCTTTGCCGACGGCGATCAGGATGTGCGCCGCATCGCGGGTCTCCGGTTGTTCATAACGTTTCTTGTCGCGCTCGTAGGCATCACGAAGCTGCGCGTCCGCCAGTGTGATGGTGCCAAGCAGCGCCGTTCTGCTGAGTTTCACATATTCAATGGAAACGGTTTCCGGGCTTTGAAACGCCTGCGGATTTTGCATGTAATAAGATTCGATGTCGTCGTCGCTGATCTTGACCTGTTTCGCAAAATCCGCCGTCTCCAGACTTGCCAGCACCACTTCGCGCTTTTCGCTGGCAAGCGCATGATAACGCTCTGCTATCGAGAAAGCGTTTAAGGCGCCCATTTGTATGGGTTCGGTCAGCGGCGCTTTCGTAAGTTCCGTACGCACCAGATGTTCAAACATCGCCGGCGACATGCCTCTATTTTGCTGAAGCACCCGTCTGTAAAGATCGGGAGAAAACTGACCGTCTTCCTGAAACGCCGGAATGCCTCCGATGGTGTCGCGCACTTTTTGATCGCTGACGCGGAAATAATCGTCGGCCGCTTTCTTCAGCAAGAGGTTTTCGGTGATCATCTGGTTCAGCACCGCGAAGCGCGCTTCCGGCGTATTGAACATCGCCGGATTGTACTGTTCTCCCATCTGTTGCCGCGCCATCTCCTGCTGCTCGCGCAGTTTGTACTCGAACGCCTCCCGCGAAATACGGGTTTTGCCGACTTTGGCGATATCGCCTTCGACGCTGACACCGCGGAAATAATAATCGACTCCGAAAAATGCGAACGGAAAGATGATGATCACCACGACGATTTGCGCGGTGCGTCTGCTGCGTCTCAAAAAATTAAACATAACCGGGCTGTCCCATTTTTATTGCGGCCAAGGCGTCTAAACGCCGACTGTCGGCATCCGTCAAGATGACGGCGATCCCTGAAATACCAAAGGCAGAAGTTTACCAGATCGCCGCATCGCCGTTACTTTCCGCCGCTGCTTCCGAGCAACCCGGAGGCCGCCCCAGCGAGCGCCGTGCCTTTTTTCGTGTCCGAAAAGAGAAAAGACGAACCACGGTTCGTCTTTTCTCTTGTTTGGCGGAGCGGACGGGGCTCGAACCCGCGACCCCCGGCGTGACAGGCCGGTATTCTAACCAACTGAACTACCGCTCCAAAATCCTGAGCTTTTCCGATTCGGGGCCTGCGTCACCTGACCTGATGCGTCTGGTGGGTGCTGAGAGGCTCGAACTCCCGACATTCGCCTTGTAAGGGCGACGCTCTACCAACTGAGCTAAGCACCCTCGCATCATCCATGGCTTCGGGATACGGGCAACTCCCCGAGCGGAAAGCTGGTTATTTTACCGCGTCTTTCAAAACTTTGCCAGCCCTGAAACGCGGAACTCTCGCCGCCTCGATTTCGATGGCTTCCTTGGTCCGCGGGTTGAAACCCGAACGCGCTTTGCGCTCGCTGATATAAAACGCGCCGAAGCCGACAAGCGTGACGGTATCTCCTTTTTGCAGCGCCTCGGTGATCGCTTCCACTGTCGCATCCAGCGCACGCTCCGCCGCTGCCTTCGACAAATCCGTCTGCTTCGCAATCGCTTCTACCAGTTCAGATTTCTTCATGTTCAGCCCTTTCTTTCTATCAAGATCAAGAAACAGGACGGGCGCTATAGGCGCCCTATCCCTGTGAATTCGGCCATCCTCGTCCGGCCGTCAAGGCACCTATTATCGCCCAAGCCTTCCTGATTCAACCGTCTTTGTTTGTATTTTTTTTTCAATGTTTGAGCGGGATCGACTTTTCTGCCGGAGTTTCCTGCGTCGTTTTCGGCATGTCGGGCGTTTCCGCCTTCTTCTCGTCTGTTTTGTCGTCCGGCGGCAACGGGATCGGCGCCCGTTCCAGCGCCGTGTCCAACACCTGCTCGATCCAGCGCACCGAACGAATTTCGATGCGCGCCTTGATCTCCTCCGGTATTTCGACGAGATCCTTCATGTTTTCCTCGGGAATCAGCACGGTTTTAACCCCGCCGCGCCCCGCCGCCAGCAGCTTTTCCTTCAACCCGCCGATCGGCAGCACTTCACCGCGCAGCGTGATTTCGCCGGTCATCGCCACGTCGCAGCGCACCGGAATACCGGTCAGGATCGAGACCAATGCCGTACAAATCGCCACGCCCGCCGACGGCCCGTCTTTCGGCGTCGCGCCTTCCGGCAAGTGGATATGCAAATCGCTTTTCTGGTAAAAATCGGGGTCGATCCCCAGATCGCGGCTGCGGTGACGCACGACCGATAATGCCGCCTGAATCGACTCCTGCATGACTTCGCCGAGTTTTCCGGTCGTCGTGGTCTTGCCTTTCCCCGGCAAGGTCACCGCCTCGATGGTCAGCAAATCGCCGCCGACTTCGGTCCAGGCCAATCCCGTCACCTGCCCGACCTGGTTTTTCTTCTCGGCGATTCCATAGGTGTAACGACGCACGCCTAGGTATTTGTCCAGCGATTCAGACTCGACAACGATGGCTTCTTTGCTTTTCTGTTCTTCCAGTTGCAGCGTTTTGACGACTTTCCGGCAAATCTTGCTGATTTCGCGTTCCAGTCCGCGCACACCGGCTTCGCTCGTGTAATAACGAACGATGTCGCGCAGCGCGTCGTCGGTCACGGTCAACTCCTCCGGCTTGACGCCGTTGGCTTCCATCTGTTTTTTCAACAAATACTGTTTGGCGATACCGATTTTCTCGTCCTCGGTGTAGCCGGACAAACGAATCACTTCCATCCGGTCGAGCAGCGGCGACGGAATGTTCAGCGTGTTGGCCGTCGCGACGAACATCACGTCCGACAAATCGTATTCGACTTCGACGTAGTGATCGGTGAACGTGCTGTTCTGTTCGGGATCGAGCACTTCGAGCAGCGCCGACGACGGATCACCGCGAAAATCCATGCCGATCTTGTCCACTTCGTCGAGCAGAAAGAGCGGATTGCGAACGCCGACTTTGGTCATGTTTTGCAGAATCTTGCCCGGCATCGAACCGATGTAGGTTCGGCGATGACCGCGAATTTCGGCTTCGTCGCGCACGCCGCCCAAACTCATCCGCACGAATTTCCGTCCCGTCGCCCGCGCAATGGATTGTCCGAGCGATGTTTTGCCGACGCCCGGCGGCCCGACCAGACACAGGATAGGCCCGCGCAAACGATCCACGCGCTGCTGCACCGCCAGATATTCGACGATCCGCTCTTTGACTTTCTCCAGCCCGTAATGATCGGCGTCGAGCGTTTCAATCGCTTTTGAAAGTTCTTTTTTGATCTTTGTTTTCTTCCTCCAGGGAAGATTGACCAGCGTGTCGATGTAATTGCGCACCACGGTGGCTTCCGCCGACATCGGCGACATCAAACGCAATTTTTTCAATTCGTTTTGCGCTTTCTGTTCGCCCTCTTTCGTCATGTGGGCGTTTTTGATCTTCTTGCCGATTTCGTCGAGATCGACCGATTCATCGCCCTCGCCGAGTTCTTTCTGAATCGCTTTGACCTGCTCATTCAGATAGTACTCGCGCTGGCTTTTTTCCATCTGCCGTTTGACGCGACCGCGAATCCGTTTTTCCACCTGAAGAATATCGACTTCGCCTTCCAGCAAACCCAGCAAGTGCTCAAGACGCGGCATCACCTCGTCCGTTTCAAGCACCTTCTGCTTTTGTTCGAGCTTCAACGGCAAATGCGCCGCAATCGCATCGGCCAGACGACTGCCGTCCTCGATGCTGCTCATTGAAGCCAGCAACTCCGGCGGAATTTTCTTGTTGAGCTTCACATATTGATCGAACTGCGCCAGAAGCGCCCGCCGCATCGCTTCGATTTCGCTGGGTTCCGCCTCCTTCTGCGACACCACCTGACAGGCGGCGCTCAGATAACCGTCCTGTTCGACCACGTCGAGCAGGCGCACCCGCTCACGCCCTTCGACCAGCACCTTGACCGTCCCGTCGGGCAGCTTGAGCATTTGCAGCACCGCCGCCACCGCACCCACGTTATAGAGGTCATCAACGGCGGGATCGTCTTTGGCCGCGTCTTTTTGCGCCACCAGCAGAATCGGCTGGTTGTGCTTCATCGCCGCATCCAGCGCCTTGATCGACTTGGGACGACCGACAAACAACGGAATGACCATGTGCGGAAAAACCACGACATCGCGCAACGGCAACAGCGGCAAGCGCGCCGGTGTTTTCTTGTCCTGAACGGCGGAAATCTCTGGGGACATCAAAAGCTCACTTCAAAAGGGAAAAATACAGAGAAACAGATGGGGACGCGATTCGTTTTATCAAGCCGTCCCGCAACACTTTAGCAGCCCATTATGCCTGGGCAAAAGAATTTTCGGCCAAATTATGCGGTTCGGTTGTAACCGGCATCCGCATAAATCCGTGACGGCTTGCCCAAGCCGTTGACCGCCGCTTCGTCAAGCACCACGCGGGTGAGACCGGTCAAGTCCGGCAATTCGTACATCGTATCGAGCAACGTCTGTTCCAGAATCGAACGCAAACCGCGCGCGCCGGTTTTCCGTTCCAGCGCCCGTCGCGCCATCGCGTACAGCGCCGGTTCGCGCACTTCCAGTTCAACGCCTTCCATCCTGAAAAGTTTTTGGTACTGCTTGATCAGCGCGTTCTTCGGTTCGGTCAGAATTTGCACCAGACCACTCTCATCGAGTTCGTCGAGCGCCGCCACCACCGGCAAGCGGCCAACAAATTCCGGAATCAGCCCGAAACGAATCAGATCCTCCGGCTCAACGTCGTGCAACAACTGCTTGCCCGCCTCGCTTTTCGCCGTGGCGATCTCGGCGCCGAACCCGATGCCGACCTTGACCGTGCGCTGTTGCACGATCTTTTCCAGACCGTCGAACGCGCCGCCGCAGATGAACAAAATATTGCCGGTATCGACCGCAATCAATTCCTGATTCGGATGCTTGCGACCGCCCTGCGGCGGCACCGCCGCGATCGTTCCTTCCACCAGCTTCAACAACGCCTGTTGCACGCCTTCGCCGGATACGTCGCGGGTGATCGACGGACTTTCGCTCTTGCGCGAAATCTTGTCGATCTCGTCGATGTAAATGATGCCGCGCTGCGCTTTTTCTACATTGTAATCACAATTTTGCAGCAATTTATGAATGACGTTCTCGACGTCTTCGCCGACATAGCCCGCTTCCGTCAGCGTCGTCGCATCCGCAATCACGAAAGGCACATCGAGTACGCGCGCCAGCGTCTGCGCCAGCAGCGTTTTACCGGAACCGGTCGGCCCGATCAGCAGAATGTTCGACTTCGACAGTTCGACGCCATCGTCGTCCACTGTCGATTGCAACCGCTTGTAGTGGTTATACACCGCCACCGACAAATGCTTCTTCGCCGAATCCTGACCGATCACATAATTGTCGAGAACCTGACGAATCTCTTGCGGCGTTAACAGCTTGCCTTTTCCCGGCGCATTTTTCGGATCATTTTTCTTATCAGCGGCTTCGCCATCGACCAGAATGTCGCTGCACGTGCGAACGCACTCGTCGCAGATATAAACTTTCTTGCCCGCATGCTCGCCGAAAACCAGGCGGCGCTCATCCTGGCTGGCGCCACAGAACGAACAATGCGAAACATTCTCGCCGTCTTTTTTCTGAGTCATGCTGCTTATTCCTGTCGGGCTACTCTATCCATCTCAAGCACGTTTGTGCAAAACCTTGTCGATCAAACCGTAATCGCACGCCTGCTGCGCGTCCAGAAAGTTGTCGCGGTCGGTGTCACGGGCAATATCTTCGAGCGGCCTGCCGGTATGTTCGGCCAGCAGTTTGTTCAGCCGTTCGCGTTGACTCAAGATGTGCTTCGCGTGAATTTCGATGTCGGACGCCTGTCCGCGAAAACCGCCCAGCGGCTGATGAATCATCACCGTCGAATTGGGCAACGCAAAACGTTTGCCCTTCGTACCCGCCGCCAACAGAAACGCGCCCATCGACGCCGCCATACCGGTACACAGTGTCGAAACATCCGGCTTGATGAACTGCATCGTGTCGTAAATCGCCAACCCCGCCGACACCGAACCGCCCGGCGAATTGATATAAAAATGAATATCCTTCTCAGGATTTTCCGATTCGAGGAACAGCATTTGCGCGACAATCAGATTGGCGGTGTTTTCTTCGACCGGCCCAACCAGAAAAATCAGACGGTCTTTCAGCAGCCGCGAATAGATGTCGTACGCGCGCTCGCCGCGACCGCTCTGCTCGATCACCATCGGCACCAGCCCCAGATTTCGCACATCGTCCATACTGCCCTCCTTCGTCGTTTTCTGATTACCGCCCCCTTTTCAAAGGGGGTGTCGGCGAAGCCGACGGGGGTTTGTCCCCTCCCCCTTTCAAGGGAATTTATTTACGCCTTCACCGGCGGCGGCACCAGCGACAACGTCGGCGCCATCACTTCTTCCAGCGTCATCGGTTTATCGGTCACCCGCGCCGATGTTTGCATCCATTCAACCAGATTGCGTTCAGTCGCCGACGCTTCGTAATTCGCCAGCCGTTCCGGTTTCTCGAAATGCCAGCGAATCACCGCTTCCGGTTCTTCATAGGTCTGCGCCACTTCCGCCACCAGCGCCCGCACTTGCTCAACCTTCGGCTGCAACTGATGCTTATTCACCACTTCCGACACCGCCAACGACAGCTTGACGCGCTCTTCGGCCTGCTTGCGGAACATCTCCGGCGACAGTTTGATGTCTTCCGGTTTCATGCCCTGCTTTTGCAATTCGCCCGCCATCCGCTGCGCCATCGACACCATTTCCATTTCGACCAGCGATTTGGGCAGCGCCATCTCGGCATGCTGACGCATCGCCGCGATCACCTGCTCCTTCATCAGCCCTTCGATACGGTTTTTGGCTTGCAGTTGCAGATTGCTTCTCACTTCCTTGCGCAACGATTCGATGCTGCCGTCGGCAATCCCCAGCATGCGCGCAAAAACACCATCAAGCGGCGGCAACTGCGGCTCGGTCACTTCCTTGACCGTCAACTCGAACTCCGCCGTCTTTCCGGCAACTTCCTTGCCGTGATAATCGGTTGGAAACGTCAACGGGAAAAATTTGGTTTCCCCGGCCTTCATACCGGGCAACACCGTTTCAAATTCGGGCAACATCCGGCCTTCGCCGATGGTGATTGCAAAATCGCGCCCCTGGGCGCCGTCAAAAGCCACGCCGTCCAGGCGACCGGTGAAATCGCAAATCACCTGATCTTCATTCTGCGCCGCCCGTTCCACTTTCTTGTACGTTGCGCGCTGTTTGCGCAACACGCCCAGCGTGCGCTCGATATCGGCATCGGTGATCTCGACTTGCGGCCGCGTCAATTCGACCTTCGTCAAATCGCCGAGCGTCACCTCGGGATACACCTCGAACGTCGCCTGAAATTCAAGCTGACCGTCCTGATTTTCATTGGCCGGTTTCGGCTCGACCCGCGGATAACCGGCAACACGCAGACTGTGCTCACGCACCACCGCGTTGAAACTTTCCAGCACCTGATCGTTGAGCACCTCGCTCCTGACCTCTTGGCCGTATTGCTGCGTCATCATTTTCATCGGCACCTTGCCCGGGCGAAAACCGGCGATCTTCGCCGTTTTCGACAGCCGCGTCAGCCGTTTTTGCACTTCTTTTTCGACCACCTCCAGCGGTACCGAAAGTGCTACCCGGCGCTCGAGCTGGCTTATCGTTTCAATCGTGGATTGCATGCGTTTGTCCTTATGCGGTATCCTGTTGTCGTGTCATGTTGTCTGGCGCCCCTGGTGCGAAAGGGGGGACTCGAACCCCCACGGGGGTTACCCGCTGGAACCTAAATCCAGTGCGTCTACCAATTCCGCCACTTTCGCAGTTGCCGCCTCCGGCGGTTGCCACCTCCAGCAGTTGCCACCCCCAGCAGTTGCCACCCCCAGCAGTTGCCATCTTCCGGCGGCTACTCAACTGACATAACCCTTCGGCGACCACCGGCGAGAAGCCGATAAGTATATCAGAGGACGGAGATCAGAACAGCCTGCCTGCCTATGCAAGCAGAGATCAGAGCTCAGGTACCAGGAAAACACCCTCACGCGAAGGCGCGAAGCCCCGAAGGAACGAGGCTCCTTCCCCTTCAAGGGGAAGGCTGGGATGGGGAAGGGGTTGTCAGGAATCAGAAAAACCATTTCACCGCAAAGAAACGCATAGCAAGCGTAGGGTGGATAAGCGCAGCGCAATCCACCATGTAGCCTGGACAAGCGAAGCGCGTCATCCTGCGCGAAGTCGCAGGACCGGGAATGATCTCACGCGAAGCCGCAAAGAAGAATCGCCCCTCTCCCGCTTGCGGGAGAGGGGCGGGGGAGATGGGGTTGTCAGGAATCAGAGGTCAGATATCAGGCATCAGAAATGCGTCATTGCGAGCGAAGCGAAGCAATCCAGTGATTTTTGGTTCTTTTGAAATATGAGTGGGTTATGTGGTTGAATATCTCACGCGAAGACGCGAAGGGATGCCGAGGAGTCCTCGCATGGGTGAATGCTTTTTCACCTGACGGCACATTAACCCGAAGTCTCAGCGCAGCGATATCACTGCTTGATGCTATTACACGCCTGTCCATCTGGAAATCGTTTCTTCGCGCCTTCGCGTGAGAATTCTCTGGATGGCTTTGCTTTGCTACCCACTTAAAATTTAAAAGAGTCTGATTTTTCCATTGCGCACATTTTCTGGATTGCTTCGCTTCGCTCGCAATGACGCCGGAGGCGCTTCGCGTCGGAAGGTTTTGTTCCCGGATTGCGCTTCGCTTGTCCAGGCTACGCTTGCTTGCTTATCACGACCCAAGAAAACTCAAGAGCTCCAGCAGCATCTTCAAAAAAATGAAAGCATAAGCCCCCCCCCCAAGAAAGAAAATATATTTTTTCCTTTAGAGGACTCTCAAATAATATGTAACTTAAAGAAGCGCGTGCTTCTTCTAGTTCCAACGCCATGATTATGCTCCTATGGAATAATTTATATAGAGTAACCAGCAGCGCCCAGAAAAAACATAAAACACAAAGCCACATATTAGCAATACAAAAAAGCAAAAGCCCCCCTAACACAATGGCAAATAGTGTAACCACCCATCCAAGCACAGAAGGCTTTCTTAGGTTAAGAAGGCCTATCGGAAGGTAAGCCAGCATTCCGATCCAGAACATCAAAAGCGAAAAGAAATAAATCTTCATCACCAAATAAAAGTTAGGAGCGTCACAAAAACGGATAAAACACCGGCAATAAATTTCCACATGGTTGCTGGCGCGGAAAGCCCAGCCAAAAATATCGCTAGTATGGCAATTATTTGATCTTTTTCTCCCTCAGAGAGCTCACCGTCGTTCATTATAAGAAGCATCAATCCCGTAATAGCAAGAGTAATTCCTATCCCAAGGGATGCCGTAGCCAGAAGCAGCAAAAGGCTGCTTGCTGCCGCCGCGCTCAACGCAATCGCACCAAGTGCAAGTCCGCCAATTGCTATAAGAGCGATTCCTGCCACCAACAGCGTCCCTCCGTTTTTTCCCCCGCTGATTTTATAAACGCCCTCTCCCGTTACGGAGTCGATAATTGCGTAGCCACTTCCCCTGAATCCCGGAACAGTTAATTGATCTGTGTGCGCTATTACTTCTTTCCCCATAGCTAGCGCAGCCCTAATCTCGCTCATTGCCAAGCTATCCAAGCGAAGATTTGGCAACGCTTGCGCCTGATTCTGCTGATTTATGGTGTAGATTCTCTGTCCTTGCTGCACAGCCATGCTCAACGCTTTCGCCGTTGAGAATCCTTCGGGCTTTGTCGCGCTGTTCGGATCAGTGAACATTTGCTCCGGAACACTATGCTCAAGCGCCGAACCCATCATTCCGACCTGAAGCATCAGTTGCTTCGCTTTTTCACTATCTCCATTCCGATCCGTAATCATTTGCGCAGACCGCAAATTCATGTACAGCGCGTGCGTTTCAATTCCTCTGTTTACTCCTAAAAGCGTTCGCTGATGCGGTTCGTATCCAAACGTCCCCGCCGTAGGAATTGCGTGATACATGGTTCTGGAGTCCAAGCTCATGAGCCTGCTTTTAAAAATGTATTGCGTGTAATAGCTTTGCACTCCGACTGCAAACATATCACCTAATGCTCTTTCCCGCGTCAGTGCCGCTATCTGTGCTTCATTACCAGATTCCAATATTTGCTTCGTCTGTTTGAGATTGGCTTCCAGTTTCTCAAATGTTTTCGCCGACGGATTACTCCCCACAATCCCCAACGCCAGATAGCTCCCCGCGATGATGCTGTCTCTTCTGTTGAGATAATTCTGCGTCGGCGTTTGGAAGCTGTAGCCCATGTCGATTTCTTCGCCGAGCGCCAATGATCCCGAAGTCAGCAATACTTCATCATCGCGTTTGATTTCGGGAATCACTCTGATACTCGACGGCAAGAAGCTCGGCAACTGGCTCGGATCGGTGAGGTTTTCGGGGATCAATGCTCTTAAAGCGTTTTCATCGGCTACGCTCGCCGGTTTGAAGCTGATCGTCAGGTTGCGCTGATTCAACTGATACAGCGGCATCGTTTTGCTTTGCAGGTATTCCTGGTCGATCCTGTCCCAGCCCAATCCCAGAGAAACGCGAACGCGCAGGCTGTCGGGCAACTGGGCGTAGGCGTTGCCTCTGATTACTCTTGAGTACGGCAAGCTGCTCGGAAAGAAGTCATACGTCCGCTGTTGGATGGTTCTGCCGCCGATGACGTCGCCGACGGTCGGATTCTGCATTCCGTTGATGTGCGCTTCGAGTTTTTGTTGCGCCTGTTGTTGCGCTTGTTCGATGATGGAAGCGCTGAGTCCCTGCACCCACCCTTCCTGCTCATTCACTGTACCGCTGTTGATGAAGTTTTCTGCGAGTTGTTCGCCGTTGATGTTGACGATTGCCTGCGTATCCAGCCCTTGCAGGTAGTCGTATTGTTTGAAGCTTGGGTCTATCGGCACCCAGGTGTCGATGGGGTTGTTGGCGCTGACAGGTCGGACGCCCTGACTCGGATAATAAGGAAGCGCCGCTTCGACCCAAACGTGTTCGATGCGCAGTCGGGTCAGTTGTCCTCCGGTGGTAACGCCGGTGATCGGGATGCCGCCCGCCGACGCAAAGTCTCTCGCAGCGTCGATGTCGGCAAAGTCGCCCACCATGTTCATGAATTGTGCGACGGGGATGTCAACGGTGCCGTGGACGTATCGTGCGGGGGTGTTGGC
>Ga0209737_10000738_pt1 | contig 25274 bp, 21 predicted proteins | sample TergutCu122P3_FD_187284 | JGI IMG/M metagenome (GOLD analysis project Ga0209737, IMG submission 187284) | Cubitermes ugandensis P3 segment gut microbial communities from Kakamega Forest, Kenya - Cu122 P3 (SPAdes) (version 2) | ecosystem: Host-associated > Arthropoda: Insects > Digestive system... | reverse complement strand
CAAGACAGGGCAGATGGTGCTGTTTGATGGCCGTACAGGAGACCCCTTCGATCAGGAGGTGACGGTGGGCGTTATGTACATGCTCAAACTGCACCACCTGGTAGACGAAAAAATCCACGCGCGCTCCATCGGCCCCTACTCGCTGGTGACGCAGCAACCTCTGGGGGGCAAGGCCCAATTCGGCGGCCAGCGTCTCGGAGAAATGGAAGTGTGGGCGATGGAGGCCTATGGCGCCGCCTATACGCTGCAAGAGTTTTTGACAGTGAAGTCGGATGATGTTGTGGGCCGCACAAGGATGTACGAAGGCATTGTCAAAGGAGACCACTCTCTGGAGTCCGGCCTTCCCGAATCCTTCAACGTGCTGCTCAAAGAGTTGCAGGCGTTGGCCTTGGATGTGGAGTTGTTGGAGCAGCCGCCGCCGGAGCGTTATCGTTCGACTTTTGGAAGCATTGAGCCCAGCCATACAGCGATGGATGATTGAGCTTGACTTGAAAAACCCTGAAAGAAAAAAGGGAGCCCTTCTGTGAAGGATATTTTTAATTTTTTTGAAAAACCCAAGGACCCGCTTTCATTTCGGGCCATCCGCATTGCGCTGGCCTCTTCCGAGAAAATTCGCCAATGGTCGCATGGGGAAGTCAAAAAACCTGAAACCATCAACTACCGCACCTTCAAGCCCGAGAGGGACGGCTTGTTTTGCGCGCGCATTTTCGGCCCCGTCAAGGACTATGAATGCAATTGCGGCAAATACAAGCGCATGAAGCACCGCGGCGTGGTGTGCGAAAAATGCGGCGTGGAGGTCATTCAGTCCAAGGTGCGGCGCGAGCGTCTGGGGCACATTTCCCTGGCGACGCCGGTGGCACATATTTGGTTTTTGAAGAGCCTGCCTTCGCGCATTGGAAACCTGCTCGACATCACCCTGAAGGACTTGGAGCGCATCCTCTATTGTGAAAGCTACATCATTTTGGATCCCAAAATGACGCCTCTGGAAAAAGGCGAGCTGATAACGGAGGACCGCTACCAGCGTCTCCTGGCGGAGTTTGGAGAGGACTCTTTTGTCGCCGCCATGGGTGGCGAAGCTGTGCGGGACATGTTGCTGGCCATTGACATTCATACGCTGGCAGAGCAGTTGCGCGCGGAAATGCGTTCCACCAACTCGGAGGCCAAGCGCAAGAAAATAGCCAAGCGCCTGAAGGTGACAGAGTCCCTGAAGGCCTCGGGCAACAAGCCTGAGTGGATGATGATGGATGTGATTCCCGTCATTCCCCCGGACTTGCGCCCCCTCGTCCCCTTGGATGGTGGGCGTTTTGCGACTTCGGATTTGAACGACTTATATCGCCGCGTCATCAACCGAAACAACCGCCTGCGCCGCCTGCAGGAGTTGAATGCCCCCGACATCATCATCCGCAATGAGAAGCGCATGTTGCAAGAAGCCGTGGATGCGCTTTTTGACAACGGCCGCCGAGGAAAAATTATTACGGGGCCCAACAAGCGCCCGTTAAAGTCCCTCTCGGACATGCTGAAAGGAAAACACGGGCGCTTCCGCCAAAACCTCCTTGGCAAACGTGTGGACTATTCCGGCCGCTCCGTCATTGTGGTGGGCCCGGAGCTCAAACTCCACCAATGCGGTTTGCCCAAAATTATGGCGCTGGAGCTGTTCAAACCCTTCATCTACCAAAAGCTGGAGGAGAGGGGTTTTGTCACCACCATCAAGTCTGCGAAGAAGATGGTGGAGAAAGAGCGCCCGGAGGTATGGGACATTCTCGACGAAGTCATCCGCGAGCACCCCGTGCTTCTCAACCGTGCGCCCACGCTGCACCGCCTGGGCATGCAGGCATTTGAGCCTGTGCTCATTGAAGGCAAAGCCATTCAGCTGCACCCCCTGGTATGCGCCGCCTTCAACGCAGACTTTGACGGCGACCAAATGGCTGTCCACGTGCCTTTGTCTGTTGAAGCGCAAATGGAAGCGCGCGTGTTGATGATGTCCACCAACAACATTTTGAGCCCTGCCAGCGGCAAGCCCATCATTGTGCCGACGCAGGACATGGTGTTGGGCATTTACTACCTCACCCGCGCTCGCGAGTTTGACATTGGCGAGGGCAAACTTTTCTCTTCACCTGAAGAGGTGCGTATTGCGTTTGACCAGCAGGCGGTTGGCTTGCAGGCCAAAATCAAATGCCGCATAGACGGAAAAATTTATGAGACGACGACAGGCCGGGTGCTGTTTTGGGAAGTAGTCCCCAAGAAGCTTGGCTTTGAGGCTGTCAACAAAGTCCTCGACAAGCGGCAATTGGGGAACCTCATTGACCATTGCTACCGCATGACAGGAGAGAAGGAGACGGTGCTGCTTGCGGACCGAATTCGAAGCATGGGCTACAGCTATGCGACGAAGGCGGGGATTTCAATTGCGGTGAAGGATATGATCATTCCGCCGCAGAAGCAGGAGCTGGTGGAGGCGGCCCAAAAAGAAGTAGCGGAGGTGGAAGAGCAATATTTGGACGGGTTGATTACCTCCGGGGAGCGCTACAACAAGGTGATTGACATTTGGGCTCAAACCACAGAGCAGGTGACGGATGCGATGATGGCCCAAATTTCCAGCGAGCAGGTTGTGGGCATTTCGGCAGACGGCAAGCAGGAAACCCGCACGCAACCTTCGTTTAACCCTGTCTACATTATGGCGGACTCCGGAGCCCGCGGCTCCAAGCAACAAATTCGCCAGTTGGCAGGCATGCGCGGACTCATGGCCAAGCCTTCGGGAGAAATTATTGAAACACCCATCATCGCCAATTTCCGCGAGGGCCTCTCCGTTCTCCAATATTTTATTTCGACACACGGTGCCCGCAAGGGTTTGGCCGACACGGCACTCAAGACGGCAAACTCCGGCTATTTGACACGGCGCCTTGTGGACGTAGCCCAGGATGCCATCATCAACGAGTATGACTGTGGCACCATGGACGGCATTGTGATGATGGCGCTTGTTGAAGGCGGCGAGGTGATAGAGCCGCTCTCTGAGCGCATTTTGGGCCGTGTTGCCTTGGACGACATTTTGGATCCGCTCACCGGAGACATTCTGGTGCATGCGAACGAGGAAATTGACGAGGCGCGGGTTGCCAAAATTGAAAACTCGGGTTTGGACAAAGTCAAAATTCGCTCCGTGCTCACCTGTCAAACCCGGCGCGGCATTTGTGTGGAGTGCTATGGCCGCGACTTGGCGCGCGGACGCAAGGTGTCTATTGGCGAGGCCATTGGTGTCATTGCCGCTCAGTCCATTGGAGAGCCCGGCACGCAGTTGACGATGCGCACCTTCCACGTCGGCGGAACAGCCACGCGGCGCGCGGAGCAAAGCGAGTTGTTCAACCGTTTTGCTGGCCGAATCAAATTCAACCATTTGTCGACGGTCAGGCGCGCGGACGGCACTTCGGTGGTGATGAACCGCAACGGTGAAGTGTTGATTGTGGATGATTCAGGTCGGGAGCGCGAGCGCTACCAAGTCATTTATGGCGCATGGCTTTCGGTGAAAGAGGGAGACTGGGTGGAGCCCAACACCAAAATTGCGGAGTGGGATCCCTTCGCGATGCCGCTGCTTGCCGAAGTGGATGGCTTTGTGAAGTTTGAGGACATTATTGAAGGCGTCACCATGAATGAGACGCTGGATGAAGTCACCGGCTTGTCGCGCAAAACCATTATTGAGTCCAAGGACCCCGAAGCCAGGCCGCGCGTCATCATCTGCGATGAACATGGCGAGCCCAAACTCTGGGGTGCCAACCAGCCTGCGGCTTATTTCTTGCCGCAAGGTGCCGTCATTACGGTGAATGACGGTGTTGAAATTGCCGCAGGGCGCGACATTGCCAAAGTACCGCGGGAGACGACGAAGACGAAGGACATTACCGGCGGCTTGCCTCGGGTGGCGGAGCTTTTTGAAGCGCGCAAACCGAAGGAGCATGCCATTATTGCGGAAATTGACGGGGTAGTTTCCTTCGGCAAAGACACGAAGGGCAAGCGCAAGCTGATGATTACCCCGGAGGTGAATGGGGAGCTCCGCTCGGACTTGACGAAGGAATACCTCATTCCCAAAACCAAGCACATAACGGTGCACTCCGGAGACCATGTACGCGCCGGCGAGCCGATGATGGATGGGGCGGTGAACCCTCACGACATTTTGCGTGTGTTGGGTGAAAAAGAATTGGCGCGCTTTTTGGTGGATGAAATTCAAGAAGTCTACCGCTTGCAGGGCGTGAAAATTAACGACAAGCACATTGAGGTGATTGTGCGCCAAATGCTTAGGCGCGTGCGCGTTTCCGAGTTGGGCGACACCGAGTTTTTGGTGGATGAGCAAGTGGAGAAGTGGCTGTTTGAGGAAGAAAACGAGAAGGCGCTTTCTCAAGGAAAGCTTCCCGCCGTGGGGGAGCCTTTGCTGTTGGGGATTACCAAAGCCTCGCTCTCGACAGAGTCCTTCATTTCGGCTTCCTCCTTCCAGGAAACCACCAAGGTGCTGACAGAGGCCGCCATTTCTGGAAAAGTGGACTACCTGCGAGGGCTCAAAGAGAACGTCATTATGGGACGCCTCATTCCGGCAGGCACGGGCCTTCCCAGCTACCGCCACCTCGACGTGGCCATTGAAGGGCCGGTAATTGCCGCTCAAAATTTGGAAGGTGCTTTGGCAGCCGTCCATGAGGATGAAGAGTCTTTCCACTCACTTTTGTCAAAGCCATAAGTTTGTTTTGCATGAGGGCCCTCCTCTCAGGGGGGCTCTTCTTGGTATGCCCCATGTGCGCCCCCATGTGTGCACGTACGCGACGCAAATTTTGGTTGAGCTTGCTGTTTGACGAGCATAAAATCTCCCATGGTGCGAGCAGTATATTGGACAATTATCGTCATTTTGTTGGGCAGCATTTTTTATTTTGTTGCTCCGCTGTTGCAGTCCCCTGAGGTGGTGGTACCTCAGCCGCTTGACTTCCCGCGTGAGCCAGAGAGAGCAAACCGGCTTGTCCAGCACATTGTCGATCAGAAATTGGCTGCAGAGCCCTTGGCTGTACGGCGCCAGTTGGCGGTGGCGATTACGGAGGAGGCCCAGCTGGCGGGGTATGATCCGCTGTTGGTATTGTCCCTCATTGAGGTGGAGTCCCACTTTAGGTTGGATGCTGTTTCTGAAAAGGGTGCCATGGGCCTTATGCAAATTCGCCCTCAAACCTTGGAATATTTGGCGCGTCGGGCCAACTTGAAGTTGCCGCTTCAAGAAATTCAGGCAGACCCTGCCCTATGCGTACGCCTGGGGGTGCGCTATTTGAGGGACTTGCATGAGCGTTTTGGGGATTTTGACTTGGCCCTCATGGCCTACAACGCGGGGCCAGGGCGGATTCGGATGGCGCAGGAGAAGCGGAAGCTTTCCACCTATGAGAGATACCCCCGGGAAATAAAGCGCGTTTTTGCGCGCATGCGCCGCACCCATGGCCAAGAGGAAGATTGGGCCTTTGCTCAACGCAACGTTGGCAGCCATGTGGGCGGCCATGTTGGCAACAGAACAGAGCTGCACTGAAACCGGCCTAAACCCCCGCCACCAAGTTTTGCCTATAGGCGCCAGGGCCAATGGTATGGCGTTGGTTGGCGATTTTGTCTTGCAGCAGCAAAATGCCATCCAAAACTTGCTCAGGGCGAGGGGGGCAGCCCGGAATATAGACGTCCACCGGCAAAATCCGGTCAATCCCTTGGAGGACGGCATAGTTGTTATAAAAGCCGCCCGAAGAAGCGCACACGCCAAAGGCGATAACCCACTTGGGCTCGCACATTTGCTCATAAACCATTTTGAGGATGGGGGCTTGCTTGAGGTTGATGGTGCCGACCACCAACAGCAAGTCCGCCTGCCTCGGAGAGAAGCGCGGAATTTCAGAGCCAAAGCGCGCCAAGTCATGCCGGCCTGCCGCCACGGACATATATTCCATGGCGCAACAAGCCGCGGCATAGGGGTAGCAGAAGAGGGAATGTTTGCGCGCCCAGCCGACGCCTTGGGAAATGAGGCGCTGAAGAAAGCCCTGGGTTTCTTCTTTGCGCGTAGGGACAACGGGCAAGTTTCCAAATTCAGCCATGTCAGTCTTCCTCCCAGTCCAAGGCGCCTTTTTTCCAAATATAGGCAAGGCCTACCAGCAAGGTAACCGCAAAAAGAGCCATAATGGCATAAGCAAACCACCCAAAGCCTGCGGCATGAAAGGTTTGAAAGTTGACAGCCCAGGGGTAAATGAAGACGGCCTCAATGTCAAAAATGACAAAGAGGAGGGCCACCACATAAAACTTGACGGGGAACCTTTGCCAAGGGGAGCCGGTGGGGATGTTGCCGCACTCAAAGGTGGCCTCTTTGAGGGAAGTAGGGCGGGAAGAGCCCAAAAACCCCGCAACCAGGGGAATGGCGGCGGCCATAACGCCGGCCACAAGCAGCGTAACGGCAAGGGGAATATAAGGCGCAAGTGGAGAAGCTTCACTCGGAGACATGGGAAGCAAGCTATAGGGTTTTTTCCAAGCTCCGTCAAAGCCTTTGAATATTTTTTGAATGGCATTGAAACTCTACAAGCCGTGTTTATGGGCAGCCACAGCGGCCTTGAGGGCTGTGCGCAAGGCGGCGCTGCTGGGCAGCTGCAAGGCGGTTTTGGGAGGCACCCAGCGCAAACGCGCATAGCCGGGGAAGTGCAGCCGGCGTACGCCTTGCACCGCATAGACGAACAGCTGAAGGCGGCGGTGGGTGAGCAGACGTTGGGTTTGGCTCAGCAAGGCCAAGGGGAGTTGTCCACCCAGGCAAGGGGAGAGGGGGCTACCAGCAGCTTCCTGCGCGAGGAGGGGGCGCTCCAAGGCCATTCCCGGCAGGCCCCACAGGCCGCCAAAGAGGCCTTGGGGAGGGTGCCTGGCCATCAGCAATTGGCCGTTATACTCTATATAGGCCAAAAGCCAGCTGAGGATGGGTTTGGGTTTGCTTTGCTTGCGCAAGGGCAGCTGGGCAACCTTGCCATGCGCGAGGGCCAGGCAGGCAAAATGCCAGGGGCATTGGGAGCAAAGAGGGTGGTGTGGTTTGCAGACGGTAGCCCCCAAGTCCATGAGGGCCTGGTTGAGGGCGCCTGGCCCGAAGGCTGCGTGGGAGGGGCGCTTGGCTTGCAGAAGCTCGGCGACAAGGCGGTGTACCTGCGGGAAAAGCCGCTCCCTGGGAAGCTCCAAGGCGTGGAGGCGCGCAAAAACGCGCAGCAGGTTACCGTCCACCGCCGGCACCGCCAGCCCGAAAGCCATGGAAGCCACCGCCCCTGCCGTATAGGGGCCAAAGCCCGGCAGCGCCGACAAAGCCTCCAGGTTTGTAGGAAGCTGCCTTTGCCCCTGGGCAAGCAGCTGTTGGGCCGCCGCATGCAGCTTGCGAGCGCGGCCATAATAGCCAAGGCCCTGCCAAAGGGAGAGCACCTCCTCCAGGGAAGCGGTGGCGAGGCTTTCCAAGTTTGGAAAGCGCCGCATAAAGCGCTCAAAATAGCCCAGCACAGTGCTCACCTGCGTTTGTTGCAGCATGACTTCGCTGACCCAAATGGCATAGGCGTCCGTGCAGCCTCTCCATGGGAGTGTACGCCCGTGTTGGGCATACCAGTTGGCCAGGCGCATACGGAGTTGGGAGGCAGAAGGTGGTGGAGGCGCAAAAGTCATAGGCGGTGGATTATGCAGCATTCCAAAAAGGTATGTTATGGCGAAAAGGAGCCCTCTTCCTCAAAGCCGGGAGTTTTGCTTGAGAGCCAAACTTGAAAATCTTTTTTCCTGGTCCAAATCGCGTCATGAGAAATTCAGCAGTTGTGAGCGAGCCTATTTCTACCACTATTACCTCTCCTGGGGGGGATGGGAGAAGGAAGCCCCCCCCAGGGTGAAGGCGTTGTATAGGTTGAAGAAGCTGACAAACCGCTATGCCTGGGCGGGCAACAGGGTGCATGAGGCCATTCGAGAAAGTTTAATGAGGTGGTTGTTTGCGCAGCCTGTAGAGGCAGAGGCACTTATTCAGCACACGCGCCAGCGTATGCGCCAGGAGTTTTTGGTTTCGCGAGATGGCCTTTGGAGGGGGCAAGCCAAGCCCACGTTTTGGGGGCTGGTGGAGCACGAAAACCAGGTGGAGGTGGCAGCGGAGGCATGGCGAAGCAACTGGGAGACGGTGGAAGAGGCCTTGAAGCATTTTATGGATTCCCCCTGGCCAAGCACCTTTCAGCAAATGGAGCCTGGGCAAATTCTCGAAGCGGACAGCAAGGATTTTGAGAGCTCTTTTTTCGAGTTGGACGGCATACGTGTGTTTGCCATGCCGGATGTGGCGTGGGTTGACAAAAGCGGAGGCGTGCACATTGTTGATTGGAAGACGGGAAGCCCCAACGAGGCCAACAAGGAGCAGGTTGTTGGCTATGCCTTGTTTGTGGAAGCGCGCCATGGAGTTTCCGCCTTGGGCGCGCGCGTCAGCTTGGTTTATTTAAACCAGAAAACAGAAGAAACTTTCATAATAGACGAGGCGGCGGTTGAGGGTTTTCGAGCTTTTTTCCAAGCCAGCACGGGGGCGATGTTGGCAAAGCTGTCAGCGGTGGCAAGCAATACGGCATTGGAAGAGACGCATTTTTTGAAAACAGAGGTGGCTGGAAGATGTGTGTTGTGTCCTTTTTTCAAAGTTTGTAGCCTAAACGCCTTTGAAGGGTAAACGGCTGAGGGGGCTGTGACTTTCTCGCTCTGGAGGCTTCCAGGTGGAATTGCGCATTGAGGAGAAGAGTTGTTTGTGCGTCCTGACAGGTGCAGGCGTGTCCGCAGAAAGCGGCGTACAAACATTTCGAGGCCAAGGCGGCCTATGGGAAGGCATGTTAATTGAGCAGATTGCTTCCCCCAAGGGGTTTGAGCAGACGCCTTCCTTGCTGTGGCGTTTTTATGGCAAGAGGCGCCGCATGGCAAAGAGGGTGGAGCCCAATGCGGGACACCATGCGCTGGTGGAGTGGGAGCAACGTTTGGGGGAGCGGTTTTTGCTGGTGACACAAAATGTGGATGGTTTGCACCAGCGTGCTGGCAGCAAGCGCGTTATTCCCTTGCATGGCCATTTGATGGAGACGCGTTGCACCAAATGCCAGAGGGTTTTTTTTGATGAGAACACCTATATGGAAGAAGGCGAGGGCTTGCCGCGCTGCCAGGAGTGCCGGGGGCTTTTGAGGCCGAATGTGGTGTGGTTTGGAGAGATGTTGGACAAGCATTATTTGGAGGAGATTTCAGAATTCATGAAAGCAGCGGGGGAGCACCTTGTGTTTGTCGCCGCAGGCACCTCCGGCCAAGTATACCCAGCCGCAGGGCTGGTGGACGAAGTTAACTGCATGCGAGGAAAAAGCTGGCTGGTGGATGTGGACCCTCCCGAATTTTATGCCGGGCGTTTCAACCATGTTGTGAGAGGAAAGTCCGGAGAAGTGCTCCCAAAGCTGTGGCCCTGAAGGTTTTTTTCGCTATTTAGGGTTTTAATTTTTCGATGGCAGCAGCCGCGGCATGCATTCCAAAGACGGCGGTGACGAAGACGACGCTGCCGAGGGTTTTGTTTCCATGGGGGCTGTCTTGGTTTTCTTCAAGAGGAGAGGGGCGAGGAGCCAAAGCCTGAGGGTTTCGAATTTCGGTGGAATAGACAGCAGTAACATGGGTGGGAGAAGAAAAGCTCCACCCGTATTTCCGGCGCAGTTGGCGGCGGATGTTTTTGGCAAAGGGATCCATTTTTGTATCCGCCAGATCGTCCGCTCGAATGGCCGCAGGGTTTAGCCGCCCCGCCGCCCCCATGGCGCTGACAAGCGGCAGCTTGCGTTGCATGCAGCTGTGCATGAGGTGCAGCTTGTTTTGAGTCTCGTCAATGGCATCCACCACAACGGAATAAGGCGCCTCCTTGGGCGCATGGAGCAGCATAGAAGAAGTTTCCGGGTGGTAGGCCATGCACCGCGACACAAGGCGGATGTGCGGGTTAATGGCCAGGCAGCGCTCTGAGAGCACTTCCACTTTGGGCCGCGCAATGAGGCTGGGCATGGCATGCAGTTGTCGGTTAATGTTTGAGGCGCTGACGGTGTCAAAGTCCACCAGCGTCAACATGCCAACGCCGGAGCGTACCAGGCCCTCTGCCGCATAGCTTCCGACGCCCCCTAAGCCGACAATGAGAATGTGGGCCTTTTGAAGGCGCTCAAAAAGCTCGCCCCCGAGAAGTTTTTGCGTACGCTCAAAATATACATGGGAGGATGGATGGGAGGTTAAACTCATAAGCAAGCAGAGGGCGAAGCAGGCCAGGAGAAGAGGTGTTGTGCATGAAGGAAGCTGAGTTCCGCAAGCTCTTCGAAGGGAATGCCCAAAAGCTCGGAGGCCTTGTGGACAACAAGCTTCAAAAAGGCAGGCTCATTCAGCTGAAGGTGAAAGGGAAAGGGGCTTTGAAAGGGAGCATCCGTTTCAAAGAGGAGCCGCCCCCTGGGGGTGTTTTGCAAAGCCAGGACAGCTTTTTTGGCATTGGGGCGGCAAATGTTTCCGGAATAAGAAAAATATCCCCCCAGTTTGGCAAAGGCTTCCACCAAGGCTGCGGGGCCGCCATAGCTGTGAAGGACAAACCCCTCGGGGAAGGGGGCGTGCTGCTTAAGCAATTCCAGCAAAATGCCATAGGCCCCTTTGCAGTGGATGAGCAAGGGGAGGGCGTGTTTTTTGGCAACCAGAATTTGCGCAGAAAACCACTGGGCCTGCGTTGCCATGTCCACCACTGTTTCGAGTTGTTTGTCCAAGCCGCACTCTCCGACGGCGCGGGCATGGGGCAGCAAAGCTTCCAAGGACTCCAGGAGGCCATGTTGTTGGTGGGCCTTAAGTGCTTTCAACGCAGAAGGGTGCATGCCCAAGGCGACGCAACATGCAGGGTGTTGTTGGGGCCAATGAGAAAGTTTTTCCCATTGCTCGGGAAACACGGCCGGCACCAAAAAGCCATGGACACCGGCGTTGAAAGCACGCTCCAGCAGGACAGCAGGAGGCTCCTGGAAAAGCTCAGAGTCCAGGTGGCAGTGAGAGTCAAACAGGCGCATGGATTATTTAATGCGATTGAAGCCCCCCGGTTGCAGGGGCGCAACTCCCGTTAAGTCATTTACGGCAAAGGGACACTTGTCCACCATGCCTGGGAGCGCAAGCAGCGCATTTTGTGACCAATCCCTGTCCTCAAACAGCAAGGCATTTTGAATTTCCACTTGCGTTAAGTCGGCATTGTTGGCCCACAGGCGACCTTTCACCATGAGCCTTGCGCCCTTGGGGATGCGATCGAGGTTGATGTATTGGCGCGGCGCGAGGTAGGCGTAGACGGTAATCGCTTTGAGAGGAGGCTGCCTTGAACCTCTCAGCGTGGAGGTGACGTTGGAGGCTTGGCCTGGAATGACCCAGCGGAAAACAGCGACCAACTCATTGAGTTGGCCCAAAGAGGTGTTGGGAGGTTGCGGGAGTTTCTTCTTGGTTTTGGCGGAATAGAGGCCAATATCCACCAGCGGCAGGCCAGGGAAGGTGACAGCTCTGTCGATGTAGGTGTCTTTGAATTCCGTCACCACATCCACTTTGGAGGCGCTGGTGACGGCGAGCACATCCTCGTCAAAGCGCTGTTTGAGGACGGGCAATGTGAGAAGGAAGCTGTCAATGGGGCTTAGGCCTTCGCTGATGAGTTTGAGTTTGGCCAAGTCGATGATGTTGTAGGTTGTGTTGATGTTTTCTGCGGTTTTCAGCCAGGCTTCTGGCATGCGTCGTTGAATGAGCACATGTCGGACCATGGAGAGCAGATAGGCGCTTGCAGGAAAGGAAGGGGTGTCCAGTTGCGTTTGAATGGCCGCCCATAGGCTTGGATCCAAATGGAGGTTTTCGTCCCGGTTGTGAAAAAAGGGCGCCATTTCCGCCAAGGCGGTGAGGAGTCCTCCAAGCAATGCCCTGCAGTTTTCATCCGCTGTCCCCTCGTTGAGTGCCCGGGCCAGGCGCGAGCGTTGAAACTTTCTGTCAATGGCCTCCTCTCGAAAAGCAGGACGGCGCCCTTCGCCAAAAATAACGGTTTTAGGAGTTTGAGCAAAGACTGGGAAACAAGTGAGAAAGGCGATAAGGAGCAACAGGCGGTGCATAACGCAGGGGACACTACTATAAATTTTGCCTTGGGGTTAAACTCATAACGAGGTTTTCTATAGATTGGTATCTGCGATGAACTCTGACTCTACAATCCGCGTTGAGCCTGCGAAAAGCGAAGGCGATTTGATGCAAGTGCTGGCAATCCAGGAAGTGGTTTTCATCGAAGAGCAAGGCATGTCGATGGAGCTGGAGAGTGACATTGTAGACAGAGATGCATTCCATGTGCTGGCCTACAACCGGGGGCATGCCGTAGGCACGGGGCGGTTGCTGGTCCTCCAGGAGCCCCCCCCCGGAGAGCAAGGCAGGTGGGGGCAATTGGCGCGCATGGCGGTGCTTCGCTCAAGCCGCGGAGTGGGCATTGGGAAGGCGCTGTTGGAAATATTGTCAGCAGAAGCCACAAGGCTGGGTTTGAATGGCTTAAGCCTGCATGCGCCCGTTTCCTCGCAGTCCTTTTATGAGAAAGAGGGTTTTGTGGTTTCCTCTGAAGTTTTTTATGAGGCAGGAATGCCGCAGGTTGAAATGCGCCGAGGTTTTTGAAGGCATTTTGAAGGAAGCCCGTTACTCAACAAACATGCAGCATACAAAGTTTGCTGAATGCTCGCCTTCCCGGCTGGCTTGTGGAGCAGCGGCGCATGTGTGTTTGGGACGTATTTTGAGGGGAGGCCTGTTGTTGAGGGTAGGGTTTTGGCTCCTGCTTGCTTGCGCGCATACGCCGACGCAACGAGAGAAGGAGGGGGCCTTGGCGCATTATGACTTGGGCATTTATGCGCAGCAGACAAACCCACAAGCTGCGCTTTATGAGTTTAACCAGGCGCTGGCCTTAAACCCGCGGTTGACAGAGGCCCTTCATGCAAAGGCGGTGTTGTTTCATTTGGCCTTTAGGAGAGCCAGTGAAGCAGAGGCGCTTTATAGAGAAGCTTTGCGCCAGAAGCCAGGCTACTCGGAGGCCAAGGTGAATTTGGGGAATTTGCTTGCGGAGGAGGGACGCCACGCAGAAGCCATTGCGCTTTATGAAGAAGCCCTCAATGACTTAATGTACCCTACGCCCTATTTAGCTCGCTCCAATTTGGCTTGGGCATATTTCCAAACAGGGAATTGGGGGTTGGCCCAGGCAAACCTTCGCCAGTCCATTGCGCAAAACCCCTCCTTTTGTCTGTCCTATTTTATGTTGTCGTCTGTCTATAAAGCCCGGGGTGAGTTGTCGGCTGCCTGTGAGCAGTTGGAAAGCTTTGCGAGACATTGTCCTGAGCATGCGGACGCTCACCGGCACTATGGGCGTTGTTTGTTGGAGCTTCAGAAGACTCAGGAAGCCAAGAAGGCCTTTCATGAGTGTATGGCCAGGGCGACCATTTCCGAAGAGGCACTCAGACGGAGTTGTCAACGAAGCTTGGAGTCTCTTTCCAAGGCGCCCATAGCAGCTGAGGCGTTTATTTCGATTGAAGAATGAAGGCGAGGGTTGCTAGTCCAGCATTGTGAAAACCGTTGTGGATGATGCTGTTGTGGCGTTGCGCAGGGATTTTTCTGAAGCGGATAGAGTCATTGAGTTGCTGACTTGTCGCCATGGAAAAGTTTCCGCGTTTGCGCGGAAGGCCAAAAGCAGCCACAAGCGTTTTGGAGGAGGCCTCGAATTGGGCAGCTGGCTGAGGGTTTGGTTGAGGCCTCGGGCCTCGGGGTTGTGGCGTCTGGAAAAGGTGGAGTTGGAGGACAACTTTCCAAGGCTGCGAAAGAGTTTGGAAGCAACAGCGAAGGCGATGTATTCCATAGAGTTATGCAGGGAGGTTTTCCAAGAGGGGGAGCCCATGGGCGTTGTTTTCCCCGCGTTGATAGGGTTGATGAAAAGCCTTCAGAAAGCCCCTGGTGCTGTTGCACCGTTGATGAGGTTTGAGTTGGCGCTGCTGCGTGCTGCCGGGTGGGCGCCTCAGCTTGACGCCTGTGAGTGTTGCCATGCAGAGGTGCTGGGCCAACCGGCGTTTATTGTGTCCTCCGAAGGCGTTGTCTGCGCGCCTTGCTCGAAACATGTGGAGGCGCCCTATGTCATTTCCAAGGAGGCGTTGCTGCTTCTCTTTATGCTGCAAAGGCAGGCAGGTGTGGATTTGAGCACCCAGAAAAACGCGAGGCAGTGTTTGCAGCAACAAAGGCTAACTCCCCTCTCTTCTTCCTCGCCTTCCTCTTCGGGTGTATTTCCAAAGCAGTTTCCAAACGAGAAGCACATTTCAGAAATGCGTTCCTTTTTGGATAGGCTTTGGCTTTCTCATTTGGGCAAGGCGTTGAAGTCGCGCGCATTTATGGACGAAATGGCCACCTGAGTTTTATTCTCTGGGAGGTGCCTTGAAGCTTCAGAGAGTTGAGGAGCTTTCGCGCTGTGTAAGGCTCATAGGGAATGTTGCCAAACCTCCAGCGCAGATAGTGTACATAGGCGGATTCAATTTGCCGTTTGAGGGGATGGTTTTGTGTAGGGAGAAGGACCCAAAGCGCGTCGACGGAAGGGGTTTCCTGGTTAAGCAGTTGCAGTTTTTGGAGGCGTTTTTCGAGCTGTTTGAGAAAGCGTTGTGCAGGGTGCCGTGGGCGTATTTTCAAATAAAGAAAAAACGCCAACACAAGCAGCCACAACCATTGCCAGCTGAGGGCCAGGGGTTTCCATTGAAGGTTGAGGGAGGAGGTTTTTGTGCGAAGCAGAGAGTGGGCCATTTTTGTTTGCTCTCGAATGGAATAGTCGACGACTTTGGATTGCCACCAGGCGTCGAGTGTTTCTTGGACTTCCAAAACCCATGCGAGAAAAGCGTTGGGGCGGGCCTGCCGCCCAGCGGGTGGCGTTGCGTCAAAGCTGACCCAGCCTAAACGGCTGTCATAGACTTGAGTCCAGGCGTGAGCATCGCCAGCGCGCAATATATAGCGGTTTCCAAGTTGCTCTCCTCCAAAAAAACCACCGACGACACGCGAGGCAAAACCTCCCTGGCGGAGCAAAACGGCAAAGGCGGTTGCAAACTGCTCGCAATGTCCTCTTTTTTTAACAAACAGGAATTCGGCAAGTGGGTTGTTTGTGCCGATGGTTTCCTGAAGAGAATATTGAAAATTTTGATGGAGATAATTTTCAATGAGCCTGGCTGCTTTGAGGGGAGATGTTTCTGTTTTCAAAATTTCCTGGGCAAGCTTTGCAATGCGAATGTCGACCTCTTCAGGAAGCCTTTTATAAGCTTCCAACCCTTCTTCCATGTTGTGCGCGCCAGGGAGGCTTTCGACGGTATTTTCCCAAAGCAGCCCTCCTTCGTTGTCCGGAAGGAAGCTTTGTGTTTCATAACTCAACGAAGTGGTGTGGATGGTTGAGCGGACTTCAGCGTCCTTCCATTCTGTCATTGAAATTTGAGCATGGCCCTGGGTGGTTGCTCGTTGGAGATTGAAAAAAACAAAAGGCGCATCCAAAGCAATGAGTGTTGGTGAGCCGTAGGCGGGAAGCAGCTCAATTTTTTGAAAAACTTTTTTTCCATTTTTTCGAGGGAGAATAATTTGGGAGTCCGTGGTTTTTTCAGCCTGGGGCGTGTGCCATTCTTTCCCATCAAAGTCCCTGTAATAGCGGGCGACCCAATAATGGTTCAGCTGAGGTTGGTTGGGGTGAGGGGTGAGCTCAATTCTGGCAACAATGCGGGGGCTGGTTTTGAGGTTGCCGCTGCTTTGGAGTTTGACGGTGTCTGCAAGGCCGCTGACAGCTTCCAAGCCCTGAGGAAGAGGAAGATGACTTATTTTCCAGGACAACCTCGGAAGAAGAATAAAGAAGACACTCATGCCGATGAAGGCAAGAGAAATGCCCATGCCGACGCGGAATAAAGCAGGGCGCAACTTGGCGGGTTTGGCTCCATGTTGTTGAAGGGTGCTCATTCCCATGGAGAGGGGAGTGAAGACGGCAAAACCGCCAAGGCTCAAAAGGTACCACAGCTCTCCTGTCAATGCGGCACCTCCCGTCATCATCAACAAGGCCCCGAGGTTGACTTGGGCATCCATGGACTCACTGGGCCTTCCCACCATCCGTATGGCTGCAAACAAGCAAGCAAAGCAGCATGCAGAAATGACGAAATCCATTTTCCCCAAAATGGAAGCAGCAAACAAGGGCACTGCGAAAGCCAACAAGAGAAGTGCGGAGGCAAATTCCATTTTTCTCAATGGACGAAACCCCAGCAGTGAAAGCAACCAGCACAAACCAAAAATGAAGACAACCCAATTTGGAAGCAGCCAAGAAAGCAGCAGGCTTGAAAAGGCAAAGGCTGCCCCAATGTCACGAGACAGCAACCTCCAGCGAGAGTGGCTCATGCTTCTTCCTCGTCAAACCCAGCCCAGGCCAACGTTTGAAGAATGCGTCTTTCATGTGAGAAACCCGAAGAAGCTTTGAGCGTTTTGGTGGGCGTCTGCAACGCCACAAGGTGGCCATGCCTTAAAAGCCATTGCGCCATGGCAGCCAACGCTTCACACCGCCTGTCCAACACGGAAAGCGAGGAGGAAGCCTCAAGGCGCAGCCTATAAGCATGAGCACTCTCCGGCTCCCGCAGCATGTGCATAAGCTTTCCCGTGGTTGCACTCTTTAGCCAGTGAATGTGTTTTGCATCGCTTCCTTCGGGCAAATCCACAATTCCCCAAATGTCGCCTGAGCCGTTTGGGGTGGACTTCAAAGGAGAGTTTAAATTTCCATGGAAGTATTTTTGAGAAGAAGCATGAAGGACTCTGTGGTGGAAGGGGATACGTTGAGGGAGCACCAGAAGCGTCTGAGGAATGTGAAGGCGGCGTGTTTTTATAAACAAGCCAAAAGGGAAACGCGTCGCTATTTGAATTTCTCCTAGCTTGAGTGGTCCACGCCGAGGTGCAATGCAGGGTGCTTTGAGGAGGGTGGCCTGTTCCTTTTTTGCAAAAGCCAAAAATGCTTTGGCAGGAAGCCATTCGTTTTTTTCATGGAGCTCTATGGCAAAGGCAGGGCCTTTGCTCGTGCGGACTTCATATAAAACAGTGCACGCTTCGCCAGCTCTTGGGTGGCTTGGAAGAATTCTGGTGAGGCTTATATGTCGAATGTTCAACTCAGAGAGGATTCCGGAGCTGATGATGAAGCTAAGGAGGAGGCCCAGCATGAGATAGAGGAGGTTATTTCCCGTATTGAGGGCAGCCAAGCCCACCCCCAAAGAGAGGGCAATGTATGTTTTCCCAATGCGGGTTGTCTTCAATTGCCTGGGGGCTTTTTTCAGCTTTGAAAAGAGCGCCATGGTGTTAGCGGGGGTTTGGCGTGCTCTCAAGAATCTCTTGCAAAGCGGTTTGGGCAATTTTTCGAGCAACAACCACGCTCTCCCCTTGGCTTGCAATTACTCGATGAGCAAGTGTTGGAATGAAGACGGCACGCAAGTCATTGGGCACCAAAAAGTCTCGGCCTTCCCAGAGGGCGTTTGCCTTGGCAGCGGCTATGAGAGAAAGCATCGCGCGCGTGGAAATGCCTCGCTCCAAGGAGCGGTGCTTTCGGCTGGCATGTCCAAGCTGAACGGCAAAGCATGCCACATCAGGGTGAATGCGAATGGCCTCACAAGCCGCTTGAAGCTCTTCCAACTCTTCTTGTGTGGCGATGGGTTTGGCAGTGCGAACGTCAGGTTTTTTTTCTAAAATCAGTCGAACCTCCTCTTCCTGAGAGAGGTGGCCCAGAGGCATGCACATGAGGAAGCGATCCAACTGAGAGTCCGGAAGAGGATAAGTTCCGGCAAACTCCGTAGGGTTTTGTGTAGCGATGACGACAAAAGGCTCCAAGAGGAAATATGTTTTCCCATCAACGCTGATTTGTTTTTGAGCCATGGCCTCAAGCAATGCAGACTGTGTCCGCGGAGGTGCTCGGTTGAGCTCATCCGCCAAAACCACTTGGTTGAAAAGGGGGCCCTTTCTGAATTCAAAAACACTTTCAGCTGTTTTATAAATTTGTGCGCCAATAATGTCGCTTGGAAGCAAATCCGCCGTAAATTGTATGCGCGCAAAACTGAGTTGAAAACAACTTGCAAGCCCTTCGGCCAAAGTGGTTTTTCCAACGCCGGGCACATCTTCAATCAGCAGATGACCGCGAGCCAGAATGCACATAAGCGCAAGTCGAATTTCCTGGTGTTTCCCAATGAGAAATTGGGATAGATGAGACTGCAAAGACTCCAAACGTTTTTGTGGAGAAAAATTCATGACCAACTTTATAAACATAGCGAGTTGTCTCGTTTTCGCTTGAAGAAATCATATGCGACGCATTCAGGTGCTTGACTCGACACTCATTAACCAAATTGCCGCAGGAGAAGTGGTTGAAAGACCGGCGGCTGTGCTCAAAGAGCTGCTGGAAAACTCTGTGGATGCTCAAGCTTCCTATGTGAGGATTTGCTTGGATGACGGAGGGCTCAGCTCCATTGTTGTCCAGGACAATGGCATTGGAATGGACGAAGTGGATGCGCGTGCTTGTTTCCAGAGGCATGCGACCAACAAAATTTTTTCTCAGGAAGACTTAAATTCCATTGTGACGAAAGGGTTTCGCGGCGAAGCCATTCCAGCCATTGCTGCTGTTTCCAAATTCAATCTCTGGACTTCAACCAAAGGCGCCTCCACAGGGACGCGCGTTTTTGTTGCAGGCTCAGAAGCGCTTGTTGTCGAAGTTGCACCGGCGATTGGTGGGACACGCATTGAGGTTGCTGAGTTGTTTTTTAACATGCCTGCGCGCAAAAAATTTATGAAGCGCAAAGCGACAGAGCTGATCCACTGCCAGGAAGCTGTCTACCGCTTGGCGCTGGCGCACCCTGACATTGGATTTTCGGTGGAGCATGAAAACAAGGTGTTGTTTTCGAGCAAGGCTTCATCGGGAGACATCCGCGAGAGGATTTGTGCGGCTTTGGGCTCAGAGGTTTTCTCTCATTTGGTGCCGGTGGAAGAGCAGCGGCTGGGCATTCGCATTTCGGGTTTTGTCGCCTTGCCTGAATATAACCTTCCGTCGGCCAGAGGGGTTTATACTTTTGTGAACCGCCGCTATATGCGAGACAGAGGCCTCAACTATGCCCTCTCCCGCGCCTTTCAAAATTCACTTCCTGCAAGACGTCAACCCATTGCCATTTTGTTTTTGGAGATGGATAGCCACGACGTTGATGTGAATGTGCACCCTCAAAAGCTGGAAGTGCGTTTTGCAGACCCACGGGCTGTGCAGGATGCGTTGATGGCGGGCATTTCCAGGGCCATTTCTTCTGCTCCGTGGAATATACATGCGCCCTCTGCTGTGCCCAGCGACTTGGCTTCGGGGGCGCAATATATGGCGGCAGTTGAGAAGTTTTTGATGCAGGCCAACCCAGCTTTGCCGGACATGTTTTCCAAAGAAGAAGGGGGTGTTTCCGCATATGCTCCTGCCGCACATTGGCCGTCTGTGCAAGAAGGTGAATTGGATTTTAATGCCCTCACCAACTCGATGAAGCTTTTGGGTTGTTTGGCAGGACGTCTTTGGGTTTGCGAAGGCCTGGGCGGCACTTTGGTGGTGGTTGACCCCAAAGCCATGGTGGAGCACCTTCGGCATGCACAACTTTTGTCGCTGTTTAGAAATCATCAACCATCAGAGCAAGAGGCTTTGTTGTCTCAGGTGATAGAAATAAAAAAGGATGCTTTTCAGAAGCTTGAGCAGAGCATGCCTTTTTTAGAGCGCCTGGGTTTTCAATGCAGTGTTTTTGGAGACAGGACTGTCTCCATGGCACACCCATGGATGGATTTGAATGCGGCCCAAGCCAAAGCCATGCTTGAAGAGTTGGCGAGCCATTTGCCTGTGGATGAGCTGCTGGAAGAAAATGTTTTGCCCATTATTTGCGCTGTGGCCAAGAAAGCGGCCTCCTTTTTCCCTGTGCATGAGGCAACACATGAAGAGATATGTCGGCTTTTGAAGCAGCTGAGCAAGTTGAATTTGAAGACGTCGTTTGGCTTGTCCAAAATTCTTCTCAAGGAGATTCCGCTGAACAGTTTGTTGCCAGCCCATGAAAGAATAAATAGGCCAGAAATTGGCGCAAGCTCCTATCCTACTGATAAATGATGAGTTGACATGTCAAAGCCCGACTTTGGAAAAGCCTTTGAAGAAATAAAACGCGAAGTCATTGAGTCGCGCAACCTGGTCATCAAAACCGACAGCCTTTTGAAAAACCTTCATGCAGAGTTGAAGCTTTTGGGAAAGCAGCAGGGGGATTTTCGAAAGAAGGTTTGGGTTTCGTCTGCAGCAGCCTATGTGTTGTTTGCGCTTCTTTGTGGTGTGGGCGCCATTGCCATCAGCAGCCTGCGGGTCTCAACGTCCAATGCTGAATTGGAGAGGGTGAAAAAAATTTCAGAAGAGGCCAAGTTGCAGATGGAGGAGATGAAAGAGGAGCGTCAACTCAGAGAGGCGGCCTTGCGTCAAGCCACGGACGCATTCCGGACAATGTCCGCCGCGCAAGAGGCGGAACGTTTCAAAGGGATAGAGGCGCTTTCAAAAGTGGAGGCCGACAAACTGCCTGTGCTTGTCCGGGAGATGTTGCTTGATAGGGCTGGGCAACTGAAAAAAGAAATGGGGGCCGTGGCTTTTGAGCGTGGAAAACAAGCCATGCGTCGCCAGGAATTTTCAGCGGCCATTCCCGCGTTGACGCAGTTTTTGACTTTGGAGCCTTCAGAGGGTGAAATGCTGGAAGCCTCGTTGCTGCTTGGAAACGCTCTCGTCCAAACACGCAACCATGCGGCAGCCATTGAGCATTTGCAGCGTTATGTGTCAGCCAACAAGCGTGGACGTTCTCGAGAGTTTGCGCAGTTGCTTCTTGTGCAGGCTTTGGATGCGACAGGTGCTCGGGATGAGGCTGCAAAAGTAGCCAAAGAAGCCTTGGATGGAAGTCCAAGCGGTGAGTTTGCAAGCCACTTTCGCAATCGACTTGCCAGACGTGTTTCTCGAAACGAAGCGGATGCTCCTGCTGCAGCGAGTGCTTCGCCGTGAGTTCTCCGTTTCGGCGTGCCTTCATTGGGTTGCATTTGTTCATCACCAGTGTGTTTTGTCTGCTGGTCGCCGTGAGTGTGATCCGATCTGTCACAGCGTCGACACTCCGCCAAACGCCGGTTGCCCAAACGCAAAGCGCAGGCGACTGCCAAAAGCAAGCTCAACGGCTTTGGGAGAACCTGGAGGAAGAACGCAAAGGCTTTGTGTTGCCGAAGTTGAAGACAGCCAACAGTTGGATGGAATACCACGCGCATTGGATGACACAACTAGAGGCACTGCAGAAAAGCTGTGCAGACTCAGAATCTCAAAAACGGTTTCAAACCTTGCGAAGGCTCATGGAAATATACAGCAGCCACATGACGGCCTTTGCGCAGGAGCTTGCTCCAGCCATAAGGGCGCTGCATAGGGACATCCCCTAATCCCCCTAATCCCCGAAGGAAATGCCGAGGCTTTTGGCGAAGCGAACTTCTTGGCCGTTCGGGTCCACGCGCTTTTCTTTGCGGGATTCTGCCAGTGGCGTATGGGTGATGGCGCCATCGCGCAAAGCCACCATATGGCCCCACAAGTCGTTATAAATCAGCTCCAAAGCCTTGCAGCCATAACGTGTGGCCAGGAGGCGGTCCGCTGCGGTGGGGGCGCCGCCTCTTTGCAAGTGGCCAAGGACCGTGACGCGAATTTCTGCTTCAATTTTTTGGGCAAGCAAGTCAGCCAACACCCTGCCGGAGCCGCCCAGGCGCACCACGCCTCTTCCGGGGGCTTCGTTGAGATCTCCCTGGATGGAGACGCTTCCCCCTTGAGGGTAGGCGCCTTCTGAAATGGCGATGATGGTGAAGGAGTGTTTGGTGGTCCCCCTGCGCTTAATTTTGTCGATGACGGAGTCGACGCGATAGGGGATTTCAGGAATTAAAATGACATCCGCTCCGCCTGCGACGCCCGAGTCACATGTCAAAAACCCTGCGTGTCTTCCCATGAGCTCGACGATCATAACGCGATCGTGTGACTCTGCTGTGCTGTGGAGGCGATCAATGGCTTCAACGCAGATGGCGCGCGCGGTGTCAAAGCCGAAGGTTTGGTCCGTTCCCGACAAGTCATTGTCAATGGTTTTGGGGCAGCCAATAATATTAAGCCCCTTGAGGGAGAGGCGGTGGGCCATGGAGAGGGTACCATCGCCACCAATGACGATTAAACCATCCAAGCGCAACTCGCGCGCCCGCTGGACAGCCGCTTCCGACATGTCCTTGGTCACCCATTTGCCCTCCGTTTTGATGGCATACTCAAACGGGTTGGCCCTGTTGGATGTTCCAAGAATGGTGCCTCCCTTGTTGAGGATCCCTCGAACGTCCGAAAGTCCCAGGGGCCTTGCAAGACCTGGCTCCACCAGGCCGTGGTAGCCGTTTTCAATGCCGACAAATTCACAGCCATACTCCAAAATCCCTCGTTTAATGATTGCGCGGATTAATGGATTTAACCCGGGACAATCACCTCCCCCTGTCATCACTCCTATTCGCATGCTTCCTCCAAAAAGCCAAAACCTCGGGTGGACACCCTCAGCAGCTGCCTATTCTACCTATTTACCTATTCTACGAGAAGTTTGTGGGAACCCAACTCTTGAGTGCCACTTAAAATTTTGAAAGTCCAAATGCCTTTTCTATTTAAACTGACAGTTTTCCAAGTGCGAAACCGCCCGGCAGTTTCCAGTCGATAGTCGTCCGTGGAGCGCAGCTGCTCGCCCCAGAATACCTGCAAGAAGACGTCTTCATATTTGGAGCCCATGGGGAGATACCACATGGTCCACAGGTGGAGGCGCGTATTGGTGGGAACCGATCCCTTCGCCACTTCCAGGCATTGAGAGAGCGTCGCACTGCCTTGTTGAGTATCCACATTGAGGCAGGGAATGAATTCCACAAGGGCAGGGGGGCTGTTTTTGCCGTTGAAATAATAGTCCAGCACGCGCCGAATTTCGCCTGCAGGCGGAACAGCAACGGAGGCTGTTTGGGCAGCAGGTGCAGCAGGTGCAGCCGGCGCAGACACCGGTGGTGTGGGGGGCGTTCCAACTGCCTGCGCAAAAGCGCAAATGCCAAGGCAGGAGCTCAGACAAATGATTCGCATTAAATAGTTCATACTGTATTCCCCGGATAGCGGATGATGGAGTCTAACGGCAGGCCCAGCAGCAAGCCCTAGGCTTTTCTATATAAAAAAACGGGTGTCAAGCTGAGATATTAAAGCTATGAACTCCATTGGTTTCCCCAAGGTGCTGGGTTTTTGTGCACCTGCAGGACGGGCCCTCAACAAAAGGCGAAAAAACATGGGGTGGTTTTTGAGGCATTACGCCGACTTTGGTGGGCGGGCGCGACGAGGAGAGTTTTGGAAGTTTGTGCTTTTAAGCACTGTTTTTGCGCTTGCCTGGACGCTTTTGGCAACCCTTGCCTTTGCTGCCATGGGTGCTGACAGGAGCAGACTTGCTTATATTGCTGCCCTTTCCTGGCTGAGTTTCCACGTCGCCGTGTTTGTGCCAGGCACCGCGCTTGTCGTCCGCCGTCTGCATGACTTGGGCAAAAGCGCCTGGTGCTTGCTTTGGAGTGTAAGTCCCTTCCTCCTCTATAGGCCTGTGGTGGCCGCCGTCTATGCCCTCTATGAGGCGGAGAAAATAGACGACTTCGCCAAAACCACAGGGGTTTTCATGGCCTACCTCATTTCTTCCCTGGGCCTTTTGTGGCTTTTGGGGCTCATGTTTAAAACAGGTGAGGCGAAGGAAAACCAATATGGGCCCTTCCCCCAAAGCGCCGCAACAACCTTCAGCGCAACCTTCAGCGAGCAGGCCAAACTCAAAAGCGCGGGCTTTTGTTTGCTGGTGGCCTTTGCTTCCTTCCTTGGGGCCGACTTTTTGAGCATAAAGCCTGGGGACAGCTCAACCGTTGATAGAATTCTCTCTTATATTCCAGAGCTTATGCTGCTTGTCGCCGGTGTTTTTCTGTGGAGGGCCAAGCCCGGAAGGCCGGAAGAAGAGCCCAAAGGCCAGGGGAGGACGGCCCTAGTGTGGTTGTTGTTGGCCAATGTGCTGTTTGTCGTCTTAGCGGTGAGGAGCGCCCTGTATACCTGGTGGGGCCCGGAGCATGAGGCGTGGTGGTTTGGGCAGGAGCCTCGAATGGCCCGCATGTTTCATTTTGCGGTACACATAGGCCACCGTCTGTGGGTGGTCTTCTTTGCCGCCGCCCTCTTGTTTTGCTTTCAAAACAAAAAGTGGGTAGCGCGTGCCTCCGTGGGGCTCATCCTCTCCTCGGCCCTCACTTTGCTGTGGATGGTTTATTCCCACCCCTTGCTCTCCCAGCTGTTGAAGGAAGGCTACCGCCGGCAGTATGATCTGCTTCAATTGCTCAGCATACCTTCTGTGCTTTCCATGTTTTATATGCTTTTGGCCATGGCATGCGTGGTTATGGCAAGCGCGTTTTTTCCGAGAAAACAAGCGCTCTAAGGAATCCTTCGTCCCTCTATTCCTCGAATAGGCATTGTTGCACGCATTGGGAGCCATTGTGCGCTCTTTAGCATGCTCTTAGCAACCTTTCTACCAAAGGACAGATAACTTCAGCATAGAGTGTATGTATGGAAAAAACATTCATCTGCCTCAGTTGGTGTGAAAGAAAGAGAGTTCGTGATGATACGGAAATCTGCAAATACCGCCATGAAAGCTATCAAAAGTCCAGTTACAAACCAAGCCGCAGCAAAGGTGGCAAACCGAGCACCTCTCAAAAATGGCTCGAAAATCAACAAAAGTACAGATGGCTTTGAAAATGCCAAGCCTAAGCTTGTGCCGAAGAAGGCCAATGCGTCTCTTTCGTCTCCAAAGGCTGCGCCTAATGAGCAAAGATCAAAGGGGGTTTTCGATAAGATCAAAGGATTCTTTTCGGAAGCTGGCCATGTGATCACAGGTGCAGAAGAAGCAGTTAAAGCAGCCAAAAATAAAGCAAGCAATGGTCTGAATAGATTAGAGAAAACCATTGCCAACGGCGCCAAGAAAGCAGGCAGCGCCATTACCAACGGCGCCAAGAAAGCAGGCAGCGCCATTACCAACGGTGCCAAGAAAGCAGGCAGCGCCATTGCCAATGGCGCCAAGAAAGTGGGCGGTGCCATTGTTAATGGCGCCAAGAAAGCAGGCAGCGCCATTACCAACGGTGCCAGGAAAGCAGGC
>Ga0209737_10000737_pt1 | contig 25280 bp, 23 predicted proteins | sample TergutCu122P3_FD_187284 | JGI IMG/M metagenome (GOLD analysis project Ga0209737, IMG submission 187284) | Cubitermes ugandensis P3 segment gut microbial communities from Kakamega Forest, Kenya - Cu122 P3 (SPAdes) (version 2) | ecosystem: Host-associated > Arthropoda: Insects > Digestive system... | reverse complement strand
TCCCGCCCGAGAATCTGCTGCTTTCGGTACGGGAAGCGGGACAGGTGTTTGCGAATCATTGACCTGTCGAGCGGACAGCAATCAGCGGTAGTGGCGGTACCCGCCATGGTCCCTGTAGCCGCCGTGCCGCCGTGCATCATGGCGCGGCGCATGCCTGTGACGCCCGGCATGACGATGCGACTCGACATAGTACGTCTCCTGATAAACGACAGGCCGCGGCGTGGACGCTGCGATGATGGCCGCTGGCAACAACAAGGGGGCCAGCAGGATGTCGCGAGTAACATGTCCTCTGTTGTGAGCCGAAGCGGAGGTGCTGAAACAGGCGCCGACAACAAGCAGGCTGGCCAGTACGACGCGTGAAGTTTTACGAAATTCCATGATGCTCTCCCTGGTGTGGCCGCTTGCAGCGAAACGGCTGTCTTGAACATGGACATAACGATATCCATTCGCGCCGACACAATCTTGTCCGGGCGGTAACAGTTTGTAAGCATTTGTAGGGTGCAATGCCACCAGGGGACTCAATCGAAAACGGGCTGCTGCCCGGGAGCCCCGCGCCCATGCGCCTGACCGAAATGATCGTCAATGCTTTCTTGCCGGTCTTCATGGGATAATCACATTTCCGTATTTTGCAATCCAATTTATTTTTCATGTCTGCATCTCTGCCCGATTTTTCCCCGGCTCGCCTCGTTGTTGCGGGCGATGTCATGCTCGACCGCTACTGGCACGGCGCGACCACACGCATTTCACCCGAAGCGCCAGTACCCGTCGTAAAGGTTGAAAACGATGAATACCGCGCAGGCGGCGCGGGCAACGTGGCGCTCAACGCCGTCTCACTGGGCGCGACGGTCAACCTCATCGGGCTGGTCGGGCAGGACGAAGCGGCGCGGTTTCTGACCGAAAAACTCACCGCAGGCGGCGTGCAGTGCTGCCTGGTCGACGTGCCGGAGCATCCGACGATTACCAAGCTGCGGGTCATCAGCCGTCACCAGCAGCTTATCCGGCTCGATTTTGAAAACGATTTCGTCAGTTCGAAGACATCGAACATCGAAAACCGCTTCGCTTCCCTGCTCGATGCCGCCGATGCGGTCGTATTCTCCGACTACGGCAAGGGTACGCTTGCCCAGGTAGCGACATTGATCGGCGTTGCGCGCGCGCGCGGACTGCCGGTGGTGGTCGATCCCAAGGGCACGAACTTCTTCCGCTATCGAAACGCCTCTGTCATCACCCCGAACATGGGCGAATTTGAAGCGGTTGTCGGCCCATGCCCGGATGAGGCGACCGTGCGCGAGCGTGGCGAAGCCCTGCGCGAACACCTCTCGCTGGAAGCGCTGCTCATTACGCGCTCGGAGCGCGGCATGACCCTGCTGCAAAAGGGCCGCCCGCCGCTCGACCTTCCCGCTCACGCCCGCGACGTGTTCGACGTGACCGGCGCGGGCGATACCGTGGTGGCCACCCTCGGCGTCTGTCTGGCCCGCGGACTCGACCTGCCTCAAGCCACCCGACTTGCCAATGCCGCCGCCGGGATCGTGGTGGGCAAACTTGGAACCGTTACCGTGAACCGCACCGAGCTGGCCGAAGCCCTGGCGCATTCCGATCAAGGCCAAAAAACAGGAGATTCCCCATGATGATCGTCACCGGCGGCGCCGGTTTCATTGGTAGCAACATCGTACAGGGGCTGAACGCCCGGGGCATCAGCGACATTCTGGTCGTCGACGATCTCTCCGACGGGCGCAAGTGCCTGAATCTTTCCGACGCCGAGATCCGCGACTATCTCGATAAGGATGAGTTCCTCGCCCGCGTGGAGAGGGGCGAGACGTTCGGCAACGTCGAGGCGGTGTTCCATGAAGGGGCCTGTTCCAGCACGACCGAGTGGGATGGCCGCTACATGATGAAGGTGAACTTTGAATACACCAAGTCCATGCTCGCCTGGTGCGTGGCGCGCAAGACGCCGTTCATCTACGCCTCCTCGGCCGCCGTCTACGGCATGGGGCCAACCTTCCGCGAAGCGCGGGAGTTCGAGCGCCCGCTCAACGTGTACGCCTATTCCAAGTTTCTGTTCGACTGCCATCTGCGCGCGCGCATGCATGACATCTCCAGCCAGGTGGCCGGATTACGCTATTTCAACGTCTACGGCCCGCGGGAACAGCACAAGGGCGCGATGGCGAGCGTGGCCTTCCATATGGAAACGCAGTTGCAGAACAGCGGCCGGTTGCGCCTCTTTGAAGGTTCGGACGGCTACGGGCCGGGCGAGCAACGGCGCGACTTCATCCATGTCGACGACGTGGTGGCCGTCAACCTGTGGCTGCTCGACAATCCGCAGGTTTCCGGCATTTTCAACGTCGGCACGGGCCGGGCGCAGAGCTTCAACGATGTCGCACGGGCCGCAATCGACTGGTATCGGCGGCAGCGTGGGGATAACGGTTTTGGCGGCATCGACTACATTCCCTTCCCCGATCATCTCAAGGGCCGTTATCAAAGCTTCACCGAAGCCGATCTTTCCGCGCTGCGCGCGGCGGGTTTTGACCTTCCCTTCATGAATGTCGCAACGGGCGTGGCGCGCTACCTCGACTGGCTGCACCGCGACTGAAGCCTGAAACGATGCGCAAAATTCTGATCGTAGGGCCATCGTGGGTTGGCGACATGGTCATGGCGCAGAGCCTTTTCATGAGCCTGAAAGCTGGCGGCGAGTGCGAAATCGACGTCCTCGCCCCGGCCTGGTCGCTGCCGATCCTCTCAAGGATGCCCGAAGTGCGGCGCAGCATCGTGATGCCGCTCGGACATGGGCAGTTCGGCCTCGCCGAGCGCTGGTACCTAGGGAAGGAGCTCTCCCGCGAAGGCTACAACCAGTCCATCGTATTGCCCGGTTCATTCAAATCGGCGCTCGCTCCGTTTTTTGCCCTGATCCCGCAGCGCACCGGCTTTCGCGGGGAGATGCGTTTTGGGCTGATCAACGACATGCGCCCGCTCGATCGGGCTCTGCTGCCGATGACGGTGCAGCGTTTCGTTGCCCTTGGTCAGCCACGCGGGGCGCCCGCGCCCATCTCCCCCCCCTCGCCCCGGCTTTACGCGGATCCCGCCAATCAGGCGACGCTACGGGAACGCTTCAAACTCGATCCCGCGCGTCCGGCCATCGCCTTCATGCCCGGCGCGGAATTCGGCCCGGCCAAGCAATGGCCGCCCGCGCATTACGCCAAACTGGCCCATCTGCTTGCAGCGCGCGGTTTTCAGGTCTGGGTGTTGGGGTCGGAAAAAGACAGCGCGGTCGCACGCCCGATTGCCAACGGCAACCCCTCTGTAATCGACCTCACCGGACGCACCAGTCTCGGCGATGTGGTCGACCTCATTGCGCTTGCCCGTGCCGTCGTCTGCAACGACTCCGGCCTGATGCACGTTGCCGCCGCGCTCGATGTGCCGCTTGTCGCCCTGTTCGGCTCCTCCAGCCCCGAACACACGCCGCCGCTCACCCGCCGGGCCGTCATCGAAACCCTTCGGCTATCGTGTGCGCCCTGCTTCGAACGACGCTGCCCGCTTGGTCACACCCGCTGCCTGACCGACATCGCCCCCGAAAAAGTGCTGGCAAAGCTGGAACCTTTCTTCGATACGCCCCTTCCCTCCTGATTCAATTCTGACAATGCGGATACTGCTGATCAAAACCTCTTCGCTCGGCGATGTCATTCACACCCTGCCCGCTGTCACTGACGCTGCGCGGGCGCTTCCGGGCATCCGTTTCGACTGGGTCGTGGAAGAAGCCTTTGCCGAAATTCCCGCATGGCACCCGGCAGTGGAACAGGTGATTCCGGTGGCGTTGCGGCGCTGGCGGAAACATCCCTTCGCCCGCGCCACGCGCGCGGAATGGAAAGCCTTTCGCGCCACGCTCGATGCAGCGCCATACGATTTTGTGCTCGACGCGCAAGGCTTGATCAAAAGCGCCTGGCTCGCCGTCAAGGCACACGCTCCCGTGCATGGGCTCGATTTCCGTTCGGCGCGCGAACCGCTGGCAAGTCTCGCTTACGCCCACCGCCATACCGTACCCTGGGGGCGGCATGCCGTGCGCCGTGTGCGCGAACTCTTCGCTGCCGTGCTCGGATACCCCTTGCCGGAAGATGCTGTAGGGGAAGACGACGGCGCGAACCATGCCGATGCCGCCACCTACGGGCTGGATCGTGCTCGCATGGGCGAATCAGACGCCGAAAATGACGCGCCAACGACCCCCCGGCTGATTTTTCTGCACGGAACCACCTGGCCCACCAAACACTGGCCGGAAAACCACTGGCGCGAACTCGCCCGTCTCGCCACCGGAGCCGGATGGGACGTCCGGCTACCCTGGGGTTCTGAAATAGAACATGAACGCGCCCAGCGCATCGCGAAAAACCTCACCGGCGCACATGTACTGCCCCGCCTGCCGCTTGCCGGGCTGGCCTCCGAGTTGCTCGCCGCAACCGCCTGCGTGGCGGTCGACTCCGGTCTCGGCCACCTCGCCGCAGCCCTGGATGTTCCCACGCTGTCGCTCTTCGGCCCGACAAACCCCGGTTTCACCGGCGCATGGGGCCACCGTCAACGCCGCCTTGCCACGGATTTTCCCTGTGCGCCCTGCCTGCGAAAAACCTGTCCGCTCCGTTCTTCCAGTTCCGGCGCGTCTACCCAGTCGCTCAACGCCGATGCGCCCTGCTTCACGCGTCTGTCCCCGGCGAGGGTGCTGGAAATACTTGACGCGATGCGAAAGACGTAATGCAACTCGCCTTCTGCCTCTTCAAATATTTCCCCTATGGCGGCCTGCAACGGGATTTCCTGCGCATCGCGCTCGCCTGTCAGGCGCGTGGACATGGCATCCGCGTGTATACGCTCGAATGGCAAGGCGACGTGCCGCCTGGATTTGACGTGCAGCGCGTCCCCGTGCGGGCCTGGCAAAACCACAACCGTTGCAGCAAATTCGCCGCATGGGTTGAAGCCGATCTCGCCCGTCGGCCCGTCGACCGCGTCATCGGCTTCAACAAGATGCCCGGTCTCGACGTGTACTTCGCCGCCGACCCCTGCTTTGAAGAAAAAGTTCGCACGCTGCGCAGTCCGCTTTACCGTCTGGGCGGACGTTACCGCTGCCTTGCAGCCCTGGAGCGCGCAGTATTTGCGCCGGAAGCCCGCACGGAAATCCTGATGATCTCCAGTGCGCAGCAGCCGTTTTTCGAGCGCCATTACGGCACATCGTCGGAACGCTTCCACCTGCTGCCGCCCGGCATCTCGATCGACCGCCGCGCACCGGCCGACGCCCCCGCCATCCGCGCGGCGTTTCGCGCCGAATTCGGGCTGAACGACGATGATCTCCTGCTGCTCGCCATCGGTTCCGGTTTCAAGACCAAGGGGCTGGATCGCTGCCTGAAGGCGCTGGCGGCCTTGCCCGAGGCGTTGCGCAGGCGCACGCGGCTCTTCGTCATCGGCAAGGATAATCCGCGTCCCTTCCAGCGCCAGGCCCGCCTGCTCGGCCTGACTGAACGGGTCATCTTTCTTGGGGGGCGCGATGATGTTCCGCGCTTCCTGCTTGGCGCCGACCTGCTCATCCATCCTGCCTACAGCGAAACGGCCGGAATCGTGCTGCTCGAAGCCCTCGTTGCCGGATTGCCGGTACTGGTGACGGACATCTGCGGTTACGCGCACTATATCTTCGAGGCCCAAGCCGGATGCCTGATTGCCTCGCCCTTCGCACAAAAAGCGCTCGATACCGCCCTCGCCGGGATGCTGGCCGATCCTGAGGCACGGGCATGCTGGTCGCGCAACGCGCTTGCCTTTTCAGAGCATGCCGACATCTACAGCCTGCACGAGAAAGCCGCTGATCTCATTTTGAAAACGGGAAAAGCATGAATCAGGTTGTCCTGCGCCCCCCTTTCAGCCAGTTGTGGGCCGGACTCGACCCCTTTGCCGAAGTCGAGGCGCTGCAAGGGCGCGTGCTGCGCGAACTGGAAGGACGGCGCACCCTGCGCACCGAGATCGACGGACACGGTTATTTCGCCAAGATTCACCGTGGTGTCGGCTGGCGCGAAGTCTTCAAGAACCTCATCTGCCTGCGCCTGCCCGTGCTCGGCGCGCGCAACGAATGCCAGGCTATCGAACACCTCGAACGGCTTGGCATAGACACCATGCGCATGGTCGCATTCGGCGAACGCGGCAGGAATCCGGCGCGCAGACACTCTTTCATCATCACGGAAGAACTCGCGCCCACCATCAGCCTGGAAGATTATTGCCGCGACTGGCCACAGTCGCCGCCCGAACCTGCGTTCAAACGCGCGCTCATCACCCGTGTGGCGAAAATCGCGCGGACGATGCACGAGAGCTGGATGAATCACAGGGATTTCTACCTGTGCCATTTCCTGCTTCACACCGATCCAGCGCCGACGCCTGAAACGCTACGACTGTCGATCATCGACCTGCACCGCGCCCAGATCCACACCCGAGCGCCCGCGCCCCGCTGGCAGCGCAAGGATCTGGCCGGACTCTATTTTTCGGCGCTCGACATCGGCTTGACTCGCCGCGACCTGTTGCGATTTCTTCGCGTGTATTTCAACGCGCCATTGCGCGATACCCTGCGAAATCAGGCAGAACTGCTCACCTGGCTCCCGCGCAAAGCGGCGCGGATGATCGAGCGTGACCGGCGCAAACCCGATCCCGCCCTAGTATAGCGTTACCTGCCCCCATCCCGACCTTCTCGCCCGCCAAGCGGGGGAAGGAGACTGATTGGAAAATTGAGTCACCCCTGCCTGAAGGCAGGGGATTCCTCGATACGGTCTTGGGGCGCCTTTGGCGCCAAGCAATGTTTTGTCTCGCTTGACTCCGCCATAAATGGCGGAGATTGCGCGAGACGCGTGTTCAGGCCGCAGCCACCTCTGCCAGGCTGCACTTGGCAGTGCCGTAGCGGGTACGTACCAGCAAGGGATAATCCTTACCCCTGAAGAGACCGAAATGCCCGATGTTGTAGCCGACGATGCGCCCATCTACCTGCCCGATACGGACGAGCTTGCCAATGCGGAAACCAGCCTGAATGGCGTGAGCTACGGTATGGCCAATACTGCATTCGTTGCTGGGCGCAAGGTCGTTGTTTTCGCGTTTGCCCTGAATGAGTACAAAGCGTCGATTGTTCATAACCATCTCTCTGTTATGCAAGGTTGTTGTGCTACAACCTGTAACGGCTGTTTTTCCCCGGTTTTGACGGCATGAAAATCGGCGCGTGTGACCTCTTTCTCATATAGACACGCAATCCTGGCCGATATGCGAGACAAGTGCTCATGGGGCTTGCGCCTTCCCTGAACAGCATCGAGAAACCCCGACCTTTCCGGGGTGACTCAACTTGCGCCGCAAGAACGCTAAAATGCCGGGGAAACCAACGGAGCAAACCATGAAGAAAATCGAGGCCATCATCAAACCGTTCAAGCTCGAAGAAGTGCGCGAAGCCCTGTCAGAAATCGGCGTCAGCGGGCTGACCGTGACGGAAGTCAAGGGGTTTGGCCGCCAGAAAGGGCATACCGAGCTTTATCGGGGCGCGGAATACGTGGTCGATTTTCTGCCCAAGGTGAAAATCGAGGCCGTGCTGGCCGACGAAACGGTGGATCAGGCGGTCGAAGCCATCATCAAGGCTGCGCGCACCGGCAAGATCGGCGACGGCAAGATATTCGTGATGCCGGTGGAACAGGTCGTGCGCATTCGTACCGGAGAAACCGGGGAAACCGCAGTCTGAACATGAGTTCAGCCTGTCAAGGAATATCAAACTCTTCGATCGGAACGGGTTTGGCGAACAGGTACCCCTGAAAATTGTGACATCCATGCATTTTCAGGAAATCACACTGGGCTTTTGTTTCGACGCCTTCAGCAATGACTTCCAGTCCCATTGCCCTGGTCATCGCAATGATCGTTTGCACGATAGCCGCGTCGTTCGTGTCATCCATCATGTCACGGACGAACTCCTGGTCGATCTTGAGTTGTTTCAGCGGCAGCAGTTTCAGGTATCGCAACGAGGAATAACCAGTACCGAAATCATCCATTGAAAAACTGACCCCATATTGCTTCAACTTGTTCATCTTAAAGATAGCATCTTCGACGCTATCCAGTATTGCGCTTTCAGTTAATTCGAGTTTCAAGCTAGATGGACAAACCCCTGTTTCATGCAAGACAGCAGATACCTGGTCAATAAAATTCGGCAGACGAAACTGCTTGGCACTGACGTTGACAGCAAGCGATAAATTTTTTGTGTGCGGACACAGTTCCCAAGCTTTCAATTGTAAACAAGCTTGCTTCAAGACCCAAGCTCCGATTGGAACGATGATTCCTGTTTCTTCGGCTAACGGAATGAAATTTGCCGGGGACACCAAACCGCGCTTCGGGTGCTTCCAGCGTAGTAAAACTTCAGCTCCTATCGTGCCATTATCAGCGTTTACTTGCTTCTGATAATACAGTATAAGTTCATTATTATTCATCGCCTCTTCTAAATCTTCTAACAATTTATGACGCTCTTCCAATCTAGTCTGTATCTCAGGATCAAAAAACTGAATCGTATTACGTCCTGCTCTTTTTGCTTGATACATCGCCATATCGGCGTGTTTCAGCAGAACATCGACAGGCTGATCTTCACCCTGGAAGAGCGTGATGCCGATGCTGGGCGTGCTGCGTGATTCGTACCCTTCGAGGATATATTTTTCAGATAATGCTTTACGAATTTTTTCGGCAACACTTCCTGCTTGTTTTGCTGCTTCTGTTGCGTCTTTGCTCAAATTTTGCAGAACAACAACAAATTCATCACCACCTTGCCGCGAAACGATGTCCATTTCGCGAACATTGGCCATCAAACGCTTTGCCACTTCGATCAGCAACAGATCGCCAAAAAGATGGCCCTTGGTATCGTTCAATGTCTTAAAATCATCGAGATCAAGAAATAATATCGCGCCATATTTATTAGCTCGCGCAGAGGCAAGTATTGCTTGCCTGAGTCTGTCAATTAACAGCCGACGATTAGGCAGATCAGTCAGCGTATCAAAATATGCTAATTGATGAATTCTTGTTTCTGCCTCTTTCTGTTTACTAATATCAGAAAATATCAAAACATAATTGGTCGCATTTTTATTATCATCGAGGATTGGATTAATTAACAGCCATGCATGAAGTAATTCACCATCCTGGCGATGAATCTGAACTTCGCCCTCCCAGTAGTTTTCCCTTTTCAGCAAACTCCAAATATTATCAACAGCATCTTTACACTTAATATCTCTTACTAAATTTTGCAACTTTACCCCGACAATCTCATTTTCATCATACTTTGTTATTTTTACAAAAGCCGGATTAATATTCAGCACTACGCTATCTGCATCAGTAATAACCATCCCTGAGTAGCTGCTATCGAACGCTTTCGACAACAGAAATCGGTGACGGAGCAATTCTGTTGTATAGGCTTCATTGATGCGACATAGCTTTATGGCTTTAGCCAGGTGAGCGAGAACTGGCTGCAACATTTTCGTCAAAGGCAAATCGGTTTCTGGCTGCTTTATTGATAATAAAATAATGACGCCAGCGTTTTCAATAGGGAGTCGCAAAAAAGCCCGGTAATGCGTGCGAGTAAAGCTTAATTTCTGCAACAAACAATGTTGATCGTCTTCTCTGGCAGCTTCCCCCAGAATCAGTGAACACGGCATCGTTATCGTTTTGCCGACCAAACCGAGCATATCGAAATCACCGACCGCAGCATCGAGGCGAAATGGTGACGTCTCTGTGCTGCATGGAGTCACATCCAGGCAGATGAATCCGCAGGAATAAGAAGTATGGTAGAGCAGGCGTTGCAATGCCCGCGTCAATAAGGGCTGTAATTTTGTTTCACCGCCAATAGTGACCGATAGATCATAGAGCACCGGCAGGATATCACCATGTTTCATCTGAATCTGATTCTCTTAGGCACGAAGTGCGACAAGCGTGGCGTTCTGAAAGAGCGGATAACCATGTAAGGTAGAACTGCCAATCTCACCAAGCGACAGCGCACCGGCCACTTGTGCTGCCTGGGTAATTGATTTGAACCTTTCGAGTTCTTTTCTTGCTGTCTCCATGCCAATGTGCAAACGCCGCCCTGCGCAGTAAAAGAGCATTAACTCTTCACCTGCACTGTCACCATTTAGCTTAGTCAGACCTTCATGCAGAGCTTTCAATGTTTCATCGCTATCCACTACAGGTCTTTCAAGCAACGTCAATACTGAATTTGCAGGCACCTCTCCAATACAGTACAACGAACCATCATCAGACAACATGACAGGAATACGTACAACGACATGATGATTCGCCCGCACAATACCAAACGGGTAATGGACCGCAAGTTCATAAAAATTCTCACGATTTATTTCCATACCGTATTGCGCCAGAACCAATTCTTGATAAACGTCAAAAGCTGGTCGCCAGTCAATCTGCGAAATACAGTTTTTTTCGGTCGACGTGGCGTAAACAATTTTTTGTGGAGCGTGATAACCGTGTTCGAGGATAGCGCCTTTATTGTCATGCAATAAAATAAGCAACAATCCGTTACTGACCAGTTTTTCAGCATCGAAAAGGCACGGCATTGGCTGGAATGTTTCACTGCCTGCGTTGACCCCGGCATAATGCACGCGGTTGGCCAGCTGTAAGTAGATACTGTCGAGATAAGTTCCGATGTTCGGCAGCGAGGCATCGAAAATCATGAACAGCGTTGCTTCGGAATTACCGTTGAGATATTGATAAATATCGGCGATGATTTCATTTGTTTTTTGTCCTGCTTCGCCAGAGTCGGCAGGAAGATTTTCCTGTAACGAGAAATAGGGCATCTCATCAAAACCGATCAACCATACCCCATCAGTATAAAAGTCGTTATCTTTGACCAGTGCTGGAAAAATGGCGCCGACCAATGGAATGGAAAACTCACGGCAGGCCGCTTGCAAAATATTAAGCTGGTCTTTTCTCGCTTCCGGCAGAAAAGCGCAAATCCCCAAGCGTGGGAAATACTCCTGCATTTGGCGCAACGTACTTTTCAGTTCCATCGCCTCAATATGCGGTAGAAAACGAACCTGACCCTGTTTACGCATCGGTCTCTCCGGCCTATCTCTATTCGGCAACCATTGGTGACTCGAATCTATAACACCTTTGGCATGGTGAAGCCAGCAGGATCAACCGAAGACTGTGCCGAATTTTATGGATGCACTCGCATCAGCTCCGGAAGTAAGCCCATACACTGTGTTTTTTCCTGCGGGCGCTTTCCGGTTCCGGAAAGCAAAAAAAACAGCCGAGGCGGCTGTTTTTTTTGATGAGGAACAAAGTCCTATCTGGCGGAGACGGTGGGATTCGAACCCACGATGCAGGTTTTGCCCGCATGCTCCCTTAGCAGGGGAGTGCCTTCGACCTCTCGGCCACGTCTCCGTTGCAGGAAGGCGGCACTATATCGATTTGCCGCCCGCCGGTCAATTTTACGTTCCACTCATGCGCTACGATCGAGTTCAAACGCTGCGTGCAGCACCCGCACCGCCAGTTCGAGGTATTTCTCTTCAAGAACGACGGAAATCTTGATCTCGGAGGTGGAGATCATGAGTATGTTGATACCTTCTTCGGAGAGAGTGCGGAACATTTTTGCGGCCACGCCCGGATGCGAGCGCATGCCAACCCCGACGATCGAAACCTTGCACAAGGTCTTGTCGGATTCGATACCCTTGGCGTTGATGACGGTCTTGACGCGATCGAGCACGTTGATGGTCTTGCCCAGGTCGGCACGGGCCACAGTGAAGGAGAAATCGGTCGTGCCCCCATGCCCGGAGTTCTGGATGATCATGTCGACGTCGATGTTGGCGTCGGCGACCGGGCCGAGTATCTGGTAGGCGATGCCGGGCTGATCGGGAACGCCCTGGATGGTGATCTTGGCTTCGTCGCGATTGAAAGCGATTCCAGAGATGACGGGTTGTTCCATGTTCCTGTTTCCCTCAACGGTGATGAGCGTGCCCTGACTATCCTCTTCAAAGCTGGAGAGCACGCGCAGCTTGACTTTGTATTTACCGGCAAATTCGACCGAACGGATTTGCAACACCTTGGAGCCAAGGCTGGCCATTTCCAGCATTTCTTCAAAGGTGATGGTGTCCATCTTGCGCGCTTCGGGAACGATGCGCGGGTCGGTGGTGTAGACACCGTCGACATCGGTGTATATCTGACATTCGTCGGCCTCGAGCGCGGCAGCGAGCGCCACACCGGTGGTGTCGGAGCCGCCACGACCAAGGGTAGTGATGTTGCCGTCGGCGTCGACCCCCTGAAATCCGGCCACGATGACGACCTTGCCTTCAGACAGGTCGCGGCGGATGGGAGTGTCGTCGATGCTGAGGATACGCGCCTTGGTGTAGGCATTGTCGGTGAGGATTTTCACCTGACCGCCGGTGTAGCTCTTTGCGGGAACGCCTGCCGCATGCAGGGCCACGGCAAGCAGGCCGATGGTGACTTGCTCGCCGGTGGATACCATCACGTCCAGTTCGCGCGGATCGGGGTTCGGTGTCAGTTCCTTGGCAAGAGCAATCAGCCGATTGGTTTCGCCGCTCATCGCGGAGACGACGATCACGAGTTGATGTCCCTGCGCATGAAACTTTGCGACTCGTCTGGCGACATTCTTGATGCGATCCGGACTGCCTACCGAGGTGCCGCCGTATTTCTGAACGATCAGTGCCATGATTGTGTCAATGGTTATGGAAAAAATAACTGGCGCGCCCGGCGCGATTCGAACGCACGACCCCTGCCTTCGGAGGGCAGTACTCTATCCAGCTGAGCTACGGGCGCGGGGCTGTCGGCGATGACCGACAAGGGGCGAAAGAATAACCCGTTTTTCAGGGCGATGGAAGCGCCCGCACTCTAAATAGACCTGCCGGACACGTCAGTTTTCCCTGTTTGTCACACTTTTGTCACACTGCTGTCACAAAATAGGACAGTAACATGGCAACAATTCGGCAACGAGGATGTCAATGGCAATGCATTGTTAGGCGTAAAGGGTATCCCAATGTCACGCAAACTTTTGTAACAAAGAAGGATGCGGAGAGGTGGGCAAGGCAACAAGAGCATCTCATCGACGAAGGGCGATGGATAGACCGCTCCGAGGCCGAACGGACAACGCTGGGAGAACTGCTAGACCGCTACGCCAAGGAAGTAACCCCGACCAAGCGCGGTAAGGATTCGGAGTTATTACGCATCAACGCCTTCAAGCGGCACACACTAGCAAAGTATTCAGTAGCAGCAATAACGCCCAAACTCATAGCCCAATGGCGGGACGAGCGTTTGAAGGAAGTCGCCGGGAGTACCGTAGCAAGACAGCTCAATCTGTTAGGCCATGTGTTCTCTGTGGCAATACGGGAGTGGTCTTTCAATCTGCATAACAATCCCGTCTCCATGATTCGGAAGCCAGCCGGAAACCCTCCAAGGGACAGGATACTGACAGACGAGCAACGAGCCGCCTTAGTAGCAGCATGCGGCCAATGCCGTAACCCTTGGGTAAAACCTGCTGTGATCTTCGCATTGGAGACAGCAGCCCGCCGGGGTGAAATCCTTGGTCTGGCTTGGGGTGATGTCGACCTACAAAGAGCCGTGGCAAAAGTAAGCGGCAAGACCGGCTCACGTAAGATTCCCTTATCTCCTGCCTGTTTATCCATGCTCCGGGCGCTTCCCCGCAGTCTGGATGGTCGCGTATTCCCGGTCACTGATAGAGCATTGCAACAGGCATATGGGCATGCTGTTGGTAGAGCCGGAATTATCGACTTCACTTTCCACGACCTAAGACATGATGCCCTGACCCGATTAGCCAAACTAGGATTGAACATTCTGGAACTCAGGGCCATCTCAGGGCATACAACAGCCAATATGCTGCAAAGGTATGTCTCTATTGATGCCTATAGTCTCGCTGAGAAAATCGCTAACTCGGCGTGACACAGGAGTAGTAATAGTACTCAGAAGCATGGCGGGGGCGTGTTGTTACAATGCGCCTCCCCAAAGATAGACGGAAGGATACTTAAAGTGTTGTTGAGGAATGTTGTAATCACAGGCATATTGTCTATAGCAAGTACTACTGTGTCAGCTCATATTACGGAGCTATCGGGGGGTAATGTGGTAGTGGCGGGGTTGTTCATTAATATTGAGTGCCCAACGTCTGAATTAAAGACTGGCTGCAAAACAAAGCTCACAGGACACTATTTCCATTATGGAACAGGCTTATGCTTCACCAGTAACACACCTTACTGCGGGTCATCCTGTGGTGGAATATTGGTGAAGCCTGTAGGCGGTGGGCTTTATTTCTACACAGACAAAACAGGGAAGGTATCGGCAACGGTTATCAAGGCAGAGGCTACCCTTATACATTGCCCACAGTGACACTCATGGGAGTCCCAAAGAAAATCATCACAAAAATATGAGAGGGTATCGGATAAGTAATCAGCGCGAATTCCCCCCATACCCCTCACTCCCTTCTCATGATCCCCGACTTGCCGCCCGATTCGATATACCCCGAATGGATGGTAACAGTATCAGGCATAGCGTACCCGCTGGGGTTGCTCCTAGCGTCCCTCACGGCCTTCTGATGTTCCCGTAAGGCATCGGCCTTAGCCTGTTCCATCTGTGCCCGTGATGCCTCTTCTGTGCGCCTTGCAAACTCATTGGCTAGATGCAGCTTGGCATCCGATACGGATACCTTCCTACGCAGTTGATAGGAAACCTTGCGCTGGATGTCTTCAGGGCTGAGTAAGTCCCCGGCGTAGCGCCCCGACTCCCGCCAATAGACATGCCAATCCATCGGGCTTTCGCCTTCGATGATCTCGTCCCCGATCTCTGCTGAATCGTAGGGTTTTCTCATGTGTTCAATCCTTCTGTAGAGTCTTATAATATCAATGGGTTATGTGTTTATTTATGGTAACAGCAAGAGTCATGGAAGAATTCAGCATGCATTGCTAACTCTTCGATGATCCCCGCTTGCATTGTCAGGTTCTCATAAAGTGACGCGATACGCCCCAGTGCGTCCGCCTTCGGTGCTAACTCGTTGATCGTCTCCGACTGCTCTTCCCCCCTCGCTTCCAGCAGAGCATTCTTTTCTTCCAGATCGGCGGCTAATCGAAGGGCTTCGGCGCGTGTTTGGGGCACATAGAATTGTTGGCCGTTCTTCGCTACGGCTTCCTCCAACGCGGTCATCTTGTCGAATACCTTCGCCTGTAGTTCGTAGCTGTAAGACATCGCCATGAGACACGCTTCGCGTTTGGGGAAGCGGTACATGGGAGACATGCGGGTTGCGCCGTTTCCGATTGACACTGAAGACTTGGCGGAAAAATTTCCTGCATGTTCAACACCCAACACCCGTGGCACTTTTTTCAAGAAGTCGGCATGTGTCAGCGTAGCCTCACCTGGCCCCCTCTGACTGTTGATGAACTCCACCATCTCAAGACTGGTCATGGTGATATTTGCTGCAATAAGTTGATTCATGTATGCCCCTCTTTAGAATTCCACTTGGCCCTCACAACCAAATGCCTTGTTGAATTGCTCGTTCCCTTCGACCTCCGATAGAAGCCCTGTGTCCCTATCGTATTGAAGGGTGAATGTCTTGCCTGTTGCTACGCAGTAACCATCCCTAAGACTCCATTACAGACTCGCCAAGGCGTTATCTCAGCGTGAGGAAGGGGTGGATATACCTGAGTCCTAGAAAGCGTCTCTATGGGCTTCTAATCGAGTCATGTGATGGTCATCGCTGGTGGAGACTCCATGCTGAGTATTACCACGTTGCACCCTGCCTCATTGTGGGCACTACTTACATGGCCATCCTTATGGGCCTTACTATAGGATAACTGTGAGTGTCCCTAAAGGTTTATAGCCCTGGTGTAAGCAAGGGTGTAGATCATAGGCAGTAGATCAAGGTATTCATCATTAGTGTGTTACTTACATGACCATCCTTATGGGTTCCCCATATAGGGGCCGGGAGGGTCAAACACTTAGTGTTACATGGGCGTAGGTAATGGAGTAGGTCAAGGATGATGGACAAGGTAATAAACTGCTCAAGTGTGGATCGTTGTAACACGATGATGACTTGTGTGTTGTTTGGCCTGCTGTCGAGTCCATAAAAGGAAATCATCCACATAGATACAAGTAAGGATGCTATATACCTGCTCACAAGCGAGTCCCAAGAGGTTACGCCAATGACAACGGCAGTCTTTGCCGAATTACGGCTGTATCCTCTTGGGGCCATAAGTGTCCTATGGGTTAGACATCATCGGCAGTTACAGGAATATCCTGACCAAAGACACTCTTAAAGGCATCTACCATAATGACGCTCACTGTCTCAGCGTTTGCTTTTTCAACGATGATTGCATCGTGGATAGGAAGCCCGACAATGTTTAGCCCCATGAGTCGATCAAGAACTGAAAGCATGATTTCACTTTCATGGAAATTCACATTTAGCCCCCTGCCTTCGTCAAACACGCTAACAACTGGCTTGTGATATTCTCGAATGGCGGAAATAACATCTTTACCTTTACGCCCTTTTTTAAAGAGTTCCTTGGCGTCTGGTGGAAAACCTTTAAGCCCTTTCTCCGCGCACAGCATTGCGTTAAATACAGTCTTTACCCCCTTCCTTTCTTTCGGATCAAACCCAGGGATTGAGTATGCGTCCGAAAAGTGAGGCGGGACTTTCGCTAGACCATACATAATCCGTGGGCCTATCTGTCCATAGTCAAGGATGGTGACAGGGTTTCCATTGATCCTTATATGTTGCCTTGCCTCTTTCGACATCTCTATCCAGAATCCGCCATAGAGTCTCCCGCCTTGGTCAAAGGCTCCATTGTTGAATACCCGTCTCAGCCTACGCTGTTGAGTGTCAATCATAGACTTAGTAACAGGGTCACTTATTGAGATGTCAGCATCGGCAATCCAGCTATTGATACGCTGTAGCTGTTCCCTGTACTTGATCGTTGTATAGGTGTCGCCATACTCCATCGGCTTTGATCTGCACTTGCTAGACTTATGGGCGGGTTTAAGGATAATAACCTCACAGTCTTTATCATCGCTGTGCCCAATATCCGGGAGTCTTAACCCAAGGCTTTCAATACGCCCGATAAGTTGGTCACTAGCCTTGAAGGTCGATTGCTTCCCAAGTCCCTGCCTAAAAGTTCCCTCCCATGCCCCCGTAGTAGACACAATCCATCCATGGCTCACAAGGGCATCCATAACATCTGGTAGCCTCTTACTCATTACAGGTGTTTTATATCTACTCTTTTGACCAAGTAGGCTAGTTTTCCTTGTAATCGAAACACACCCCGTAGGCTCTTCGATGTGCCTTCGTATTGCGTTAGCAATAAGGCTATGTATCTGTGCTTCAAAGGTTGCTTGATCGTTTGCCCTGCGCTTGCGCGTTCTTCCTTCGCTTACTTCAATATCCGCTATGATCGCTTTGCCAAGGTCTTTAGCAATTTCGGAACGTAGTGTAAGAAGAGGATCAAATGGTACATCCCGTTGCGCGTCCTCTTTGAGTCTTTTTGCCATGTGCTTCACTTTCTGCATTAAATTGCTGATGGTCGCTAAGGATGATTGCCAATGCCTGATTATTATTCAAGCTGACCCCATGCCTTGCAAGGTAGTCACGCTGGAACTTCTTCAGGTAATCGAAGGTCTGAACCGGAAGGGCGAAAGACCTGAACACGACTTTATTGGCATTGTTATTGCTGTTCATGGTTGCGTGGTCTTCCCTTCAATTGCGTTACCTGGTAGCGCGGTAGATGTCTTCACATTCCCGCCTTCTGCCTGAGGATCAATTGGTGACTCACGTTCGTCACGCTCACGCATAACCCGCCCATACTTCTTGGTAAGTCTCCGGTGTTCGGCTCTGCGCTGTTCTTCTAATGCTGCATACATGTGTGTGTTCCTTTTTCAGTTGTTACTCACTGGCAATAGGTAAGAACTCCCAAGCGCCGCCAGTAGTAAGCGTCATGGAAGGTTGTTATCACTCATGGAACACCCGCCACCACACGGCCAGACATGCAGCGTGTAGCAACGGGTAAAGAAGGTGTCCTGAAGGCTCCGGCTGTGGGCTTAACACCGGCTGGCTCACTCTTATTGGTGCTGAATCTAATTCGCATAGTATCCATGCGGGTTCCGGCCTCTCTTTCTTATTGGCGCCACATCTAATCATCATCCCCATTCCCCAGTAACCACACGGGACTCACAGCAAACCCCCTCAGAGACTCCATAGCGCCCGTTCTCTACCGCGTTGATATGCGGACATGCCTCACCGTCCAATCGAGTCACCAAGGGCCGCTAATCGAGTCCTATGGGCATTCCGTGTTGTGCCGTCTGGTTGTCTTTGCAGACTCCACAAGCTGAGGGGGGTTGCCGGGAGGGTGGCGCGGTGTGCCCGGTAGGTGGCGCGGTGTGCCCGGTAGGTGGCGCGGTGTGCCCGGGAGGGTGGCGCGGTGTGTCTCTCAAGGTGTCCGGTAGGTGTTGCCAGTAAATACAGATACAGAGACATGGGCAAAAGAAAAATCCCCGCCAAGGTCATTAGCAGGGATTCTCTAAATGCACGACCAGGGATTAGATCAATATCCAGTCAATGTGCTGAACCCCATGCGCCCATCTGAGTGTCTCTCAACGCTCCATGGGAAATCGGGAGTCTTGTTTATCTCCAAACCCCATGCGTGGAAGTAGAAATCTAAGTGTCTAATGGACAGATTAATGTGTAAGGCAAACCGCCGTCCGGCCATAAAGGTGAAGCCATAGCGTCCAATGCGAAAGACCATTTTATTTATCCTCTGTGGGGTTGAAAGGGTGCGCATCTTATGGACTAGACTCGCCTGTGAACATCCGTACTATCCACAATGCTAATCGTTAGAGACTCCAATTAGCTAGAGCCTCTAATTACCGAAAGACATTCGCTATCGCAGGATATGCGCTACCGCATTGCTGATGCCTGTGTGTTGGAAGGTGTCCCAAATGTTGAGTCGGATCAAGGGCTAATAGAAGTCTCTTCATTCTGGTTCTCATTGCGCAGATAGCTATATAGTGTTTCCCTGCTGATACCATATTCCCGTGCTAGTGTTGCCCGCCCCTTGCCGCCCTGCGCCTTATCTTTGGCAAGTAGCGCCTTAACTTGCTCAGTAGATAGCTTAGGCTTGCCGCCTTTATAGACGCCCTTCCGCTTTGCTATGGCGATGCCTTCGGCCTGCCGTTCCTTGATTAACGATCTCTCAAACTCAGCAACAGCTCCAAGCATTGTCAGAATCAGTTTAGCGGCGCAGGTATCATCCCCTGTGAAGGTCAGCTTCTCTTTCACGAACTCAACGGCAACGCCCCTCCCGGTTAGCTGATTCACGATCCTTCTTAGGTCATCAACATTCCGCGCTAACCTGTCCATGCTATGAACTACAAGCGTGTCACCCTTATCCAGTATTTGCATCAGTGATTCCAGCTTAGGCCGATTGGTGTCTTTACCGCTCGCCTTCTCTTCAACGGGTATGTCGATTGCTATCCCGTCTAGCTGCCGTTCAGTGTTTTGCTCAACTGTAGATACGCGAATGTATCCTATCCGCCGCCCCTTCTTTGCTTCTGTGGTCATGCCGTACCCCTTGGTGAAAGTGTCAGGACGCACTCTAAGACCTCGCTTGGAATCTGTCAAGTAGGCGGTAAAAACAACCCTGTTCTGACGCAAATAAAGTGTGGCGGCAGGGTGTGCCCTGTTCTGACAGGGGAAGATGCGGAAAACTGGCTACGTGATATGCTCGAACCTCGCCTACTTGTCAGGGATGCACCAACATGGACGCTATGACGCATAGACAACTTTTGGACGAAGTAGCTAGGGCACGGGCTGAGACTAGCCGATTGCTTGCTGAATCTGCTGCGCGTTCCCGCGAACTCTTGAAGCGTTCCTACGAGCCTGTAGTGGTAGAACGTATGGGATTGCTGTATCAGTGCGTAGTCGTGGGGGTCATAGCGTTCATAACTGGGGCAGTCATAACGCCCATCATCGCGTAAAGAGAAAGAGTCATCCCGCAGCTATCAGTATCACCTGTATGGGCGCTATCCAGCGTTGGCTTGGATATGGTCGCCTACCCGGCATGGGGGTGATTTGCTGCACTCAGGTATCAGATGCCCTCTGAAAATTTTATGTCGCTTTATTTCGGAGGAATTTCTGCCGGGGTCGTGTCGTGATGCGTCTATACGAAAGTCATAGACGATCCACGGCAGCAATCTTGATACGACCTTGTAGGGTATGTTTGAAGCGTGCTAGATTTATTCTGGCAGCTTGTCACACAGGCGTCACATCGAAACCAAAAGCAGTGTCGATAATAGGACATTGACAAGGTAAAACTAGGCGTAACCCGTTGTCTTTATTGTGAGTGTCGCTAAAGCCAAACCGCGCAATTCACATTCGGAGGGCAGTACTCTATCCAGCTGAGCTACGGGCGCGGGGCTGTCGGCGATGACCGACAAGGGGCGAAAGAATAACCCGTTTTTCAGGGCGATGGAAGCGCGATGTAATGGCGCGGAAGAATTTGATGTTCCGGGCGAGGATAGACAGCAATCCGCTCCTGAGCGCGCATGCAAAACGGGCAATGCACAGCCGCAGCCGTTACAATGACACATCTTCAACGCAATGCCCTCCACGCCTGCATGTTCAGCGAGCCTCAACCCCAGCACCTTTCTCTCCTGCAACGCCGCATCTATGGCACGGTGGGCCTTTCTCTGCTCATCGGCTTTTATCTGCTTGCCGGCCTGACCGGGCACGATCTCTGGCGTGGCGATGATGCCCGCTATTTCGGGCCGGTGTATTCAATGCTCCAGGGTGAAGGTCTGCTCTTTCCGCAACTCGGAGGCGAGGCTTTTCTTGAATATCCGCCGCTCTATTACTGGTGTGCAGCGTTGCTGGCTTTCATCACCAGCGGCATCTTTGCCCCCCACGACGGCGCACGGCTGGCAAGCGCCGTTTTCACCGCCCTGACCGTCTACTGGGTTGCCCGTAGCGCCGAGCGTCTGTACGGGCGCCCAACCCGCACGCCAGCGGCGCTTCTTACCTTTGGCAGCCTTGGCCTCATTCTGCATTCTCACGAAACGCAACCGCTCCTTGCCCTGATGGCGATGATTGCCCTCGTTCTCAACGGGGTCTCGCGCATCCCCGAGCGCCCATTGGCGGGCAGCCTGCAAGCAGGATTGGGTTGCGCACTGGCCATGCTGGCAGGCGGCATCCCCGGAATGCTGCTTACCGCGCCGGTTTTTGCCGCCGTCAGCATCATCAGCCCCGAATGCCGCAATCCCCGCGCCAGCGGCAGTCTGCTCGCCGGACTGACCCTGGCCGTATGCGTGGGAGGGTTGTGGCCGCTTCTGCTCCACCTGCAAGAGCCGGAACTCTTCGCACTCTGGCGGCGCAACCAATGGCTGCAAATCGCCGGAAACGGTTTCAGCATCAATGATTTCATCCGCCTCATCAAGCTGTGGAGCTGGTTCCTGTGGCCGCTTTGGCCGCTTGTGTTCTGGTCGCTCTGGCACGAACGCCGACGGCTTTTTCAACTGCGCTGGCTGCTGCCGGTGCTGGCGACCGTGTTCACGTTGATCCTCCTGGTGTTTTCTTCCGACCGATCCCAGTCCAGCGCCCTCCCCCTCCTGCCTGCACTGGCCTTGCTGGCTGCCGGGGGCGTCTCCACGCTACGGCGTGGAGCGGCCAATGCTTTCGACTGGTTTTCGGCAATGACCTTCGGCGTGTTCGCCATCCTGGTATGGATTGCCTGGACGGCCCAGGTTTTTGCGTGGCCCCCAGGGCTTGCCCGCCACATTGACCGCGTTGCCCCGGCATTCACGCTCAGCAGCACGATTCCTCAAACCTTGCTTGGCATCAGCATCTGCCTGTTGTGGTTCTTTCTCGCCTGGGGGTTGCCGCGCCGCCCGGCTCGCGGAGCCACCAACTGGGCAATGGGGATGACGATGCTGTGGTGTCTGGCGGTCACACTGCTGATGCCGTGGTTCAACCATAATCGCAGCTACCGCCCAATGGGGGAAGCCGTCAAAAGCGCGCTTGCCCCGTATGCCGGGGAATGCGTCGCCAGTGGAAAACTACCCGACCCGGTTCGCAGCATGCTCGACTACTACGCTGATCTGCGCCCTGTCCCCGTGCGTAACGGCTTTGTTTCGCCGTGCCGTCTGCTGCTGATCTACGTCGACCACAGAACTGGAATCCCCAGCGAAATCAAGGACAAAGAGCCAACCTGGACTTTCCGGCGTGGAGGACGCAAACAATTCGAAGCCCTGTACCTCTATACTCACACAGATCATGGATGACAGAGGCCCTTTCACCCCACCACAACACCTGCCCGCGTGGACAGCGCTCGCTGCCCATGTGGAACGGCTTGCGGATCAGCCGCTTTCCACGCTCTTCGCCAATGACCCGGATCGCGCCCATCGGCTCACCCTGGTCTTTGAAAACCCGACTGAACTCGATCAAACCGCGCTGATTGCGGATTTTTCCAAACAGCAACTCGACGACGCGATACTTGCCGATCTCATCCGGCTTGCGCGCGAAACACGGCTGGCTGAAGGCATTCACAGTCTCTTCCACGGTGAGCAAGTCAACTTCACCGAAAAACGCGCCGCATCCCATATGTCCATGCGTGGTGGATGCCCTCCCCCGCCCGGCAATGGGGTAGATACCCGGGCCATGCGTACCTTCGCTTTCGACCTGCGGGAAGGGCTCCTTACCGGCAGCACCGGAAAAACCATCCGCCATCTGGTCAACCTCGGCATCGGCGGTTCCGATCTCGGCCCCCGGCTTGCAGTCGAAGCCCTCGCCGATCCGCACGGCAACATCGTCGGCGGCATCGAACTGGCGCGGGTCGATTTCGTCGCCAACGTCGATCCACGTGAACTTGACACCGTGCTTGCCCGAGCGGACGCCGCCAGCACGCTGTTCGTTGTCTCTTCCAAGAGCTTCAATACCCCGGAAACGCTTGCCAATGCCCTGGCCGCGCGTCAATGGCTGTATTCGCAACTTGGAAACGACATCGATATCAGTGCGCATTTTGCTGCGGTCAGTAACGCAACGGAGGCTGCCATCGCTTTCGGCATCCGGCCTGATCGCGTTTTCTCCCTGCCCGACTGGGTAGGCGGGCGCTATTCGGTGTGGTCGGCCATTGGGCTACCGCTGCTCGTCGCCATCGGCGGCATGTTCGACGACTTTCTCGTGGGCGGCAGGATCATTGATGACCACTTCCGTCTCACCCCCTTCGAGCAAAACCTGCCCGTCTGGCTGGGGCTCGTCGGTTTATGGAACAGCAGTTTCCTTGGCATTGAGAGCATCGCCGCGCTTCCCTACGCACATGGGCTGCGAAACTTTCCGCGTTGGCTTCAGCAACTCGAAATGGAAAGCAACGGCAAGCACACCCTGCGCAACGGCAACCGCACTGAAACCGCCACGGCCCCCATCATCTGGGGCAGTGCCGGAACCATCGGGCAGCATGCGTTTCATCAACTGCTCTACCAGGGAACCCGCAAGGTTGCGCTCGACTTCATCATCCCGGTCGGAGAAGACAGCGATCCGCGTCAGCGGATCCTCGTCGACAACGCCATTGCCCAGGCTGCCGCCTTGATGAGTGGTCGTGACATCGATGCCGCCCGCGCCTCGCTCATCCGCCGCGGCCTGTCTACCGCCGAAATCGAACAACTCGCCCCCCATCTCGTCAGCGAAGGCAACCAGCCCAGCACCACGATCATGTTGCCCCGGCTCGATCCCTTCCACCTTGGCGCGCTGCTCGCGCTCTACGAACACAAGGTTTTCGTTCAAGCCTGGATTTGGGGCATCAACCCCTTCGACCAATACGGCGTGGAACACGGCAAGGAGATCGCACGGGCGCTCGCATCGGGCAAGACGGGAGAACAGGACGCATCAACAGCGCAGCTTGCCCGACTGGCAGAGGAATTCCGGCAGCGGATGCGTTGATTTCCCTCCGTGGAGGGGTGGCGCGGAGCGCCGGGGTGGTTTTTCCTCTCCCGCAGCCGGGGGATCACGACGTGCAACGCGCAAAAAAGCCGACAAAGGCGACCACCTTTGTCGGCTTTCTATTCGACAATCGGCCGGTTCAGCGCTTACCAGCGTTGACGGCGGCTTTCAGGGTTGCGCCAGCGGAAAACTTGGGCACTTTCGATGCGGCAATCTTGATCGCGGCGCCCGTTTGCGGATTACGGCCTGTGCGCGCTGCGCGCCCGGAGACCTCAAACGATCCAAAACCGGTAAATGCCACCTTCTCGCCATTGACCAGCTGCTCGGACACGATCTCCAGCACCCCGGTCAGCGCACGCTCGGCCTGAGCACGCGAAATATCCAGACGATCAGCCAGAGCTTCGACGAATTCACCTTTATTCATGCTTTTCCTCAATTAGACAGGGTTGTGGTTGCTGCGGAACAAAACTAGTGTTACTGCTGGAACGGCCAGACAATGCCACATCAGCCCGGCGGATTCTAGCACTGTCATGGGAAAGTGCGCCCCAGTTCTCATCAAAAAAGCAGCAAACCCCCGGAATGTGGCGGAAACACCCATAACATGACGACTTATTGTCATGCGAAAGCCTAGCAGAAGTAAATAATCATCCGTATCGGATGATACTTATTCATATATACAATGAAGATATGGGCAATGTCCCTACCCTATACAGGACTTGCCAAACCCCATCTCCACCAACGCCGCCCAAATACCTTCGAGCGCAGCGAGCGCCCCCAATGGCACGCTGATATGGTCCGGCCTGGAAACCTCCGGATCACGCAAATTGATGCGGATGAGCGGAAAACCGCTACGCTCGCTCATCATGCGAACCGTGGCAACGGACTTGCCCGCGCCCAGTTCGACCACGACGGGGTTGGAAGCAGCCCTGAACCAGGCCATAAAACGCGCTTCCTGTTGATCGGTGCGCCGCCCCAGCCAGTTCCAGTCACCGAACATCAGAATGTTGGGTCGTGCCAATTTGCCGCAATTCGGGCAAGCTGGCCAAGGCTTTGCGTGACGGCAGGTAGATGAATCGACAACCGGCTCGAACCCATCCGCTGACCAGATGCGATCTGAGCAGGGCGTTACACATTGCAGATGGTGAATCGAGCCGTGCACTTCGCAGATCATTTCATCGGCAAAACCCGCTTTCTGGAAATGCCCATCCACGTTGCTGGTATACACGAAGGCGCCATCCGGCAAGCGCGCCGCAATCTCCCGCAGGATGGCAAATCCACGATGCGGAGTTACCTCCCGGTAGCATTGAAGACGATGGCCGTAAAACCC
>Ga0209737_10000736_pt1 | contig 25314 bp, 29 predicted proteins | sample TergutCu122P3_FD_187284 | JGI IMG/M metagenome (GOLD analysis project Ga0209737, IMG submission 187284) | Cubitermes ugandensis P3 segment gut microbial communities from Kakamega Forest, Kenya - Cu122 P3 (SPAdes) (version 2) | ecosystem: Host-associated > Arthropoda: Insects > Digestive system... | reverse complement strand
CCAAGAATTACTAAAGCTTCATTGGGCAAGAACGCGAGCGTTCTTGCAGGTTATCGAATGAATGACAATATGGATGGATTCCCGAGTGGCCAAAGGGGGCAGACTGTAAATCTGTTGACGACGTCTTCGAAGGTTCAAATCCTTCTCCATCCACTTCTACAAATAAATAATGCCGCGGGGTGGAGCAGTCTGGAAGCTCGTTGGGCTCATAACCCAAAGGTCGTAGGTTCAAATCCTACCCCCGCTACTATGACAAAGAGTTATTCTAAGACAGCAAAGAACGCTGTCAAGAATAACTATAACATCGTCAGGAAAGAATGCTTCGCATTCTTATTCCATGCCCAGATAGCTCAGTTGGTAGAGCAACGGACTGAAAATCCGTGTGTCGCTGGTTCGACTCCGGCTCTGGGCACTTCCCAATTATCAAGAAAAGCCAGTATTTGTAAGGGTTTGCAGACCACCTTAAATTTTTGCTTCAAGGTGTTTCAGACCGTTTGGAAGTGGTACAGCGTAAAAATTTTAGGGTACTTTTAGGGTACAAATTGGAAAAATGGAAAAGACATATGTGCTAAAAGCCATGATGAGAAATAAACATCATGGCTCTTTTTGTTTTGGGTAGCTTAGTTTGTTGAGCTATTTTTTTATTCAGAAGTTGTGTCGCCGTCCGCTACAATATGGGATATATTTCATTTACAAATTTTGTAAAGAAAATAGTTGATATTTGCTTTACAATGGAATATAATATAAGTGAAAGGAAGTGATAAAAATGGCACAATCTATGGTTAATTTTCGTATTGATGAAGAACTTAAAAAAAATATGGAATCTGTGTGTAAGGCAATGGGTATGAGTATGACTACTGCTTTTACTATTTTTGCGACAAAAGTAAGCAGGGAAAAGCGAATACCTTTTGAAATTTCCATTGACCCATTCTATTCAGAAGAAAATATGGCACGATTACGAATAGCAATCGCCGATATGAACGCTGGTAGAAATGTAGCAGAGCATGAGCTTATTGAGGTAGATGATGACTAAAATATGGCACGATACAGCCTGGGACCAATATCTCAACTGGCAGACACAGGATAAAAAGACACTTAAACGGATAAATAAACTGATTAAAGACATTGAAAGAAATGGGTATAATTGCAATGGTTTTTGGAAAAATCCGCGAAAATATTGGGTAAAACACATGATATTTTAAATAATTATTGTGAGTTGCCTACAAATTACGGAAAGGATTTTTTCCAAAGAGATAATGTTAATGACACAAAACAATATTATTCTAATATGTTAAATCAAGCAGCAGAACAAAATAATAAGTCATTGATTTCGCTCTTAGAAGAGCGGCTAAAGCATTTATCGAGGGTTTCCTCGTTTGACATTGACGCGGGTAGGCTTACATATCTAAATTCGCACGGTGATTTTTGGATAAGCCAAATAATCGTGAAGGATGCAGACCTTACAGTTATTGACTGGACTTCGGCTTGCAAGCTTCCGGCTTGTTTGGAGGTAATAATGTCCTACACGACTTCCGCTGTGCAGTGTAAGGACGGCAAAATCGACAGCGAAGGCTTGAAACGATATATAAACCATTATTCCGAATATTCCCATTTAAGCGATTATGATATAAAAATAATGCCATATTTATACTATTATCAACAGATAATGTGTCACTACCCGCCACCATATGACAATATCCCCGTTGTTTATAAGCCAATATGTACATTTATAAATAATTTTACAAGTTGGCTACATGAAAATGCAGGTATTTTATCAGAAAAATTGTTAACGTAGATAATAAGCAGAGCGGATATTCGTTTCCCACATTTACAACCACAAAACCCACATTATCAAACTTCACGCGGTGAGATATTTTCCGCGCTTATCTGATATAAATCCTTTACATTTTCTTTTAGTTAAATTTTCAATAATAAATCAAAATAATTTTCAAAATAATTTCACAAAACATTGCCAAAATTCCATTTTCAAACGGAATAAGTATTAGAGGGAGTTTTTTTCATTGAGCTAATAAAAGCAGAAAGGATTTGGTTATGTCAGAAGTAATTTATACCCTTGATGATTTGCTGATTATTTTTCCATTCGGCAAAACGAAATTATTGAAGCTATGCAAGGCAGGGGTAATGCCTGTTGTCAAGGTAGGAAAAGCGATAAGAAAAAGCGATGTTGATTTTGACAAGAAAACGCTCGTCATACGTCAGAGCATAGCTTATGTAAAGGATAGGGAAAACGGTGGTATGAAGTATATTATCGGTGATACGAAAACAGAAAAATCGAGCCGTGACATTCCCCTATGCGATAGAGCGATGTTGGCGATTGAGAAATTACTTGCAAAAACCTACAATCCCCACAATGGTTATCTGGTTTGTACGACCAAAGGAAAAATAGTAGAGCATTCAAATTTGCTTAGATGTTACAATGCAATACTCAAAAAAGCGGGTGTATCAAGCAAGGGATTACACGCAACCAGACATACTTTTGCGACATTGCTCTTAAAAGAAGCAGAGGATAAAGGACGTATTAAAGAAGTCTCGGAACTGCTTGGACATTCGCAAGTTGGTACTACTTACAAATACTACATCAAAACTTCCAATGAGGATAAAAGAGGTTTAGTAAATCAATTAAACAAGTTGGCAGTGATGGTATAAAAATACTGTAAATAATTAGGGTACATTTAGGGTACAAACGCTTTTCATAAGTGGAGAAGCTTGGAAAATAGGTGTTTGTCGGACTAATCAGCAACGGACTGAAAATCCGTGTGTCGCTGGTTCGACTCCGGCTCTGGGCATTTCCCAATTATCAAGAAAAGCCAGTGTTTATAAGGGTTTGAGGGACATCACAAATTTTTACTTAAAGGTGTTTCAGACCGTTTGAAAGTGGTTTAGAGTAAAAAAAGTAGGGTAAAAGTAGGGTATAGAAATAAAAATAATATGGAAAAGGTGCATATGCTGACGAAAGCCATGTTAAAAATCTCATGGCTTTTATTTATGAGAATAATTTCTGATTTTACTGTTGACTGTATGCCGGAAAAGGTAGATAATCAAAGTATCAAGGGAGGTGCAAACCAATGAGTAACCGTGAAAAATGCTTGTCTATTATCAACACTTTTACAGAAGATCAGCTTGATAATATCGTGATGATGTTAAACGCAATGAAAGCAATAGCAGATAAAGCGGCTGATGACGCTTTCTGCTCACGCTTATATGCCACATACCAAGACGACCCGGACAAAGGTGACCCTATAGACATTGATGACTTTGCTAAGACCTTGGGGGTCAACCTATGACAAAGTACAAAATCAGCGTAATGAAACCAGCTAGGAAGTTTATAGAAAAGCAACCAAGACCGCAACAAGAAAGATTACTGAAAGCAATAAAGAAACTTCCCCATGATGGCGATATTATCCCTATGGGTGGACACAAGGAAACTTTCCGTCTTCGTGTCGGTGATTATAGGGTTATTTTTGAGATTAGAGATTCCATAATCATTGACGGTGAAGAAATTACTCCGCTTGATGTACTGATAGCTGGTAACCGGGGTGATGTATATAGTTGATGATTTCAATCAGTTTCATGATAAATTTGTTTTATAGAAAATAACAGTTGAAAAGTGAGGAAATTTTTGAACCTAATTCAGTATGATAATAGAAATATCACTCTATCGGAAATTCATAATCAATGCCGACATAAAAATAATGTCCTCATAATTAACGATGATGATAACAGCGAAGATGGTATAGCTGTTTTGAATAAATCACTTTTAGAAAAAATTGCCTTATCATCATTTTTAACAAAAGGGATTGATGATGTGAAAAATGGTAACTTTGTAGATAGTTCTACTTTCTTTCAAAACTTAGAAAGTAGGTTGAGAAATGAAAGCGTTTGAGTTTGTTGCTCATTGTTCAATGAATATAGTTCAAGAATTTATTGAGGGTGATTCTTAGATATTACAATAAAAGAAAAATGAAAAAAGCAGAAGTTTGTGAGCTGCCAAATTTTGAGTATACTCCTAAGGGGTTTAGCGAATTAAAAGCGGCTCTAAAATCAGGAAAAATAGTCAAAAACCCATTCGCCAAATTCTATGGAAATAGGGTTAAAGTTAATATCATACAAGACGAAAAATCAGATGTGGTAAACTACTAACATTTACTTTTTGAAAAGGTATTGCCCCCATGAATTTGTAACTCATGGGGGTTTCGTTGTAAATCCCTTGCCCGAAAGCGTAAGGGGTGGCGGTTTGACGGAATTGTGTACCGCTTTAGCGGTTGCAATTCCTGTGCTTGCTGGCAATCAAATAAAACATGATACCAAACTACTAGATATATATTATAATTTCTATTTAGACTACTTTGTTGTGTAAGCGACTTTTTTATGTTATGTTGTAGTAAGAATATTACCTGTGTTCGGCAATTATGCGGGATGTGGGTATGCAATTTATATTATCGGAAGGAACGTGAAGATAATGAAAAGTAAATGTATGCAAAACTTAGCGTATTACATAGGAGAAAGACACGGTAATGATGTGGCGGATAAAATTTTTGGCGATATGCCGAAGTGTAACCATTTTTCTGACGGTGGCGGACATGAAATTATAGGTCCTTGGTTTCACAAGTTCGTAAAAGGAATGGATGAACTGAACGACAAGGAATTTTTACAGAACTGGTTAATTAAATATAGTTCATGCGGCGAATACAAACACTTAAATTATTTGGAAGTTTTGGGAAGATTCATTAAAGAATGTTATGATAAATGTAAAACCCTTGAAGAATTCGTCGATATAATGCAAAAAGACGAACGGGTACAGCGAGAATTACCTAAATGCAAACTCGAAAAAAACATTCTGTATTGTATCAGACCAAAACAAAGCGATAAAAACAGAGGTGCTTGCGGCAAGGGTTGCCATTGTTCTTTGGCAAGACACGCTGATGAACCTATATCGGATATATTTTGCTACTGTTGTGTGGGGCACGATGTACAACCTTTTCAAATGGCATTCGGCAACGATATTAAAGTAGAATTAATTTCAAGCATCGTTTGCGGTGACAAGGAATGCGTCACGGCGATTCATTTACCTGCGAAATAAAAACACATTATACGAAAATCTGTCTATGCCATATTTTGCTCATTTAAATATAGCAATGAAAATTTGGATATATGCCCCGCCTAATTAGCACTCGTCAACCTACGACAAAAAAACATCGTGTATCATGGTTATAGTGATTATCTGAAATCCGATTAAGTATATGTCGAAGTAATTTTATTAGTGACAAATTATGTTTTTCAAGAGTATAGAGATTTATATTATGTGCAGTTACAATCCCACAAGACAACTTGTGTTAACATAGATATTAAATTACGAATAGGAGTGATGTTTTATGAAAAACTTATTTAACAAACAAAACAAACGGAGAGTGAATATATTTTAACTCTCCGATAAATTAGAGGAGAGAATTATCGATGAAAAACACATTAATTATAGTATCCGGCATGGCAGCGGCGGGTAAAACAACATTTGCCGAGTGGTTGTCAAAAGAAATATGCGCTCCATTGCTATCTGTTGATGACTTGTGGGAAAAACTTGGAACTGCGGATATTCCATTTACTAAATATTGGAATCTTTGCGAAGATATAATGAAAAATTCTTCACCGTTAATAATTGAGTTTGGTTTTTGGGGAGAACAAAATCCAAAAATAAATGAATTAGTTGAAAAATATGAGTATCAAACTGTCAATGTCCATTTTTGTACTTCTATTGAATTGGGACACCGGCGTTTTAATTATAGAAGAAAATATGATATGGGCGATACAAAACCTCAAGTTACTTTGGAGTGGTATACAGAAATAGTAGCACAATCAAAAAACTTCCAATTTGGAAATTGCGTTGTTAAAGTTGATACCACAGATTTTTCAAAGGTATCATACGAGGATATTACCGAACAGATACGGCAATTTATATCACATACCTAATAAGCGGGTATTCGTTTCTCCACATTCAAGCGAAAGATTAAGGAATTTAGAAATGATGTTGCAAAAGGTAAGAACATAAATTCCTCTGCCAGACTGGAAAACGCCTTGAGGTCATATCTATATGATATTAAACAAAGCAAAGTCAGAGCAACGACATTTGATCGCGATGAGTGTACTTTCAAATATCACATAGAAGATGGAATAGGCAAATTAAATCTTAGCTCGATTAAACCTAATGATATTCAGAAACTACTTTTGGAAAAGAGTAGGTCGGGATTGAGCAAATCGAGTGTGAAAAAAATCCATGATTTACTAGGCGAGTTTTTCCGATATGCTATTGCTATAAGAGAAATTACTAATAATCCTATGGACATGGTGAAAATGCCGTATTTTTCAAGAATTGAGCATGAAAAAAAAGAAATGGTAAAAATGCCAAATAATGATGATGCTGTAAAAACCATACGGAGACACCAAACTACTAGATATATATTACAATTTATATTCAGACTACTTTGTTGTGTAAGCGATTTTTTTATGTTATGTTGTAGTAGGAATATTATCTGTGTTCGGCAGTTATGCGGGATGCGGGTATGGAAATTAAAATTATCGGGGGGTAAAAAATGGTTTTATTAGAAAAATATATAGAATATCTTAAAAATAATAAAAGTAAAAAAATTAATGATGAGCGAACGTTAATTGTCAGTCAGTTGCAAGATTTTCTTATTGATAAAAATTTAACAGGCACAACCGATGACATTAAAGAGTTTTTCCAAAGCAAGTCTTGGTCGCTTGTTGAGTTTGGCAAAACGCATTACTGTATGGAGGAATACATTACATTCATAATGAAAGAGTGTAAAGAACCCGAAGCGCGAGTGCTTGCCAACGCGATAAATGATTTCATGCAAGCTTCGTATGAACAAACCGCGAGGGATTATGTTAAAGAAAGGCAAAATAATATTTTACTTATTCCCGATGATGTAAAAATAAATCCGGCTTGTCGGGGTGAGTTGACCGATGAGGAATTTACAACCGCTTTCCGGGAATTACAACGGCTTATTATTAATATATATGACGATATTTATAATGCGCCGTTTGATTGGGGGTACCCCGATTTTTATATCACGGGAGGCTACTATAATCGTGTAAAGGACATACTTTTTGCATTATTTTTATACGGGGAATGCAACAACGGAATTTTATCGGTTGACGGTAAAATGTTTTTTATAAATACATCGGTCAAACGGCATAAAAAAATTGAAAAAATGATTGAGGGTTTTACACAAAAAGGTTTTGTTTTTTGCGGATATGACAAGAAAGCCGTAAAGTTTATTGTGTCTTATCCCGAAAACCCGCACGTTATTATTGTTTTGAACGCTTATTTAAAATGTGCCGCTATAATGCCCGGTAATTGGCTAATCGGTATATTCAAAGACAGCCTGTGTTACCGCCTGATAGAAGCTCCTCAAAAATACGAGGCGGTGTTTTTAGCAAAAATGGACATGTCAAGTGAAGCGATACGCCAAATACAATACTATCTTTACAATGAAGCGGCAAAATATGGTTACAAAATTGATGTACACGAGCCTATTCAGCAGGGTTGTATTCTTTACAAAAAAGGAAACAAAAGTTTTTTACTCGTAGGAGAAACCAATGTAAGCGGTATTCCGATAGAGCGGGGAATGGTTTCCGCGAAAGTTACATTTCGCAAAGCATTCAATCTTGCACCGAAGAAATTTGAAGCGCTGGCAAAAAAATTTCCGACCGTTTTAAAGTCGAATTGTAGAGGATGTACGAGTTTCGATAAAAATTGCCAATGGCGGATATGCTACGAAATCAATGGTAAGACAAATTATAACTGCACATATACATCGTTTGTTTTTCGTAATTTAAAACTTGACGATGTAAAAGATATATTAGAACTTTTTATCATTGAAAACAAAATACGAATAGTATAAGCACTCGTCAACCTACGACATAAAAACATCGTGTATCATCAAAAAAATTTAAAAATATTAGAAATGAAAGCGTTTGAGTAATGTTTTGCTAAGTAAAAAACCTAATATCTTTTTTATCTGACAAAATCCAAACCCAATTTTGACATTCCCAACAAAAAATGCTACAATCATATATATCGTTACACAACAGACAAATTAAAGGAATGGCAAACTGATGGAAAATAAACCAAGTATACTTATTGTGGATGATGAATCCGCAAATATAAAACTACTTTCCCATACCCTCAGCCCGATTTACAATGTATATGCGGCAACAAATGGAAAAGACGCTTTGGGGGTTGCGGAAAAACACCAACCTGATATAATCCTGCTTGATATTATCATGCCTGATATGGACGGATATGAAGTGATTACCGCTTTGAAAAAATCAGAGCGCACAAATCATATTCCGGTCATTTTTTTGACTTCAAAGAATGATCCTGAAAGCGAAGCAAGGGGACTCGACCTTGGGGCGGCGGATTATATATTTAAACCATTTTCCCAAAGTCTTCTATTGAAACGTGTAGAAATCCATTTATTGTTGAGAAATGTAAAGGATTCCGGGATTGATGATGGAAAATAAAAGAAACATCCTTATTGTTGATGATGAGGTTCCCAATATTGTTGCGCTGACGCATATATTAAAACCCGACTATGAGATATGCGCGGTAAGAAGTGGGGATGAAGCCATTGAGGCGGCCAGTCAGTTTTTGCCGGACGTTATTTTGCTTGATATTATCATGCCGGAAATGGATGGATATGATGTAATCAGGATTTTAAAACAAATAAAAAATACAAAAGACATACCCGTTATTTTTATTACCGGACTTTGTGATGCTGAAGCTGAAGCAAAAGGATTGGTTTTGGGAGCCGCTGACTATATCGCCAAGCCATTTTCCCCTGCGGTCGTCAAATTAAGGGTAAGGAATCAAATGCAGATTATCGAAATGAAACGAGAACTTGAAGATATTAGGAGACAAATGAGTGTATAACCAAGATTATTTATTATTGGTCGAAGACGATGATATGATGCAGAAAAAAAATAAAGTGCTTCTTGAACGGAAAGGTTATCCGCTTAGGCAAGCTTTTTCATTGACTGAAGCGAAGGCAGTGATTTCAGAATTTGGTATGCCCCGCGCCATTATCCTTGATGTTATGCTTCCTGACGGTAATGGGATGGATTTTCTGAAAGAACTTAGGCAGACCTCAAATGTCCCGGTGCTGATGCTGACATCCCTTAATACCCAGGAAGATATTTTGGAAGGACTTAAAGCTGGCGGTGATTATTATCTGGTCAAACCTTGCAACCAAATGATTTTTACCAGCCATGTCGAAGCACTTTTACGGCGTGGTTCTGCTGTGCCTGAAATGCTGGTATATGGACCGATTAAATTGAACCCGGCATCAGGAAGGGCATTTTTAAATGAAGAAGACATGGCGCTGACGCAAAAAGAATTCGCTTTGCTTCAGCAGTTTATCCAATACCCCAACAAACTCTTATATGCAAAAAACCTATACGAAAAAGTGTGGGACCAGGAGATGTCGGCTGATGCCTATTCGTTGAAAACAACCATTTCCCGGCTTAGAACAAAAATGGCCGGATCCGGATATACGATAACAGCAGCGTATGGGGAAGGGTACATATTAGAAAGTGAATAATTAGAACCATGGTTTACATAACTTGAAGGTGGCAAATCTGCCACCTTTTTTTGTAGACAATAAATATTACGACACAATTTCCCCACCATGATTTTTAATCTGTTATGCTCTAAATTAGTAACCACCAAAAGCGCTATTTCCATTATGAAAGAAGGAGTAAGATTGTGAAACAAGAAATCATATATCAAACGACATATGATACCCTGGAAATTCTTGACCACATGAAAATAATTGGTCCGCTTACAATGGATAGCCGCAAAAACCGGGTGTATATTGTTCCCAATGTGAAGTTAAAACTTAATCAAAATGAATTTGATTCCCTATATATGCTGGCAATTCGTGAAAATATTTCCCTGTCATTTGAATGGCTTTATAATGCCGTATGGGATATAGGTGACGGAACTGACCGCCGCAAAGAAGCAATTAAGGGTATCGAAAAAGTTGTCAAACGCATAAACAATTTCGGGGCTGGTTTTGTATGGATTTCAAAATCATCACCGGATAATTACACATTCCATTCAAGATGGGGGCATAACATAAACGAATGGCAAACCGATATGTAAAAAATAATAAGGAGGACATTCAAGTGAAGCCAAATACAAAACTCATATCACTGCTGGCATTGTTACTTATGGCATTTATTGGTACAACACTATATTTTCAGGGGACATTCGACATTTTACTGCCTGATACCCCCCTCGCCGCAAATCCGGATGAACAGACAATCACGGCGGTGGTTTCATCACCACAATCAGACCCATCATCGGTAAAAGAATCCAGATTTGCCATACCCGCGTCAAGCGCACCTGGAACCGCGACCGCCGAAAATGAAGCGGCTGTCATCGACTTTTCCAATGCGCGGGACGGATATGTCATGGTCAAATATCTAAAAAGTACATCAAATATCTTGGTGACCTTGATAGACACACCGGTGGGAACACAGTACACCTACATGCTGAAACAGGGAAATTATGCGGTATATCCGTTTAGCGAAGGTAATGGTACGTATACAATAGGGGTGTATGAGCAGATAGAGGGTACAAGGTTTCGTTTGATAATTAAAACTCCGGTTGAAGTGACCCTCAAGAATTCACTTGCCCCATTTCTTAGACCCAGCCAATATGTAAATTACAACAAGAATAGTGCCGTAGTCCAAAAAGCATCTGAGCTGACCCAGGACGCTGAAAGTTTGATTGATATGATAGCCGCCGTGTACAATTTTGTTATCGATAATTTTACCTATGATAAAGAATTGGCAGCGACGGTGCAAAGTGGTTACCTGCCAGATGTGGATGCGGTACTTTCGCGGAAAAAGGGTATCTGTTTTGACTACACTGCTGTTATGACCGCCATGCTCCGTAGTCAAGGCATACCGACAAAATTGGTTATCGGTTACCTTGGAAAAGAGTATCATGCTTGGGTAAAAGTCCATTCCACTGAAACGGGCTGGGTAAATGTAGTATTTTTTGACGGCAAAAATTGGAAGCTGATGGATCCGACCTACGCTGCCGGAAAACCTGATTTTGTCATTGATGAATCAAAATATAAGGCGATGTTTCAATACTAACAAACCGTCACCTTGCGGTGATGCAAATAACACAGGGGGTGGTGTTTCGTGAAAAGGGAGTTGACAAACAAATATTTATCACTGTTTTGCACCGAAATGGCAACAGCCTTCCAAGCAGGTATTGCCCCGGAAAAATGTGTCCGCGTATTATTGGTTGGTGCAGATAAGGATGAAAAATTAGTATTAGAAAGTTTGCTTGTTGAATTGGAAACAGGTAACCCACTTTCAATCGCCTTGGATAAATCCGGTTACTTTTCTGAGTATATGACAAGAGTAACGGAGGCAGGTGAAAAAACAGGCCGTATTGTTGACGCAATGAAATCACTTGCGAAATATTATGAGATGTTGGACCGGTTTACGGTCGCCGTAAAAAATGCCATGTTTCTCCCAATTATCCTGCTCGCTACGATGACAGTAGTGATAATTATTTTACTCACCCAGGTACTACCTATCTTTAGTGATGTGTTCGCAAGGCTTGGCAGCCGGATGTCACCTCTTGCGGAAAAATTTATGCGTTTCGGTGAATGGCTGACTGGTTTATCATCAATTATTGCCATAACTTTCAGCGCTATTTGTCTTATTGCCATATTGCTTAAAATATTTCCAAAAGTCCGTTTTTGGTTATTAAATGGATTAAAGCAAAAATGGGGAGGAAATGGTATCCTTGGGGATGTGGCTTCATACCATTTTTTGTCCATAGTGATGCTTTCACTTGAAAGTGGAATGGATATTGAAAGGATTATTGGATTGGCATCCGCAGTCAGTGGCGGGACAAAAACTACTGACCAAAAAAATGCCGAATGTGCAAGGCTTCTTAGGGAGGGTGCGACGATTGCCGAAGCCATGGGTGAAGCAGGAATTTTAAATCTCCGCGAAACCCAGATGCTGGCATTTGGGATTCAAGGCGGGGTGACCGATACGACGATGGCAGAAATAGTAAGACGAAAAGAGCAGTATTTAATGGATAAAATAAATCATCTATTAAATCGTATCGAACCAGCACTCATTGTGACCATATCGGTACTTGTGGGGGTCATACTGCTTTCGGTCATGTTGCCGCTTATGGGGATAATGAATTCAATCGGAGGCTAGTTTTATGAAGGTAAAAGTGTTCAAAAATTCAACAACTGACATCCTTCGCGAATGCCTTCTACCGATACTCATCCTATTGATAGTTGCGATAATTATTATCATGGGGCTTAGACAGACGGATATTTCAGGCAGGGCTGAGGGACGGCGTTTATTGGAAGACGGCATCACATATGCAATTGTCAGGAACTATGCCATCGAAGGATATTACCCTCCAAGTATCGCGTACATCGAGGAGCGATACGGGATAATTATCGACCGGGAAAGGTATGTGGTGTTGTATAAAGTATTTGCTTCAAACATGATACCAAAAATAAGGGTGGTAGAACTTTGAAATCCGCCAATAGCGGAAAGGGGTATGCTATGAGGACGATAAAAAATACCGGCGATGCCGCGGTATGGATAGTATTTTGTGTCTTTATCATATCGGTATTTGCATCGATGATACTGGGAATTGGTGTATATCAAAATATAAATGAAGCATCTCGTGGCGGTCAGGAAGAACGGGTTGGTTTATCTTATATTTGGTCAAAAATAAAGTGTGGGGAAGCGGCAGGAATAGTATATATTGGCGATTTTCATGGAATATCAACACTTTTTATTGATGAGGAACTTGGCGGGTCACTCCACCGGACGGCGATTTACAATTACGATGATTGGATATATGAATTATTTTACCATGCTGAGGATGAATTTCTGCCGGGAGATCTTTACTCTCCCATGGATGGTGTTCCTGTTTTAAGAAACCAATCGCTTCAATTTGAACAACTTGAAAATGGCTTATTAAACGTTTCACTCGGTAATGAAAGATTGGTGGTATATCCGCGGAATGATTACTCCCGCGTAACCACGGTGGGAAGGGGGGACTAGTATGAATGAACGTCCACGGGCTGCCCACTTTTTACTCGAATTACTAATTGCCATCGCGGTATTTGCAGTCTGCGCCTCTGTTTGCATTTGGATATTTTTTGAAGCTTTTAACACAGCGGCTGACGCAAGGGATTTAAACTATGCCCTTATCGCCGCAAGAAACGCCGCCGAAGAAAGCAAAGCATACGGAAGCCCACAAGCTAAGGAAATTTTCTACGATAGTGATTGGCAATTATGCGCTGAACCAGCAGCAGCATTTATACTAAGTTTCACTGAATCCCCAAATTCCCCTCCCTGGAGGGGTGCCGCGCAGCGGCGGGGTGGTCAAATATACGAACTTAAGGTAAGTAAGATAAATGGCGAAGAAATTATTTCCTTCTCAATAAGCACAAGAGGTAACCCCTATGAATAAAAGCGGAATCGGCAGTGCATCATTAATCCTAATTTTCTCAGTCCTATGCCTTGCAGTTTTTTCCCTAATCGCCTATACAGCAGCTGAAAACGAAATGGCCTTAGCAAAAGCAGAAGCAGCATTAGTAATAGGATATTATGAAGCAGACGCATATTTGGAACTTTTAGTTGCTGAGCTTATCGCCGGGGACAGAGATAGCGAAATATATGAATTAACCCAAACAGTATCTTGCGGAAAAGAACTTTACGTAAAAATCTGCTTTTTAGAAAATACTTATGACATCCAGGCATGGGGACTCAGGAATACAAAGGAATGGTTTCCTGACTTGCGTATACCTGTATGGAATGGCGATTGAATGATGACCGGGAGGTAGATTTATGACTTTACATGAATACTTACAATTGGCTGTCGATATGAAAGCATCAGATGTTTACATTGGCGCCGGGCATAAAGTTTCATTTAGGATAAACGGGCTTTTCGTTCATCAGGGCGATAATATTATCAGCCCTGATGAAGCGGAAGCGATGGTGACAACTTTATACAAAATGGCAAATAAACCGATGGATCGTTTCAATGAGACAGGAGATGATGATTTTACAATATCAATGGCAGGAACTGCCCGATTGCGTACCAGTGTCTGCCGGCAGCAAAATACCATGGTGGCAATTATCAGGATAGTTCCATTTACTGTTCCCAATTACACGGAACTGGGGATATCTGATGAAGTTATAGGAGCGGCTTTTGCCAAAAACGGGTTGGTTCTCGTTACCGGTCCGGCAGGAAGCGGAAAAACCACGACTTTAGCCTGCATTCTTGACCATGTAAATAAATCACGTAATTGCCATATCGTCACCTTGGAAGACCCGATTGAATATCTGCACAAGGACAATAAAAGTATTATTACCCAGCGGGAGGTTTCCGCTGATACCCTCTCTTATGTTGCCGCCCTGCGGGCTACCTTGCGCCAAGTCCCTGATATTATCCTGCTTGGTGAAATGCGTGACCTTGAAACGATGAGAACGGCAATGACCGCTGCCGAAACCGGGCATCTCGTGATTTCTACCCTGCATACATCAAGTGCCGTACATACAATTGACCGAATAATCGATGTATTTCCACCTGAACAGCAACAACAAATCCGCGTCCAATTGGCAACGGTGCTAAAAACAGTGGTATCCCAGATACTGTTGCCCGGAAGGGATGGCGGTTTGATTCCGGCTTTTGAAATTTTGCACACTAATAATGCCGTACAGACTTTAATCCGTGAAGGAAAAACCCATCAAATCAATACTCTCATCCAAACCTCTTCAAATGAAGGAATGATTACCATGGATGCCAGCATGCTCAAATTGTATAGAGAAGGCCGGGTTCGGTCAAAAACTATCATCGACCATGCTTCGGATCCGCATCAAATGGCAATCCGTTTAAAAGAAAAGCGTTAATAAAAATCTTGAATATTGGCAGATTTGTTACATTGCTAATGGTACGGTAACAATCCTGCCATTATTTTTTATTTCTCTTAAAAACCTTGATAAAATCAAAGAAAAAGGAGGAAAAGGCATGACTGACCGTGAAGTGAAACGCTTATCAAGGATTCAAGTTTTGACATTGCTGCGCCAGCAAGAAGAAGAAATTGAAAACCAAAAACAGACCATAACAAAGCTCAGAGATGAAATTACCATGCAAAAGGAAGCGCTTACAAAACATGATGAAGCCTTTTCAATCCATAAAGAAACCCTTAAAAAGCAAGATGAAGTTTTCGCCATCCAGAAAGAAGAGCTGGAAAATCAAAAGATAGAAAATACCAACTTGAAGGATGCCATGGCAAAGCAAGCAGAGGAAATAACAAAGTTGAAAGAAGAAAACCAAAAACTTAAGTCAAACCAGATTAAAGCCGCAGACAAATCTGCTTCACCGTTGGAATCAAACCTCACGGTAAGTGCTGTTGTCAAAGCAGCCCAGGAAGCGGCAAACCAGCATTTGGAAAGTGCCAGAAAAATAGAAACCAACGCCAGGCAATATGCCCAGACTGTCCGTGAAAATGCGGACCATTACTATGAACATATATATACAAAAACCCGTGCCGCATTAAAGGAATTTACTGGTCTGCTTGAACTGCAGAAAACACGCAGTGAGGCAAATCTAAATGAATTTAACCTTATAATTGTTGGTCTTGAAAAGAAGTATCCGGATATGTTTGTGAAGGAAGGAGAGTGACAGGAATGAAGAAAGAAAAAATGCCGCATCCAACCGTGGAACAATTGGACCGTGAGATACGCCGTTTAAAAACCATCGGCGAAATAAAGAAAGCGATTATGTCTGCCCTTGGTACATTGCTGGTATTTGCGGCGCTGGCAGTACTTACCTCCATGCTTATTCTTCCGGTTTACAATATGCAGCAGGGTAGTATGGAACCTTCATTATTTGAAGATGATATGATTATTTTTTCATCATGGGGGGAAATACGCCGGGGAGATATAGTCGCGTTTCGTTATAACAATCAAGTATTGGTTAAACGTGTAATTGCCACCGGCGGCGAAATAGTTGATATTACCCCCGATGGCACGGTGATGATTAATAACGAACCCTTGGACGAGCCATATTTGAAGACACGTTACTTAGGCGAATGCAGTATCGGCTTTCCATATCAAGTTCCATCCCAGAAATATTTCGTGATGGGGGACAACCGGATATCATCAACCGATAGCAGGATGGCAGCAATTGGTGCAGTTGACGCGACCCAAATCGCAGGAAAAGCGGTGGTACGGGTATGGCCGTTTTCACGTTTAGGTTCAGTAAGACAAGGATAAAATCAGTCATAAGACTCGTCATTGCGGACCTGATCCGCAATCTCAAAAAGAAAAGGAGAACAAGATGAAAAAACGAATTTTAGCATTAATCCTCGCCGTCCTCATGCTGACGGCAATGATAGTATCACCGGCAATGGCATCAACTGGTGATATAGTCTTAAACACACAAAATGGTTTTGTAGGTCCATTTGAAGTGTTCAAGGTTTTTAACATGACGGTGACAGGAACCCCACCCTCCGCTACTTACGCCTACACAATCACAGTCCCGTTTGCGGACTACGGATATGTCGTACCGGGTTCTACTCCACCGACCCCCCTTAAGGGTAATGACTTAAGGGACTATATTTCCGGCTTAACACCTAATACAAATGCACTCGCATTACTTAGGTTAACTGCCGACATGGCAAATTGGGCTACCCATAGTGACAGGGGATCAAGTCTTAACACCGTTAAGACCACAACTACCGCAGCCAATTTAAGTAATGAAAACAAAACCCTGACCTTGGCAGGTTATGATAATGGTTATTACTTGATAGTTGGTAAAGCCCTTGATGCCCACGGAGAGGAAAGACCATTTTATTCGCTGGTTTCTACCGGAACAACCAACAATAATGTGGATTTTACCAACCCCAAGATTGAAGCTCCAACCATTGATAAGAAAGTTAACAACGAAGTTTATGCTGATGTCAAGATTGGTGACGAGGTAAATTTCGTAGTGACTTCCAATGTCCCTTCCAACATCACGTTGTACGATAAGTACAAACTCATTATTACTGATACAATGAGTGCGGGATTAACTTACAAACCGGATAGTATAAAGGTTTTTTTCGCTGGTACTGAGCTGACCTCGGCACAATATGACAAGCTTACCATCACAACCCCACCAAACGCGTCGAATAATATTATTGTCGATTTTTATGCCAAAGACAATGATTGGTTTGCAACCCTTCCGGCAAATACAGCCATCAGAGTCACTTATACGGCAATTCTCAACAAAGGTGCTGTAATAGATCCTGCGCCCAACCCCAACAGCGTCAATATTGAATATAGCAATGACCCGAATGGAACGGGAACCAGTATTCCAAACACTCCCATTACAGTGGATGTTTTTACCCATGAGATTCTAGTCCACAAATTCACTGGCGCATATACTCCGCCAATGGGAGTCAACCCGGAAATTCTTGGTCCTGGTTACCTTGCTTTGGAAAACGCTAAATTTAAATTATCAACAAGCCAGACAGCTCCGGTTGGAAATGAGAATTGTATCGAGATGGTTCCCATCGCTGGCGGATATCAAGTAAGAAGCGATGAAACAGCAGGCAGGACATTTGAAATGTCATCACCCGCCAACGGAAAGTTTGTTATCCGTGGTCTGGGGGAAGGTACATATTACCTTCACGAAACCGCCGCACCTGCTAATTACAATGTGCTGTCAGCTCCGATTGAAATAAAAATCGTAAGAAGTCTAGTCCCTAATGCATCTACTGGCGAACGCGACTATACGGTTACAATAACAGTAGACGATGAGCCCCAGGGAGAACGTAAGCAGATTGATGTCCGGAATAACCGTGGCTCAATGTTCCCTGAAACAGGTGGTATCGGGCGCGCTGTTTTCACTATCACCGGATTATCATTGATGAGTGCTGCATTGGTTGCAATGATGGTAATGAGAAAAAGGAATCGTAAAGTCCTAATCTGAAAGAGGTACGTAATATGAAAAAATTTATGGTGACGGCAGGTATAGTATTGGTGTTTATCTTGGGTTTTTCCATCATGCTATACCCGACTGTCGCCAGTTATATCAATACGCTCAGGCAGTCCCGCGTGGTATCCCAGTATTACCGGGATATAGGCAATCTCAGTATGGGGGATTTCGAAGCGATACGTACCAAAGCTGATGTATATAACAAAAAAATCCAGAATAAACCCAACCGTTTTAGCTTTAGTGATGAAGACAAGGAAAAATATTTTGAGCTTTTGAATCCGGCTGGAAAAGGTATTATGGGAACGCTTTACATTGAAAAAATAAATGTCAGGCTGCCGATATACCATGGAACAAATGAAGAGGTTTTGCAGCGGGGAGCGGGTCATTTTGAAGGCTCGTCACTTCCAGTGGGTGGTCTTGGTACACATTCGGTAATAACCGGACACAGGGGACTTCCGTCTTCTATTATGCTGACGAACCTCGACCAGCTCATGGTAGGAGATACTTTTACCCTAATCATCCTCAATGAGATTTTGACATATCAGGTTGACCAAATCCTTGAAGTTGAACCGTACGAGCTTTGGCCGCTTGAGATTGATGATTACGAGGACTATTGTACCCTGATTACCTGCACGCCATATGCCATCAACAGCCACCGTTTATTGGTCCGCGGAAGCCGTATTGCCAACGAGGATGTTGATATCAAAAGCCCTGTTTACCTTCCGGATTCCGATGCGGCGGTTATCGAACCTCTGCACATAACCATGCTTTTGATGATTCCGGTTTTGGTGATTACCTTGGTATTACTGGTAATACGTATTGTAAGGGAATATAGAAAAAGATGAATATAAGGAGTAAAATTTGAAAAAGATTGTCGCAATCATATTTTTCATAATGATTTGTATATTCTGCGTTCCGGTTTCAGTTTATGCGGCGGATGGAATCCTGACCGTTGAGCTGAAAGATGGTGGCGGCAGGCTTTTTGACGATTTTGCAATCAGGCTCTGGTATGTTAATGGCTGGGATATTGAGATAAAGTTTTTTGACAAGAATAATGAAGCGAATAAGTTGATGGTTGAACAGATGGTTGATTATGCGGAAGAAAGAAATCTTTCGTATGAGGAAAAAATCACTGCTAATGGAATAGCCCAATTTGAAGATTTGGAAGATGGACTTTATTTAGTGAAGATGCTTTGTGAGATAGATGATGAAAAAAATGGGACATATGTAATCAGCCCGTTTGCCGTGACTGTTCCTTGTGACAGCGTCATCAGACCCAAAATAGAATGGGTGTCCTTTAAAATAGATCCGGAGCCTACCCCGAAGCCAACCCCGATACCTACTCCAAAGCCGTCAGCAAAACCGCAAGAACCACTACCAAAACCGCAAGAACCGCAACCAAATCCACAGAACCCTCATCCAATTCCGTTGCCCCCCGTTTTGGATGAATCTGTTGAAGATGAATATATTGAAATTGATATTTTTTTCCCCGGGGTTCCTTTGTCATTTTTCCTGCCCCAGACAGGTCTTCGGCGTTGGCCGGTACCTGTGTTTTATCTGATGGGAGCGTTTTTGCTTGTTATTGGGTGTTTTGTGAAACGGAAAAGGTTGGCAGCATTAACTGTAATGTCCATTGGCGTTCTCTCGTTGATACTCGCAACGGGTTTTTGGCTTTCCAATGATATAGAAGAAAGTCTTGCGACTGAGTATTCCCAGCAAAGGGTGCAAGTCCTACGGTACCATATAAATGTGACACAAGAACCGGTCCATATGGAGGAATTTTTTGAACCTACAGAATCGGATTCATATATCGTAATGGATGACCGGGCTTATATCGGCATTTTAAATATTCCCATCCTCAATTTGGAGCTTCCGATTGCATATGCACTTACTGATGAAGCATTAAAAGAGACTCCGTGCCGTTATTCCGGTAGTGCTTTAGAGAATGACCTTGTTATCGCCGCCCATAATTATAAGACCCATTTTGCCGGGATAAAAAAACTAAAAACAGGCGATTTAATCATCTTCACTGATGTGAATGGCGAAGAAATTACCTATCAAGTGGCTTTATTGGAAATAGTGCCACCGACTGCGGTAGAGGAAGTAATTGAGAGTGAATATGATATAACCCTCTTTACTTGCACCTACGGTGGCAGTGAACGTTTAGTAGTTCGTGGAAGGATACTGTAAAAATGTGTAAAGATGAGATATCAAAACACAACCAAACAAATTTAAACAACAAATGGCGCGGAGCAGGCGTTGTTTTGATGTTGCTTTGTTTTGTGTTTGCTATATCGACATACTTTATGCTGGTACAACCGGCAATAACGATGCCGGGTACGCTGGTTTGTGATCTCTTTGAACACATCCATATTGATGATTGCCATGAACGAATCCTCGATTGCTCCTATGATAATACTACGAACAGTGACCATATCACGAGTTGTTATCGAGTAGTAAAAACCCGCATTCTAATTTGCGCGGAAACAGAAAATAGTTTTTGCGGTCATGGCGGGGATTGTTGTTTATATTCCCACAATGATAACTGCTACGATGAGGAAATATATTCCTATCTTGATTGTAAAGACGATTGCAAACCGGATGAACATAATCATAACGATGAATGTTTTGCATTTGGGGATATTACCTGTCCGCTTTTGGTCCATGAGCATAATGATGACTGTTTCGAAGAACAGGAACTGGAATGTGCTGATTACTGTTATGGGGCAGGCTGTTATGTATGCCAATTGCCATGTTGCGATAACTGCCTTATCGATGAATGTGATACCATATGTTGCGCGGCTTGCTCGCAGATTGGCTTTTTGGCCGGTGCGCCGGGCAGCAGTGACTTAAGGAACTTCGTCGGTGATGTATTTATTATCCGTGAATGTGGCTGTACATATGGTGGATGGGGTTGCCTTGATTGTGACTTTGACAATAAACCGTTTACTTCCGGTGACCCATATACTTTCCGGATTTATTTCTGGGCGTGGGATGCCCATGACTGGTGGTTTGAATATGATGAAAACTGCTCTGATTGTACTTTTGATGGTTGTTTAACATATGAATTGCCGCCGGAGCTTGATGTTTCTGTCTTTTATAATGCGAACCTCTTCTTTTCCGATGGTGAATACACCTTCATCCCCGGTGGTTTCATTCATTTAAGATACACTGACGATGATATGTTGACACTTAACAGCTTTTTGGATTTTGAGCTTGATTTCGATGCGATTTTATTTGCTGAAGGTGGGGAAGATATAGTGGCACTCGATTTCGGTAATGGATTCATCATTAATGTAAAAATGGGTGGTGATGACCAGGGGGGTGAAAAAAAACTCTCCGTTGAAAAATCAACTGATCAAACCGGAGATTTTGTTGCCGCGGATGCAGATTATGTTTTATATACGATTACGATAAAAAATGAAGGCGGCAGCAGGGTCGATGATATCATTATCACTGACTTTCCATCAATTAAGGTACATGATGAATCAAGCGATTTTTGGGCTCCGCCACAAGTAGTGCCGATAACGACACCGCAGAATGTTTTCGGTAACTTTATATGGGAAATATATGACAAGGCTGGGGATTTTTTGGACTCAGAAGTTGCTTATGTCCAGTGGGAATATGGTCCTGATTATGAACGTCCCTGGATATGGACCGAATATTTCAAATCCGTGCCACCCGGTTTCTCCCTGATGCCGGGCGAAACCCTGCTCTTTTCTTATATGCTTAATGTAGAGCGTTTAAAAGAACAAAGTCTTGATGACATAACAGACAATCCGCTCAATTATGATTTTAATCTGGATAATACTGTAATAGTTACGAGTACTGCAGATACAGAAATAGACAACGTGGATTTGAATTTTCACAGTGATTTTGCCTTTGAAAAAACCGGAACACCCATGAATATTGACGGAAAAGATTATATCGAATGGCGCATCGTCATTGGCGGCAGCGAAAAAAATCCGGCTGCGTCCTCTAAAATAAATGGAGCTACGATACATGACCAGCTTTTGGAAGGACTGAAGTTTGATAACATAGATGATATTGAGATATATTTTTATAACCAACCGATAGGTAACCATGAAAATGCCTGGCAGGAAGTAAAGATTAATCAGGCCTATAAATTAAGCAATATGGGCGGATATTCTCTGGGTGGTTTTGGAGGTGACCAAGGGTATGATACCTTTAGTTTTGTTGTTCCCGATTCATTTGGAGTTGTTACCCGGATGGAGATTGTATATCGCTCTGATGCTGTGGCGGCATTACCGGGGCAAACAAGCAAACCGAATAGGAATAGGATAACTTTCGATGAGTATGAACTTGAAGCCGTCGTTGGCGTTCCCATGAAGGATGCTCCGAGAATCAATAAATCACTAGTTCATAAAACAGATGAAAACGTAGAATACAAGGTTGAATTCACAGTACTTTCCGGACAGCAGGGCAGCCAGTATTTTATTCGTGATACTCTCGACTTAAGCGGATTATATCTTTTTGAACCTGATAGGGTGGCAATTAATACTTTAAAGGCAGAGCATTTTACTGTCCTTGTGAATGGGCAACCGATGCCTTCCGGTTTGTATCATATAGATGTGCAACCAAAACTACATGAATATTCCCACGCTAATGCAGTAAATATGTGGGAAATATATTTTGGCAATAAATTAGACCCTTTCAGCAGCAGTATTGAAAACCGGACCCTTACTTCCTGGCCATATGACGAAGAAACAACAATCAGCATCATTTATTCAATACCACTTGATTCCCGGCTTTCAGGCAGCTGGGACACCCGGACTGTCGGTGAACTATTAAGGCGGGCAATTGGCAGATATTTACATAACGAAGCACGGGTTATGATTTACGATGAAGACTGGTATAATGAAAGACTTGATTGGTATAACAAATACCAGGGGCACATAACTTTTGATACCCTTTATTACAACGTTGTCAGGGATTGGGTCCATAGTGCCTGGCCGATTGCGAAAAGCTGCCGGGTGAATAATATTGCAAACAAAAACCTGTTCCACTATGTTGTAGAACTTAATGGCGAAAATATTGGCAGAATTCCTTTATTTGAAGCGGGAAAACCGGCATTGTTCAAAGACAGCTTCGACCCAAGGCTTTCATATGTACCGGACTCATTAAAGATATGGTTTAACGATGTATACTATAATGCTCCACCCGCTTTGGAGGCGGTTTTTCGAAATAGCGAAGGTGTGATTGAGTTTGACTTTGCCGCTTTTACAGAACCAGGGACTGATTGGTATACCAGAGTGCAAAGGATTAACATATATTATGACCTGCGCGTTGACCCTGCCAAGATAATCGATGATACAGTATTTGAAAATCGCGCCCAAATCGTCGCCACCGCGCAGAAAAACGCCGTATTTTATGCTGACAACAGGGTAAATTATGTTTCTGACTTACTAAGTAAAGTGATGCGGATGCATGGTAGTATGAATACCCTTATAAGTAATTCCAACGGGCCCAATGTCATCGATGTGGAAATAATAATCAATCCCCACGGTGCGACTCTTGGGGATGGTTTAGAAACTATTACCGCCACCGATACGATGGGAATAAATTTGGCATTTCTTACTGATACGATAAGATTTTTTGAAAAAGTCGGCGATTCCTGGATACCAAGAGTGGTTTCCGAGATTCCCGGCGAACCATGGAGTATCAACAGTATTAGTCCGCAAAAGACCGAATTTCTTATTCCTGACGAAACTCCGGTGCGGATAATGTATAGTGCTTTAGTAACTGCTCCCCGCAATACCCAATCACCCTTGGAAAATACGATTGAAGTGGAAGGAAGCTCGCTTAGACGTACAGCACGGGTGGTCAATTACCGTGTAAATAATACGAATGCGGCGTCCAGTTTTCTTAGTGATTCATTGATTGTAAACAAAAAAGACGGTAATACTGGGCGGGATCTTACCGGAGCGGAGTTCGTCCTTTATTTCCGCTATTTGGATGGAAGCCCGCTTACTGGAGATACTGAAACAATCGATGGGCAGGTATTCCGCCGGGTGCGGGATATAACGATTGGCGCAAATGGAAAAGCAGAAATCCGTCCGATTACAAAAGTTCCCCCCACCCAAGACCCACGCTATCTTTTATATCTGCTTGTAGAAACAAAAGCTCCGGATGGTTATGATTTGCCTATGAACCCCTACACTTACTTCGCGTTTCCCGGTGCTGACATTACAGCAATTCCCAATGCGCAGATAGTTGCTGATGTCATAACAGTATACAATACCAGACCGGGTGGCAACCTGACAATAAATAAAACCGTGACCGATTCCTCTGACAAAAACGTTTTCAACTTTACAATTATGGACAATGAAAATAATCCCGTCAACTTGACAACACCATGGATAGAAATTAACCGTAGCGGCAACCTTTCCGGCGGCCAGTTCAGCCTTTCGCATGGGGCAAGTGTAACCATAAAAGGGTTGCCACCGGGGATGTACACTGTGATTGAGGATAATACCGGATATTATACTGTATTCACGATTGATGGCCTTACTTATCAGACCGGAAACGAAGCGGATATAAATATCGAGGTCGATACCACTTCTGAAATGACATTTATCAATACAACCGTAGGCGGCCCCAAACTTCCTGAAACAGGTGGGCGTGGGCGCGGGATTTTTTGGCTGATTGGTTTATTATCCATCATTTTATGTGCCTTGACCGCAATAAGATATTTTGCTATGCTAAAAACATGGAAAATTTAAACCAAATAAACGAAATGCAAGAAACATTGCAAATCATGTTTGTGCAAAAAAATCAAAATAAATACAACGAAATCGAAGAAGCGATTGCTTCCGGTGATACCATATTGGCTCATAGGTTATCTCATGGGCTTAAAGGAAATGCCGGACATATCGAAAAATTTGCGTTGCAGGAAATCGCCGAGCTGGTCGAAAAGCTTTTAAAAACCGGAAATACTGTCCCAAAAGAAGTCATGGAACGGCTTGAAGCGGAACTAGCTCTTGTCCTTGAAGAATTACAACCCTTATATGAAAAATCACATAAAACCATCAAACCGCTTGATTCGGGACAGACATTGGTTTTATTCGAAAAATTATTACATAAACTTGAACGCTTAGACCCCGGATGTCTTGATTTGGTGGATGAGCTGCGTACAGTTCCCGGAACGGAAAAATTGGTGGAACAGATTGAGGAACTTAACTTACGTGCCGCCCACAAAATAC